>Ga0335085_10010232_pt1 | contig 14040 bp, 12 predicted proteins | sample Lox_Sample_45_FD_206712 | JGI IMG/M metagenome (GOLD analysis project Ga0335085, IMG submission 206712) | Soil microbial communities from Loxahatchee National Wildlife Refuge, Florida, United States - Lox_Sample_4.5 | ecosystem: Environmental > Terrestrial > Soil > Wetlands | place: USA...
AACTCGGAGAGATGCGGCTGGATCGCACTCACCGGAACATCCGAGCACAGCAGCCGCACGCCGCAGTTGATGTCGTAGCCGATTCCTCCGGGAGAAATCACCCCGTCCGCCGCGTCGAAGGCGGCCACCCCACCCACGGGAAAGCCGTAACCTTCGTGAATGTCCGGCATGGCCAGCGCGTGGCCCACAATGCCGGGCAGCGTTGCCACGTTGACGAGCTGTTCGAGCGAGCGGTCCGTGGTGATCTGGTCCAGCATGTGGTCTGAGGCGTAAACGCGCGCAGGCACCCGCATGTCGGCGCGATGGCTGCGCGGAATCTCCCACAGCCAGTCATGTACTTTCACCAGATTCGATTTCGCGATCATGCGTCTCCGGGCTAGAGATCAAATACCAGCTTCGTCTCCAGATTCCCCGCCGCGTTCTTCCGGATCTCCGCCTCGTGATAGGTCACCGCTTTGATGTCCTCGCCGAAAGAGTTGACCGGCCGCCCACGCAGTACGGCGCGAACGCGTGGCTCAGAAATCTCCTCGAACGACACCTGATACATCTCCCGATGGCTGTACGCCAGGCACAGCGCTTCGTTCAGAAAATCCACCAGCAGTGCGGTCGCCGAAGGCGATGCAATCGCGATCCTCCGGTTCGTCTCTGCGGTCCCCTCCGCGGCACTCGACTCGCCGGAAACACCCTCCGGCTTCAGTAACTCCATCATTCCGCGCAGCGCCTCGGAGAACAGCTCTGGGAGCGATCGCCCCTCCACCAGCAGCCGCACATCCGCGGTGTGTTCCAGTATCGTGTACGGCATCCCCGTATCTCGCTGCCTCCCGCCAGGGCCAGATCGCCGCGCCCTGTGGACCGGATCGTGGCGCCTCGCGCCTGGCCCCGTCCGCTCGCGCATCCGCTCTTCCTCTCTATGCTATCTTCTTTGTTCCCGCTCCGCTTCCATGGCCAGAAAATCATCCGCGAAGCCTGCCGCTGAAATCACCATGGAGGACATCTTCGGGGAAGGCGGGCTGCTGGAAAAATGCCATGCCGGCTATGAATTCCGCCAATCGCAACTCGCCATGGCGCAGATCACCGAAGAAGCTTTCGCCAAACACCGCCATGCCATCCTGGAAGCCGGTACCGGCACCGGAAAAACGCTCGCCTATCTCATCCCCGCGCTGCGCAGCGGGCGCCGCGTGGTCGTCTCCACCGCCACCAAGGCGTTGCAGGAGCAGCTCTTCAATAAAGACGTGCCCTTTCTCCAGCAACATTTCGCCCCCAACCTGAAAGTGGCGCTGATGAAGGGCCGCAGCAATTTCCTGTGTTTTCAGAAGGCCGCGCATCTCGAGGGCCAGCCGGTGCTCAAGGACCTCGAGGAGATTGACTGGTTCAGCCGCATCCGCGACTGGTCGAAGGAAACCGAAACCGGCGACCGCGTGGAACTCGATTTTCTTCCCGACGATTCCGACCTGTGGTATCGCCTGGACGCCCGCCGCGACACCTGCACCGGCAAGAAATGTCCGGATTTCGAGCGCTGCTTCATCACCCGCATGCAGCAGCGCGCCGCGGAAGCGGACCTGATCATCGTCAACCACGCGCTGTTTTTCGCCGACCTGGCGCTCAAGCAGGACGACTTCGGCAGCATCATTCCGGAATATTCCGCGGTGATCTTCGACGAGGCCCACGAGATCGAAGACGTGGCCAGCGACCATTTCGGCCGGCGCACTTCCGGCCATCGCTTCGACGAGCTGGCGCGCGACGCGGAGCACGCCCTGCGCCTGCTCCCTTCCGCCCCGCCGGCGCTGCTGCGCCGCGTCACCCGCCTGCGTGAAAAATCGCGCGGGTTTTTTGAGAGCTTTGCGGAAAAGGAGGGCCGCTACGATTTCCCGCCCGCGGAGCGCGCCGCCTTCCGCGAGCAGCACGGCGAGGCCTACAAAGCCCTGGCCCAGGCCCTGCGCGGAATCGAGGCGGACCTGGCCTCCATCCCCCAGCGCCCCGAGGAGCTGACCGCCATCGCCCGCCGCGCCGCGGAACTGCGGGACGAGCTGGCCTTCCTGATCGAGAGTGATGAAAAGGGCTTCGTCTATTGGTACGAGCGACGCGGCAAGACCGTGTTTCTAAGCGCCACGCCCATTGATGTGAGCAACATCCTGCGCGAGCGTCTGTTCGCGCAGTTCGACACCATCGTGCTCACTTCCGCCACCCTGGCCGTGGGAAAGAAATTCGATTTCCTGCGCCAGCGCCTGGGCATCGAGCAGTCGCTCGATCGCGTGCTCGATTCCGAGTTCGATTTTCAGAGCCAGGCGATTTTTTATGTTCCGCCGAATATGCCGGACGTGCGCGCCCCCGGCTTTGTGGAAACCGCCACGCAGGAAATCGCCCGCCTCCTGGAAATCACCCAGGGCCGCGCGTTTTGCCTGTTCACCAGCTATTACCAGATGAGGGAAATCCACGAGCGCGTGCGCCCGCGCATCCCCTACCCCACGCTGCTGCAAGGCACCGCGCCGCGCACGGCGCTGCTGGACAAATTCCGCAAGACGCCCAACGCCGTGCTCTTTGCTACCTCCAGTTTCTGGCAGGGCGTGGACGTGCCCGGCGACCAGCTCTCCTGCGTGATCATTGACCGCCTGCCGTTTGCCGTGCCCTCCGATCCGGTAGTCAGCGCGCGCGTCCGCGCGCTCAACGAAGACGGCCGCAATGCCTTCCTCGAATACCAGGTGCCGGAAGCGGTCCTCGCGCTCAAGCAGGGCTTCGGCCGCCTGATCCGCTCACGCAAAGACCGCGGCGTCCTGGCCCTGCTCGACGACCGCATCACCCGCATGCGCTACGGCAGCGTCTTCTTCGAGTCGCTCCCCCCTTACACCCGCACCCGTGATATTTCAGAAGTAGCCAAATTCATGGGGTCTGACATCTGCGGCTGACTCCGTAGAGGCACGACACGCCGTGCCCTCTGAAGTGCGGCGCCTCGACGCCCTGGTAACCCGCCTCTCTGAGTGGTTCGCCTGCTTGCTGAAGATTTGCTTGGTGATTAAGCTCAAACTCGGTTTGATAGAGAGAATTCCCCGAGGGGGCGTTCATGAAACCTAGTAGCAACTAACTCCGGGTCAACCTGGCCTGAATTGACAACCGCGCTCGACCGAGCAAATCTGCTTGTATTACTGTAAGCTATATTCCCGAATGACAAACCAGCGTGATATCGACTTGCGCGCAGCAATCAACGCGGTCTCTGATGTGGTCCAGAACCGCCCGCGCCCTCTTCGCCAATTTGACCAAATTTATATGAAGGCGGGCGACATGGTCCTCCAAAGCGAACTGGTGGCGTGGTGGGCGAACAAAAAACGGCTGGCATTCATCGGTGATGGAGACGCAATAAGCGTGTGCGTCGCCTATCTCCACAAGCGAGGGATTCTGGATTACGGACCGTCTGAAATTAAGGTCTTCGACTTTGACGAACGCGTCTGCGGCGCGGTAAAACGGTTTGCCGATCAAGAAAGACTAGAACAGCTGGATGCCACAGTTTATAACTGCCTGGACCCGTTCCCAACATCAAGCCAGTTCCAATGCTTCTACACGAACCCGCCTTGGGGCGCCAGTAACGAGGGCGAGAGCGTGAAAGTCTTCGTCAAACGCGGCATGGAGGCCATTGGTTATCAGGGCGAGGGGATGGTTGTCATCGCTGACGACAACGAGCGGGCGTGGGTCAAACAAGTCCTCGCAAACGTTCAGAAATTCATCACCAGCTCGGGTTTTTTCATCCAGAAAATGATGTCGCAGCTGCACCAATATCATCTTGATGATGCTCCAGAATTGCGATCCTGCAATCTAATAGTCAAAGCACTCGACGGCAACAAACCGCAGGGACCTAGCCAAGCAATCAGGGATGAGTCACGGCTGGCAAATTTTTACGGAAAGGACCGACCACCAACGGTCAGATATGTCCGCGAAAAGAAGCGCCTGGACTACGGAAAGGCACATGATGATGAATATTCATTTGAATACTGGAGTGACCACTATGGCCCTCGTACTTAAGGCGGGACAGGGATTTCTTTATATGAAGGTGGGCAATCACGCCCAAGAACCATTGGACGCAATCCTTGAACGCAAAACGAAGGAAATAACAGATGCAGGATTTGCATTCTGGGGCTACGGCGGCAACACCTGCCATCCACAAACCATGGTTCAGCCTTTCGCAAGGAGCTATGAGCAGCGCGGCGGAGTCATCTATCTCTGCATGGAGCCAATGACATCCAACCACATTGCCGATCCTTTGCGAGCAAAAGAGTATTCAGTAGACGGTGTCAGCTGGAAAGTCATACATCCCAAAGTGCACGTCCTGGGTTCCCGTTACGCTCTCGTGATCAAGAATCTTAGGGAGGAAAAGTTCAATCTGCCGCTCTCCAAAACGAGGGTTGCCCTCGGCAACAGCATGGGCATAGCAGGTAGTAAGTACGTTGCGGGAAGGGTTGACAAAGCCTGCCTAGAAGCTACAGAAGACCTTCACGGCGATCCTACGACGGCGGAGGACGTGCATATCGGCCTTGTCGCCGACGTCATCGACCCGTACGCTGTGTACGTTCGTGGCTAGGCCTTCAAGGGACAAGAACTCGGGGTGCCTCTCCCCGCAGCCAGGCCACATAGCTCCGCAGACCGTCTAGGTGATCCCCCTTGGACGCCGCGCCGCTCGTACAGCCGAAGCAAACAGTCAGAGTCTTATCAACCTCTGGCTCCGCGCATACCGCTTCACGAGTCAGTCCCACACCGTCGCGCGTAACCACAGAGACAAAGGCCTGCTCAAGACAGAGCACCTTTCCACAAGCCTTGAGCAGTCGCGCATCAACATCAACCAACTTCTCCAACGCGGATATGGCCCTCTTGTCACCAGTGAGCATCAGCGGGATCCCCCGGTGGACCAATATCGCGCACAACTGGCTCTCGCCCACATCAAGACTCCAGCCTCGTTTCAGAGCTTGGAATTCCAGGTCGGCTGCGGTCTCCTGCTCTTCAGTTAGAGGCTCCAATTCCACGGAAGCGGCCAAAAAGTCAGAGAAGGCCACCAAAGCAAGCTTGATGCTCCCGCGCAAGCGAGCGCTACTAAGCTTTTTCTTCACAACATAACGAGCTGCACCCAGAATCCCAATTCCGTCACCTAGTGAGCAGACCGCTGACACCAAGCTTCGTAGCAATCCGTAACAAGCTCCCTTGAAAAGCACGTCGTTATCAACTATCAAGCGCATTTAGCTCAGAGGTGCCCAGTATCGCCTGCACGTAGTTTTGGGCGTCATCTGGGAGCAGATCTAAAACAAGCTGAGCCAATGCAGCGCGATTAATCTCCTCCCAGACCGGAGAGGGGCGGCGATAAATCCTGCCGATCGCAGCGTTTGCCGTAGCCCAGTCGCCAGTGGAATACCCGAAGCACAGTGATAGTGTCCCGGGCTCAATTCCCAGCTCAGGCCCCGCATCATTGGCCACCCGGGCCAGTTCCCGAGCGCTATACGTTTCCCACTTTGGCAGCACCTTTGGTTCCGCGTAGCCCGTCAGCACTTCGAGCGCGAATCGATCCGCCTCGCGTTCCTCGACGTCATCATTTCCAATAGCCAGTTTGTCGCTCTCAAGGTCAACGAGCACAGACCCGTCGGCGAGATGGCCAAGGGCGATGTGCGCAATCTCATGCGCCAAGTAGAACGCAATGTGCGGCGGGTACATGGAATCGCGACCTAGAATGATGGCGTTCCTCTCTCCAACGCGCACTACCATTGCGGACATCCTTTTCCTCACAAGCGGAAAAACACGAAGGTGGACCGTGGGAACCCCAGCTGACCAGCCGAAAGCGAGAAGGTCAAGGAGGCGCACGTAAGGTTGCCGCCTAAGGATAGCCCGACGAATCGACTGCGCCGTCCAGCTCACCTCTCTCGCCTGCTCCGCTGAAGCCGTGACCAGGAACCGGCCCAGGGCCGTACCAAATGAGGCGAGAACCGATTGCTCAACTAATCCCTCTTGGGCTAGGTGTTTGAAACGGGCCTCGTCCCGCCAAATGAACCGGGGCACATTGTTTTCCTCAAGGAGTGAGCGCGGATCGAGTCCAAGCTTGCGCGCCAATGAGAATCGCAGTTCTGCGCGAGCCGACGGGGAAGCATCAGCGGCCTCGCTCCACCACACAGGCCACGCCGCGTCTAATACCGGGTCACTTAACCCTGCCCCTTTCAGGCGCGCTCTTAAGCCAGTGGCGTCTTCTTTCACCCTTTTTTCCTCGGCTAGACTTGGGTGCTAGTCCTGCAAGCGCACCAATTACATTGGCGACTGCATCTGCGTGCGCTTCAGAGCCGTCCCAGATTCTGGAGAATGCCCCCGCAACTCGTTTCACCCCGTCCCTCTCCTGCCAGTCTACAACTCCAACACGCGCACTCGCATATCTCAATAGCTTCTGCCGAGCGGCACCATGCCTGATAGGCTTCGCATGGAATGCTCTTGACACAGTCGATTGACTGACACCCGCGCGCTCTGCGAGGGCATCCTGGGACAGCCCCTCTCCTTTTAGACACGACAGCACGATTTTTTTAAGCTCTTGCATGATTTAGAATGAAAATGAATAATACTGCATGACACGATTCACGAGGCAAGCATAATCTGATGCCATTGCCTAAATGGTTCTGCTGGACACGCTTTGGCACGGAGGCAGGCCAGAAGTTCCAGCACATACTAGAGCGGAAGGAGCAAGAGCGTTCCGCAAACTCGGGAATTTTCTTCTGGGGAATTGGAAACGCCGTGGGGCCATCGATCAAGGAGCTCATAAAGCGAACGCATGAACCTGAAGTCCTCTTCAGCCCGACCAAATCACCCGCTCGCGAAGCGGACGCACGTCCCCTTGGAGTCGCTGTTTGGACGACTGCCCAGACCCTCTTCGGCTCTCCCTTCGAATTACCAGAGAAGTCGCTCGTTACGAGCCGACACGATCCGCAGTCCCCTAGGGCCGCCCACTATGCACTTGTTTGCCACTGTGAAAAATCACTTTTTATCTCCGAATCTTCCGAGACCATAGTTCTCTCCTCAATCCGGAACATCCTAACGGGTCGACCAGTTGGCACCTCCCAAGTGACTGCAATTGTCGAAAGTGACTTCGATGACTCAAGCGCCCAGTGGGGATACCACGTGGCATTGCGCGCAAGGCTCGTCCCACCTTTCCTTCTCCGTTTGCAGGACCCGATTGCGTTGCCTGCGCCCGACCCAATGAGTGACTGGTCCTCGGCAGTCCTCCATTTGTGGAAGTCGCGTCGGCCAGCTACTCAGATAACAGATTAGGTCAACTCGCAGATGCTTTTCGGCCCGATCGCGTAGTTCGCCTGGGCAAATGCGAGGCACTCACAGTTTGAAGGCTAGCTTCCCAACCCGCCATTGGGGTAGGACGTCATGTGTCCCTCGCATTGGTGAAACCGTTTTCGCTCCGTAGCCGTACTACCTACAGCTAAGGAGATTCTCTACATACCGCCATGGCCGCGCGAAAATCCCAGTACCAGGACCGCATCCAGATCCTCCAGGGCACTTTGGACATGCTGATCCTGCAGACCCTGCAGTGGGCCCCGCGCCACGGCTACGCCCTAAGCAAGGCCATCCGCACCAACTCCGGCGAAATCATCCGTGTGGATACAGGCTCGCTCTATCCCGCGCTCCGCCGCCTGGAACGCAAAGGCTGGATTGCCGCGGAATGGAAGGCCTCCGATCAGGGCCCGCGCGTGCGCGTCTATCGCCTGACCAGAATCGGGCGCCGCCAACTGATTCCCCAACGCTCGCACTGGAAGCATCTCACCGCCGCAATCGCCGGCATCCTCGATCCCGCAAACGCCAGGAGCGCGCCATGAGCTGGGCGTTCTGGAACTGGGGCCGGCGGCGCAGCCGGCGAAATCGCGAACTCAAAGAAGAAATCCAGTCCCACCTGGCGCTCGCCGAACGCGATGCGCTCGACTCCGGCCGCACCCAGAGCGAAGCGCGCAGCGCCGCCCGCCGCGAATTCGGCAACCGCACGCTGGTGGAAGAAGCCACACGCGACTCCTGGGGCGGCCGCTGGCTCTCCGATCTGCTTCAGGACCTGCGCATCGGCGCGAGGATGCTCCTACGCAATCCCGGCTTCTCCCTTCTGGCCGTGCTCTGCCTCACCCTCGGCATCGGCGCCAATGCCGCCGTGTTCAGTTGGATTGAAGGCGTCCTGCTCCGCCCCTATCCGCTCGTCGCCCACCAGGACCGCATGTCCGCCCTCGTCGGCACTCTCCGCGGCGGAGACCGCGATGACATGTCCTGGCTCGATTTCCAGGACCTCCAGAGGCGTTCCAACCTGGCTGATGCCGTGATCGCGGAAAAAATCGCCGGCGCCACCCTCTCCATCGGCGACCGCGCCGAAAAGGCCATGGGCAGCGTGGTCTCCGCGAACTATTTCAGCGCCCTTGGGCTGCACATGGCGCTTGGCCGCGGCTTCGAGCCCGAGGAGAACACCGGCCGCAACGCGCATCCCGTGGTGGTCATCAGCTACCAGCTCTGGCAGGAGCGCTATCACGGCGATCCCGCGATCATCGGCAAGACCCAGCGCCTGAACAACGTGCCCCACACCATCATCGGCGTCGCTCCGCAGGGCTTCTACGGCACCTTTGTCGGTTACGCCTGGCAATTCTGGGTTCCCATTTCCATGCAACAGACCTTCGATTACAGCGGCGCCTACAAACTCGAAGACCGCGGCGCGCGCTGGATCGAAGGGTTTGTCGTGGCCAGGCCCGGCGTCAGCCGCCAGCAGTTGCAGCAGGAGCTTTCCGCCATCGCCGCGCGCCTCGAAGCGGAATATCCTGAGACCAACCGCGGCCGCGGCGTCCAGCTCTATCCCCTGTGGGAGACGCCGTTCAACAACGCCGGAGCGCTCGGCCCCACGCTCGTCATCGCCCTTTCCATCGTCATGTTCGTGCTGCTCATCGCCTGCGCCAACGTTGGCAACCTTCTTCTCGTCCGCGCGTCGAGTCGCCGCCACGAGATGACCCTGCGCCTCGCCCTCGGCGCCGGGCGCGCGCGCCTGCTCAAGCAGGTAATCACCGAAGGCCTCATCCTGTCGGGCCTCGCCGCCGCCGCCGGACTCGTTCTCGCCTGGTGGTGCCGCAATCTGCTGGTGCACCTGCTTCCCCCGCGCGGCACTCCGTTCCGGCTTGCCGGCCAGCTCGATTGGCGCGTCTTTGCCCTCACCGCCGGCGTCTGCATCTTCGCCACCGTGCTCTTCGCCCTCGTTCCCGCCCTGCAAAGCTCCCGCGCGCAAATCACAGACGCGCTTCGCTCCGAATCTTCCGGCGTGGTGGGCGGCCGGGGCAAAACCTGGTTCCGCTCCACCCTCGTGGTCGTGCAGGTTTCCCTCAGCTTTCTGCTGCTGGTCGGCGCAGGTCTGGTGTTGCGGAGCCTGAACCGCCTGCGCACCGCCAGCCCCGGATTCTCCACCGCCCAGGTGGTCACCACCTCCTTCACCTTCGCCCCGTTCGGTTACGATGCCGCGCGCGCAAGAAATTTTGAGGACGACCTGCTGGCCCGCGTCCAGGCCCTGCCCGGCGTCGAATCCGCCTCCTGGTCGCGCAGCGTTCCCTTCACCTTTCTCAGCTACTCGTCCGCGCCTATTGCGGTGGACGGCTACCAGCCTCCCCGCGACCAGCAGCCCACCGCCAACTTCAGCGAGGTCAGCCCCGGCTATTTCAGCACCATGGGGATTCCGCTCCTCTCCGGCCGCGACTTCACCCGCTCCGACGACGAGAATGCCCAGCCCGTGGCCATCGTCAACGAACTCATGGTGCAGAAGTACTGGCGCGGCGCCGATCCCATCGGCCAGCGCCTTCAGTCGAATGGCAAATGGCTTCAGGTGATCGGCGTGGCCCGGCTCTCCAAGTACTTCAACTTCATGGAAGCTCCGCAGGCGTTCTTCTACGTTCCGCTGCGCCAGAATTTCGGCATGCTGGCGTCACTCGAAATCCGCACGGCCACGCCGCCCCAGGCCATGACCACGCTGCTCGCCCGCGAAATCCGCGCTCTCGACCAGAGCCTGCCCGTGTACGAAGCCATTCCCATGCGCGAGGTGGTGAACCGCTCCATGGCCGCGCCGCAAGTCGCCGTCACCCTGCTCACAGTGTTCGGCTCGCTCGCGCTCGTGCTCTCCGCCATCGGTCTCTACGCCGTGATGTCCTATGCCGTCTCGCAGGGCACGCGCGAGCTCGGACTGCGCATGGCGCTCGGCGCCCGCGCGCCGGATTTGCTGCGCATGGTCGTGGGCAGGGGATTGGCGCTCACCGGCGGAGGCGTGGTGCTGGGCGCCGCAGCCGCGTTCGGCTCGACCCGCCTGCTTGGCTACCTGCTCTATCAGGTGAGCCCGCGCGATCCGTTCGTCTTCGGCGCGGCATTCGCCGTGATGACCATCGTCGCACTCGTCTCCACGATTCTTCCCGCCTGGCGCGCCACGCGCATCGACCCCGTCCGCGCCTTGCAATCGTAGGGGCGCCGCTCGCCTGTCCTGAGCGCCGTGGCGAAGGGCTGCGCCCTATTTCTTCGCATTTCAGTTCGTAGGGGCGCTGCTTGCTGCGCCCTATTTCTTCGTATTTCGGGTTGTAGGGGCGCAGCTTGGTGTGCGCTCTTTGGAGTGCGGCGGCTCGACGCCGCTTTTCTTCATCGTGGCTCACTTCTCCTCGAACATCTTCCTCGCCATCTCCTCCGCCGAGGCCGTCTGCGGATGCTCGGCCTTCCACCGCATCGCCGCGGTGATGCGCGTCCGTCCGCTGGGATGATCGTAAAAGATGAACTCCTCCACCGGGCCCGGATCCATCTTCCGGTATTCTCCCAGCAACAGATCCACGTTCGCCTCGCCGTCAGGCTGCTGCGCCGCGTTCAGGCCGTACATATCCGCTTCGTATTCCATGGTGCGCGAAATCGTGTTGGTCACCGGCGTCAGCGCAAAGAAGTAGAGCGCGAGTACGATCACCGCCAGTGGCAGCACCGCTACGTCCGTCACTCCCCGCACCTCCCATCTCCCGCCCCAGCGCGCCAGGCTCGCGTGGATCCCCCAGTTCAGGAAGGCAAATCCGATCACGATCAGCACTCCGGACAGGACCAGGCCCTTGTTCGCATGGTTCAGCACGTAATGGCCCATCTCGTGTCCCATGGTGGTTTCGATTTCGGGCAGCGTGCAGCGGTCGAGCAGGTTGTCGTTCAGCGAAATGCGCAGCGTTCCGGCGAATCCGCTCACGTTCGCGCTCACCCGCTTCGATTGCCGCGACTCGTCGAATTCGTACACGTCGGTGGCGGGAATTCCGTTCGCGCGCGCCAGGCTCAGGATCGGCTGCTTGATGCGCGGGTCCTCAAGCGTCTTGTAAGTGTTGAAGAGCGGGGCGATGTACACCGGAGCGATCAGGCTCACAAACGCCGTGAACAGGACCGCGAGCGCCGCGCCCCATACCCACCAGTTCTTTTCCAGCCGCCGCACCAGGCCCACCAGCGGCACCACCAGGATCGCTCCCAGCACCACGCCCACCGCCAGCCCCACCATCTGATCGCGCATCCACGCGCCGAACGTCTGGTTCGACAGGCCGTAGGTGTGCTCGCGGAAGTAGCCGGCGTACACGCCCAGGGGAAACGTAAGAACCGAGACGACGACAATGAATTGAACCCAGTAAATCGCCGTCTGCAGCGGACGGAACCGCGTGATGCGTTCCGCCAGGTTGCGCATCCGCGCCGACCAGCGGAATTGCAGGAGCACCCACATCACCACTACGGTCAAAAGAAAGTCCCACAACTGTAGCCAGTAGCCGCCTTCGAAGTACGCATCGGAGCGCGCGCGTTCCGCAGCCGGCATCTTCGCCAGATACGCCTCCACCGCTGCATTCACGTTGAACGCCGGCCCAGTAGCACCTGGCTTCTCCAAGACCCCGGACGCACGTGAAGGGAGCCCGGCATCTTCCTGCCCCCTCGCTGCCGCGAGATCACCGTGGGCAAAACTCGGAAGCAGCAAACTCACGAGAAGTACGAGTCCGCACGCCCGCATCATCACGCCCTCCCTCGATTTCTCCGTGGAGTATACGCCCCAGGCATTTTGTATCGCTGGCTTCCAGCCGGCACGTCTCTCTCCGTCGCATTCTGTCCTAGTAGGGGCGCTGCTTGCCTGTCCCGAGCACCATGGCCAGGGGCTGCGCCCTCTTTCTTCGCATTTCCGGTCGTAGGGGCGCTGCTTGCTGCGACCTCTTCCCTCGTATTTCGGATTGAATGGTCGCGCCCGCCCCTGCCCGCCAAAGCGCGCTGTTTGCGTCCCGACGGGTGGTGTCGGGGCCGCGGCATCGGTGAGTCTGCTCCCTTTGGAGTGCGGCGGCTAGACGCCGCCTTTTTTCAGCATCCGGCAAGCATGCGCGCCTTCTGCGTCCCACTTGTCGGTTCGAGGCGCCCTCTTCCATGCCCGCCCCCAAATCTCAACTGTGGCCCGTTGCCCCGCCCTCCCATTGTTCATATTATTTACTTATGGTAAATAGTCTCGAAGCATGATACGATGCCCGCGGGTAAATGTCGATGACCCTCGCCACGCCAATCCGAGCGCCCCGGAACAGATTTCCGTCTAACTCTTGCAGGATGAATGTTTGCGAACTGCACTTTCCTAAGCCTTTTGGAATGAATGTTTATGTCATGTGGGTGGGGGGGTACCCCAGGAGTCCACTCAAGCCTCTGTGCTAAACTGAACCTTGCGAGCAACTCCAGGGGAACAGCCCAGAACCTGCTGGCTGGAAAAAATGTTCGAGGTCTTCGTAGAAGAGACTTTTGCGGCTGGACACGCCCTGCGCGGCTATCGCGGGAAGTGTGAGAACCCGCATGGGCACAACTATCGCCTGCGCATCACCCTGCGCGGCCCCGCGCTCGACCAGACCGGGCTGCTCTACGACTTCGTCCACCTGAAGAAGGTCATGCAGACGGTGATTGAAGGCGTGGACCACAAATTCCTGAACGATCAGCCCCCGTTCGATACCGTGAACCCCTCCGCCGAAAACATGGCCAAGTATTTCTACGAGGAGATTGCCCGGCGGATGCGGGAAGCGGAGCATCGCCCCGATGGATCCAGGCACGAGAGCGCGGCCATCTGGCGCGTGGACGTCTGGGAAACGGATACCTCCCGCGCTTCTTACTGGCCCGATACCATTCAAAGCAAAGGAATGCCCTAGGCCGCGGGGAAACGATGAATCGCTCTTTTCTCATCATCTTCATTCCCGCGCTGTTTGTGGCCGCGGGATACCTCTACCTGGGCATCCGTCCCCCCCTGCGCGCGGAGATCGGCGTGGCCCTGTTTGTTGTGGCCATTGCGGTCTTCCGTCTCAAGGCGAAGCTGCACAAAGGAAAGCCGCAAGGCTCCGCGTCCCATGCTCCCGGCCCGCAGCTCCCCGCTGCCGGACAAACCGCGGCCGCCCCTTCATCTGCGCCTCCACCGGCCGCTCATCAACCCTAGCGGCGACTTATGCCAGCGCGAGTCATTCCAGGCGGAGCGAGGAACCAGCCTTTCTGGAGCACATAGGCCCGAGCCATGGTGGTCACAGAAATCTTCCGCTCCATTCAGGGAGAGGGCACGCGCGCCGGCCTTCCGTGCATCTTCGTGCGCCTGACCGGTTGCAACCTGCGCTGCGTGTGGTGCGACACGGCCTATGCCTTCCACGGCGGGGAGAAGAAAACCCTGGACGAAATCATGAACCAGGTCGATGCGCTCGCCGCCGCGCCCTCCGGCAACGGCCAGGCGCCGGCATCCGGCGGCGCGCCCCCAAGGGCCATCCACCTGGTGGAAATCACCGGCGGTGAGCCGCTGCTGCAGCCGGAGGTGGTGCCGCTCTCCGCGCAGCTTCTCGAAGCGGGTTACCAGGTGATGATCGAAACCAGCGGTGAACGGTTCGTGGGCGATTTGCCGCGCGAGGTGATCAAAATTGTGGATGTGAAGTGCCCGGACTCCGGTGAATCCGGCACCTTTGAACTGCGCAACCTTCAGGCGGTGGACTCGAAAGATGAAATCAAGTTCGTGATTGCCAGCCGGCGCGA
>Ga0335085_10010233_pt1 | contig 14040 bp, 11 predicted proteins | sample Lox_Sample_45_FD_206712 | JGI IMG/M metagenome (GOLD analysis project Ga0335085, IMG submission 206712) | Soil microbial communities from Loxahatchee National Wildlife Refuge, Florida, United States - Lox_Sample_4.5 | ecosystem: Environmental > Terrestrial > Soil > Wetlands | place: USA...
GGTGAACGTGCCGGAAGCGGCTTACGCAACGGCGAAAGGCGAGTGGACGGTGGAGGGCCACGGCGTGGATCCCGACATCGTGGTGCACAACGACGCAAAGTCGCTCATCGAGGGACGCGATCCGCAACTGGAGCGCGGCGTCGCGGAGCTGATGAAGGCGCTGGCGCAAGAGACGCCGAAGCTGCCGGATCACCAGCCGTATCCGGTGAAGGTGAAATAAGCGGGAATATTCGGACAGCTTTTCCCATTTACGGACAGCGCGGACAATCCCGGCACCGCGTATCGGACTGAATCGGCATGGCTGGAACAAGGCAGCCGGCTTGCCCGTATGACAGGGTTAGGAGACACCTATGCTGTCCTACGTCAAGCACGCTTTTCGAGTACTGCGCAAGGACCCGGCGTTCACGCTGATTGCGATCTTCTCGCTGGCCATCGGCATTGGCGCCACTTCGGCGATGTTCAGTTTTGCCGACGCGCTGCTGCTGCGTCCGCTGCCGGTGATGAAGCCGGACGGCGTGGTGAACGTGGCCTCCGCCGGTTCAGCGGCATTCGGCGCCAACACCGCGGTCTCCTATCCGGATTATGAAGACGTGCGCGACCGCAACCGCAGCTTCGATGGACTGGTGGCGGCCTCTTACGGGCAGTTCGGGTTTAGTCCCGACGCGAAGACGCTGCCGCGGATGAAGTTCGGGCTGTTCGTCTCGGGCAATCTCTTTCGCGTGCTCGGCGTGGAGCCAACGATCGGCCGCGGATTCCGGCCCGACGAGGACAAAGCGGAGGGCCGTGACGCGGTGTGCGTGCTGGGTCACGACTTCTGGGTCAGCCAGTTTGGAGCGAACCCGTCGGCGGTTGGCTCGCACATCCGGCTGAACGGGGTGGAGTTCACGGTGATCGGCGTTGCGCCGGAAAAGTTCACGGGGATTGACTCGTTCCTGCGGCCGACGATCTTTGTTCCGCTGGCCATGACGCCGCGCCTCGGCCAGGGAAACAACCTGCATAAGCGCGAAGTTCGTTTCCTGTTTGTGAAGGGCCGGCTGAAGCCAGGCGTGAGTCTGGATCAGGCGCAGGCGGATGTCGCGACGATCTCGAAAGAACTGCAAGCTACCTATCCGCAAAGCAATCGCGATCAGAAGCTGAAGGTGGAGACGGAGCTGCAGTTGCGCACTGAGCAGTCTCCGCCGAACGTGGCTATGATCGGGATGCTGGCGGTGCTGGGGTTGTGCGTGCTGGCGGTGGCGTGCGCGAACGTGGCCGGGCTGCTGCTGAGCCGGGCGCGGGCGCGAGCGCGAGAGATCGGCATCCGTCTGGCGGTGGGCGCGGGACGCTGGTCTCTGGTGCGCCAGCTTCTGTTTGAGAATCTGCTGGTGGCGATCGCGGGCGGATTGGGCGGCATTGCGGTGGCGTATGGCGCGGCACAATTCTTCAACACGTTCCCGTTTCCATCGGATCTGCCGCTGGTCTTCACCGCAACCGTGGATCAGCGGGTGCTGATCTTCACGCTGGCCGTCTCGGTGGTGAGTACGCTGTTGTTCGGACTGGCGCCGGCGATGCGGGCGACGCGGCCGGATCTGGTGAAATCGCTGAAGGCAGCCGACGCCGACAGCGGCGGAAAGAAGCGATTCTGGGGCCGCAACGCGATTGTTGCAGGACAGGTGGCGCTTTCTCTGGTGCTGCTGGTGGTGTCGGCCGTCATGCTGCAGGGCTTCCGCGACCAGTTGCAGCAGGGACCGGGCTTCCGCACCGATCATCTGTTTCTGACGAGCTTCGACACACAACTGGCGCACTACTCCGAGGAGCAGACCACGCAGTTCTACCAGAAGCTGCTGGATCAGACACGTTCGGCGCCGGGGGTGCGTTCGGCCGCCCTGACCTCCGTGATGCCGATGATTGGCGGCGACAGCGTGGATGTAGTGCCTGAAGGCTACCAGTTGCCGAACGGTCAGCATGCCCTGCCGATTTTCGACACCTACGTGAGCGACGGCTATTTCCAGACCCTGGGCATTCCGATTCAGCAGGGGCGTGGCTTCCTCGAATCGGACAAGAAGGGCGCGCCGCGGGTGGCGGTGGTGAACGATCAGACGGCGAAGCATTTCTGGCCGAAGGGCGATGCGCTGGGCAAGCGGTTCCATCTGGGCGGGGCCCAGGGAGATCTGGTGCAGATTGTGGGGATCGCCAGAACGTCGAAGTATTTCTGGATCGCCGAGCCGCCCCTCGACTACGTGTATCTGCCCTACCGGCAGTACGGCCGCTCGGGTCTGTCGCTGTTCACCGAGTCCGCCGCGCCGGATGCGGCCACGCTTGCGCCGACGGTGCGCGAGGTGGTTCGCAACATCGATCCGGACATGCCGGTGTTCGATGTGCGCACCATGCACGATCTCTACACGCAGCGCGCGGTGAAGACGCCGAACATGCTGTCAGAGATTGTCGGCGGCCTTGGCGTGATGGGTCTGGTGCTGGCGGTGGTGGGGCTGTACGGACTGGTGGCCTACTCGGTGAGCCGGCGCACGCGCGAGATCGGCATTCGCATGGCGATTGGCGCGGACCGCGTGAAAGTGGTGTGGATGGTGCTGCAGCAGGGCCTGGTGCTTGGCGCCATCGGCGTGGGATTCGGGCTGGTGGTGAGCGTCTTCGCGTGCAACGTGCTGACGTCAAAGCTGTGGGTGGCCACCTTCGATCACGTCAGTCCGTTCGCGTACGTGGCGATCGCGCTGCCGCTGTTGGCGATCAGCGTCATGGCGACATTGTCTCCGGCGCGGCGTGCCTCGCGGATCGATCCGATGAAGGCGCTGCGGGAAGAGTAGGGCACTGTCATCCAATTGAAACGGTGGGCGCGCGATGCCGCCCACCATTTCCCACGAACGGACAATCTGCCCGAGCGTGCGGGAGTGAATTCTTCTGAAAATAGAGATATTCCCCTTCTGGTATAACGATTGCAGCAGCAGAAGGAAGGCATCCGTCATGCTGACACCCGTTACCCACGCCCTCCGGGTACTGCGCAAGGACCCCGGCTTCACCGCCGTCGCCATCTGTTCCATGGCCATTGGCATTGGCGCGACCTCCGCCATGTTCAGCTTTGCCGACGCCATCCTGTTGCGTCCACTACCGGTGCCGCAGCACGAGCGGGTGCTTGCCATCAACACGAAGACGTCGGCGCAGTGGGGCGTCAACACGAAGGTCTCCTATCCCGACTACGCCGACCTGCGCGATCACAACCGCACATTCGAGGGTCTGGCAGCGGCATCTTACGCGAGGTTCGGCTTCAGTCCCGATGCGCGCACGCTGCCGCGGATGAAGTTCGGCTACTTTGTCTCCGGGAATTTCTTCCGCGTGCTGGGAGTGCAGCCGGCGGTGGGCCGTGGCTTCCGTGACGACGAGGATCGGGCCGAAGGCCGCGATGCCGTGGCGGTGCTGGGGCACGATTTCTGGGTCAGCCAGTACAATGGCAACCCGGCAGCGGTGGGGCAGAAGATCCGGCTGAACGGAGTGGAGTTCACGGTGATCGGGGTGGCGCCGGAGAAGTTCACTGGCGTGGATCTGGTGATGCGGCCCACCATGTTTGTGCCTTTGGCGATGGCGCCGCGGATGGGGATGCCGGATTTGCTGCACGACCGTGATTTCGGCGCGCTGATGGTGAAGGGCCGTCTGAAGCGACAGGCCACGGTGGAGCAGGCGCGGGCGGATGTCGCCTCGCTCGCTCCGGGCCTGCAGAAGCTGCACAAACATCCGAACAGCGATGAGCTCCTGAAGGCGGAGACGGAGATGCAGCTCCGCGTAGAGCAGGGCACCGCCATCGTGCCCATGACGATCATGCTGATGGTGCTGGGGCTCTGTGTGCTGGCCGTGGCGTGCGCCAATGTCGCGGGACTGCTGCTGAGCCGGGCGCGGGTGCGCTCGCGGGAGATCGCAGTGCGGCTGGCCATTGGGGCAGGGCGGTGGGCGCTGATCCGGCAGCTTCTGCTGGAGAATCTTCTGGTGGCGGTGGCGGGCGGGGTCTGCGGCATCGGCGTGGCCGATCTGCTGGCGGAGTTCTGGCGCAGCATGCCGGTTCCGACAGACATACCGGTGGTGTTCGATATCGGCGTGGATCACCGCGTGCTTGCGTTCACTCTGGCTGTATCGGCGGTCAGCACGCTGTTGTTCGGGCTGGCGCCGGCACTGCGGGTCACGCGGCCGGATCTGGTTCCCGCGCTCAAGGCGGCCGATGCCGATAGCGGGAGCAAGCGCCGGATGTGGGGAAGGAATCTGATTGTGGCGGGCCAGGTGGCGCTTTCGCTGGTGCTGCTCTCTGTGACTGGCGCGCTGGTGCAGGGCTTCCGCGGCGAATTGCTGCAGGGGCCGGGCTTCCGCACGGAGCGGATCTTTCTCACCAGCTTCGATACGGGACTCGCGCACTATACGCCGCAGCAGACCGGGCGCTTCTATGACGATCTGCTGCGATCGGTGCGATCTGCTCCGGGGGTGCGGTCGGCGGCGCTGGTGTCGAACGCGCCGATGGCCGGTCTCGACAACATCGACGTCGTGGTGGATGGCGCGCCCGCTCCGCACGGAGACAAGGCCCGCCCCGGTCTGGGCGCGCTGGTGAGCGACGGCTACTTCCAAACGATGGACACGCCGATTATTGCCGGGCGCGGCTTCCGCGAGACCGATCGCGAGGATACGCCGCTGGCAGCAGTGGTGAATGCGCATATGGCGAAGCACTACTGGGGTGGAGCCGCGCTGGGCAAACGCCTCCATCTGGGGACGGCCAGCGGTCCGCTGGTGGAAGTGGTGGGCGTGGCGCGCAACGCCAAATACAGCTGGATCGCCGAGCCTCCGATGGATTTCGTTTATCTGCCGTTCCGGCAGCATCCGCGCACGACGATGACGCTGGTGGCCGAATCGAATGCCGCCGACGCCGCCGCGATTTCGCCCACGCTGCGCGATGCGGTGCGCCGGCTCGACGCCGACATGCCGGTTTTCGACGTCCGCACCATGCATGAGTTCTACACGCTGCGGGCGTCGCGAACATCGAGCATGGTCACCGAGGTGGTGGCGGGCATGGGCGCGATGGGGCTCATTCTCGCGGTGGTGGGGCTGTACGGACTGGTGGCGTATTCGGTGAGCCGGCGAACGCGAGAGATCGGCATCCGCATGGCGATCGGCGCGGATCGGCGCATCGTGGTGCGGATGGTGATCGGCCAGGGGTTGCGGCTGGCAGTCGCCGGTGTGGCGGCGGGGCTGGCGGTGAGCGTGTTTGCATGCCGGCTGGTTACGTCGGCCCTTTCGTTCGTGACCTTCGAGCGCGTGGACCCGGCAATCTACCTGGTTCTGCCCGTGGTGCTCCTGTCGATCACGATGCTGGCCACGTGGGCGCCGGCGCGGCGGGCGTCGCGCATCGATCCGATGCTGGCGCTGCGCGACGAATAGGGCCGCTAATCCGCCGGCAGCGTGAAATAGAAGGTGCTCCCGCGGCCGGGCTCCGATTCCACGCGCATGTGGCCGCCGTGGGCTTCGACGATGCGCTTGCACAAGGCCAGGCCCATGCCGGTGCCCGGGTATTCGCGGCCGTGGAGGCGTTTGAAGGGCTCGAAGATGCTCTGGTGATGAGCGGGGTCGATACCAATGCCGTTATCGGCCACGGCGAACTCGTGGAAATCGCCGGTGTGCGAGACGCTGACGCGGACGCGCGGCGGCACATCCTTGCGATGGAATTTGACGGCGTTGTCAAGCAGGCTCTGCACTAGCTGTGAGAGCTGGGACATGTTGCCGCATACGGTGGGGAGAGCATCGCAGCCGATCTCTCCGCCGGTTTCCTGAAGCGCGGGCTTGAGCGCGGAGATGGCGAGGTGGACCATGCCGGACATGTCCACGGACTCATTGCGCGGCTGGGCCGTGTTCACACGCGACCACTTCACCAGATCGTCCACCAGCGCGCGCATGCGCTGCGCGGCGTCGAGCAGAAAGCGGAAGCGCTCGGCGTTGTCGGCGTCCATGGGGCCCGGCCAGTTGCGCTGGATGAGTTGCGCGTAGGACGTGATGGTGCGGATGGGCTCCCGGAGATCGTGGCCCGCGAGCCAGGCAAACTGGCGCAGCTCTTCCTCGCGCGCGCGCAGCGCTTCGTTTGCTTCGGCGAGCTGTTGTTCGAGATTGCGCCGTTCCGGGTCTTCCGCCACCAGCCTGCTCCGTCGCACCAGGATATCACGGCGTTCCAGGGTGGCTTTTTGCGCGCTTTTTCCTGGTATAGAATGCAGACAAACGGAAAAACATGAGACGTTTTGCATTGTTCCTCGCGCTATGGCCCGCTTTGTACGCCCAGCAGGCCGCTGACGTGTTGAAGACGGTACAGAACGCGTACACCGGGTTGAAGTCGGTGCACATCGCCGCGACGCGCACCGATACGGTGATCGCCGGGGCGCTGGTGAGCGAGGCATCGGCCGACTACGAGCTGATGGAAGCGCCGGGCGGGAAATATCTGGCGCGGATAAGGAACGGGAACGTGGAGTCGGTAGCGGTGAGCGACGGATCCACCATGTGGAAGGCGCTGCCGAGGCAGAAACGCTGGGCGAAGATCGAGGCCGCGGGCGTAGCGGATGACGAGGATGCCGAGGCGAACGCCAGCAGCGACGAACAGCCGCAGGATCTCTATTCCAGCGTGGATCGCGTGCTGATCCGCCGGTACCCGGCGCTGATCGGCGTGGCGCAGGGGGCGGAGCTCGGCAAGGAAGAAACGCTCAAAGTCGGCGGGGCGAAGATCCGGTGCCAGATTGTGCGGCTGCAGGCGGGACCCTCGCTGCATGAGCTGTGGATCGACGAGCAACGCGGCTTTGTTCTGCAGCACCGGCAAACGTCGCGACGGCAGCTTGCCAGCGGCGCCACCGCCACGGTGCAGATTGTCACGAAGCTGAAACAACTGGACGTGAGCGGCGACTTCGGCGAGCAGGCATTCACGTTCGAGCCAGAGCGCGGGTGGAAGCAGGAGGACATGCTGGTGCTGCCAGGCGAAGGCCAGATGCTGCTCACCGGCCAGAGGGCGGCGGACTTCGCATTGAAGTCGCTCGAGGGTGAGCAGTTTGAGCTTTCATCGCTGCGCGGCAAAGTGGTGGTGCTGGATTTCTGGGCAACGTGGTGCGGGCCGTGCCGGCGCGAGCTGCCCATCGTGGACAAGCTGCGCGTGGCGTTCGGCGACCGTGTGCAGTTTCTGGGCATCAACGACGAAGACAGCGGCACGGTGAGAGGGTTTCTGAAGAAGAACCCGTATGGGATCACCGTGCTGATGGATTCGAAGGGCAGCGTGCACCGCACCTACGGGGTGCATTCGATTCCGACGCTGCTGGTGATCGGCCCGGACGGCGTGATTCGCCAGCACTTTGTCGGCGGCCGCGAGGAGAAGGAACTGCAGCAGGCGATTACCTCGGCGCTGGGGCAGATGTAAGGCCGGGGATCCTCCCCTTATGCCAGCGGCTCGTTCACATGAGCCCGGCGCCTCAAAGCCGCTCTGTGCCCCGCGCGCAACGGGCGCGAAGGCCCGCAACAGGGCCACTTCCGGCGCATCCCTGCTGACCCGGTCCGGATTGGAGCCGGATACCAGGGTTTCTCCCCGATCCAGGAGGGCACTTGTTATGCCGATCCCGAAAGAGGAGGGATCGCATGGCCATTCGTGCTTTCGTATCGGTTCTGCTGGCATGTATCGGCGCTTTGGCGCAGAACTGCCGGCCAGGGTCGGTCACCATGGACGTCGATATTCGCTGTGCGTGCGTCAAAGACCCCAACAGCCAGACCTGCGACCTGTACAAACGCAACAAGTCGATGTACGACGGCAAGGGGGTGCAGATGTGGAACCCTCCGGCAGGGCTGGCGCCGGCAGCGCCGACGCGCAGCGAATCCTACGCGTCTGAAAACACCAGATCCGCGCCTCAGGAGAGGACGCCGGTCAGCGCCACGCTGCTGCCAGCCGAAACTCCGTTCTGGCGCATTCTTCCGCCGGGGACCAGGATGGCGGTGGGAATGAGGCCACAATGGATGGTTACCTCCCCACTCCTCGACCAGATGATGCGCATGGCCGGACCGGTTGGGGGGCAGAGCATGGACGCCATGCGGAGCGAGCTGGCGGCTGTCGACACCGTCATCATCGCAATGACGTCGACGAACGCGCCGCCGCTGATTCTCGCACGGGCTGAGGACGTGGTGCGGGCGACCAAGTCGGAGCGCGACCCGTACCGCTACGTCGACCCGGACACGATCCTGGTGGGTGACTGGAAGGAGACCGGCACGGCGATGAACCGGCTCTTCTCGAAAAGCGATGCGACGGCGGAGGCCAGGATGGCCGGCCGCGTCGCGGCCTGGAGCGATTTCTGGGTAGTGATGAATCTACTGACAGCTCCGGGCGGCCTGGCGGCGCGGCTTCCGGGGGCGACAAGGCTGACGGTGGGGGCGTCGGTGCGCGACGACATCACCGTTGAAGCGTGGCTGGACACGGCAAGTCCGCTGGCCGCCAAAAGGCTGGCCGACCGGCTGCGCAGCAACCCGAAGGGCGCGCCCATCGTGGATCAGATCGCCGGAGCGCAAACCGCCATCGAAGAGCGCGGATCGTCGGTTCGGTTGTATGCCCGCCTGGCAGGAGTTGCGGGGCATGCGGCAACGGCGGCCAGCCGCCCGCCGGCGCTCGCTCCGGTGAGCCGCGCCAAAGTCTCCGAGGTGCATCCAGGCATGTTGCGGACGGAGGTGGAGGCGCTCCTGGGGAGGGCGCATTCGGAGACCACGATTCAGGGCGCTGAATTGCCCGTTGCCACACTCATCTACCATCTCGACGACAAGGGAATTGCGCAGGTGCGCACAGTGGATGGCAAGGTCGAGTCGATCCAGTTCTTCCAGTGAAGCTGTAAACGGTTCGCTTACCGCCGCGGCTCCGAGCGACAGGCCGACCAGACCGACCAGAGGGGCACCGCCGGCACGCTGAAGCGGCCGCGATTGCAGAAACTCTCCTTCGGCCTGCACCACGGCGCGGAAAACGCACCGGTGGCGGCGTCGAGTTCGGCGTAATAGCGGGCGGATTCCGGCTGCAGCACGGACGATTCGGGACGCGAAGGAGAGATGCGGACTTCCATGCCCTGGTATAGCCGGGGTGGCCGACGAAGTCAACGATATTCGGTGTAACCGATCCGTAACCATCCGATCACTGAGTTTGCAGCAGGACGACGGTGATGTTGTCGGGGCCGCCCGCATCACGCGCGGCCTGGATCAACTGACGGCACTTGCCCTCCAGCGTGTCGGGCCCGGCGAGGACGGCGCCGATGGCCTCGGCGGGGATCACCCCATGCAGACCATCGCTGCAGAGCAGCACCTGGGTGCCAGGCTGCGGGTGCAGCGCGTAGGAGTGGACGCGAAGCTGCGAGCTGACGCCGATAGCCATGGTGAGGACATGACGCATGGGGTGGGTGCGCAGACTCTCCTCATCGATGCCCAGGCGGCGGCCGACCTCTTGCACCCAGGTCTGATCTTCGGTGATGACGATGAGGCCGTTGCCGTCGTAGACATAAGCGCGGCTGTCGCCGACACTGGCGATGAGCAACTCCGGCGAGGATTCGAGGACAGCTACCAGCGTGGTGCCCATCCCTTCCAGCAGGGCGTCGTCGGCGGCGGCCTCCATCACGCGGCGATTGGCTTCCTGAAAGGCGAAAGCGAGGCGTTCGGCGTCGGCCTGGGGAGTGTTGAGGATCGTCTCGACGACGGTTTCGACCGCCAGCCGGGAGGCGTGCTCACCTGCCTGCGCTCCGCCCATGCCATCGGCCACGATGTAAAGACCACGCTCGCGAACCAGCGCGAAGTAGTCCTCGTTGTTGGAGCGGACGCAACCGGGATCTGAGAGACCGATCGCCTCCATCATACTCGGCCTACCGATTATAACCGGTGACTCCTGCGCGTTCTCGAAAGAGCGGCCGGAGATCGCGGTGGCCGAATCTTTGTCGGCGGCGGGATCCGGCTCGCTGGGCCAGTCAAAGAGACCGGGGGATTCGAAATCGGGTCGCGAGGGCTCGGCCCAGTCGCCTTCGATGGAGTTGGCGGCGGCAGCAGCCTGGGGAAGGTCCTCGGAGTCGCTGAGCAACTGCGGAAAGAGTGCCTCCTGCTGCGGCTCGGCCACGGCCGGGAGTGGGGGCGGAAGCGGCGGCGGAGTTTCCGGGGAATCGAGCTTGTTCCAGCGAAATCGTATTTTCACGGTTTCTTCGGTTGCAGAATCGCCTTTAGTTGGAACCAGGCGCTCTCCTCATAGTTCGTTTTCAGCCGTTCCAGCCCCTGCGACTGCTGGTCGCCGCGCCGGGGTCCGCTTTGTTTCAGACAACGGTCCAGAAGCACGGGCGCCACCTCGTCGTCGGGATCGCGCTCCAGCACTGCTCGGAACCGGTCTGCGGCTGCGGCAAAGTTACCGCTCCTCCAGAGCGCGTAGCCCGTATTGAACTGGTATACAGGGTCACTGGTGTCGCCGTCCAGTGCTTTTTGGAAGTTTTCCAGCGCCGAGGGTTCATTGCGGCGCGATTGTGCGGCTCCGAGGTCATTTAATACTTCATTCAGAGGGACATTGGCGGCCACCCGACGGAAGGCGGTCTCGGCGCCGGTGTAATCGCCCATGTAGTACCGGGAGAGGCCAAGCAGGAATGTCGCCTCGTTGATGGACACACTCTCGGGGGCGGCCTTCTGGAACCAGTCGGCCGCGGAATGGTAGTCCTTCGCACGGAAGTTGAGACGGCCCAGTTCGAAGCAGGCCTGAGAGTAGCCGGGGTTGAGGCGCACGGCCTGTCCGAAGAGCTTGCGCTTCTCTTCAGGCGTAGCGGCCAGCAAGCCGCGGATGTAGGATTCGATGGCGTCGGCGCGCACAACCGGGTTGCGGCGGTTGAAGTCCGCCTCCGACGGCGCGGCATCGGGCGCGGCCATGGTGAGCGCCTTCCAGGCCAGGTGACGTTGCAGCACGGCGAGATCTTCCAGCGCGCCGACCTCGCTGAACTTCGGACCCTCCTGCGCGCGTTTCAGATCGAGCACATGCGCGGTGATGCTGAGGGTGCCGCGGGTTTTAGGACCTCCAGCGGGACCCGGCTTGAGATCGAACTCGCCGTAGATGACCTCGTCGGCGTCAAGCGACTGGCCGAGGCGGATGACGGAGGCCAGAGACAAAGTGGCGTGCGAATGGAACTGGAGGCGGCGGTAGGCCTCTTCGCGGTCGTCACGCGAGAGAGCGATCATGCCCTGGGACGCGAAGGCTTCGCGTACCGTTTCAGCGACACTCTCGCCGATCCAGTCGAGGCTGGCGGCGCCGGTGCCGTTGAAGAACGGTACAACCAGCACGGCGTCCGCGTGGGCCAGAGAGGAGAAAAAGAGAACGGATGGAATCAGCGCGAGGCGCCGTAGCACGATTTCAGTTTAACCCGCCGTGTTATTCCAGCCGCAGTGTCCACGCGCTGCCGTTTTCGCGTGCCTGGCGCTGGGTGGTGTGGAGCACGCGCGCCAGCGGTACGCTGATCAGCTCGGTGGCGTCGTTCCACGGGTCGGGATAGACGTGCACGTCGAAACCGCGGGCGTCCGAGTTCACGCGCGCGGCTTCGGCGGCGGTGGCGAAGCCCACCACATCGACGTCGCCCTCCGAGGTCTTGTGAAACTCGAAGGTGCGGAATCGCTTGCCGGCGAACAGCGGGGTGTGCTCGAAGCTGGGCGAGAAGCTGAAGCCGTAGATGCCGTCGGGGAGAGCGGAGATCGGGCTGCCCTCTTCTTCGGTTTTCAGGGCGCGCAGGTTGCGCTGTGACCGCAGGTGCGCGGCGGCGTCGTCAGGGGTCATAAACTTACATAAGGTACCAAACCCGTGACCTCGATCAACTCTTCGCAGGCGGAACTGCCCGCCGTTCCGTTGACCCTGGAGGGCGCCGCTGTCCTGCACCAGATGCTGCGGGTGCGCTGGGCGGCGTGGAAGGCGCTGAGCGCGGACGAGCAGAACGCGATCGCTTCGGAAGCGGACGCGGTGCTGGGCGAGCTGGAGCGCGCCGGAAGTGCGGCGTTCTCCACGCTGGGTCACAAGTCCGATCTGTTGCTGGTGCACTTCCGCGCCGGCTTTGACGAGCTGAATGGCGTGGAGTTGCGCCTGGCGCGCACGCGGCTGTGGGATTATCTGGAGCCCGCGCACTCGTACGTGAGTGTGGTGGAGCTGGGGCTCTACGAATCGACCATGAAGACCTACGCGGCGCTGGCCGAGCGCGGCATCGCGCCGCATTCCGACGAGTGGGTCGCAGAGATCGCGCAAGTGATGGCGCGCCAGAAGGAAGCGATGCGGCCGCGGCTGTATCCGGAGATTCCCAGCGCGCGCTACATCTGTTTTTATCCGATGGACCGCAAGCGCGGCGAGGCGAAGAACTGGTACATGCTCCCGATGGCCGAGCGCCAGCGCCAGATGCACGAGCACGGCATGGTGGGCCGCCGCTACGCGGGCGAGGTGAAGCAGATCATTTCGGGGTCGATCGGTTTCGACGACTGGGAGTGGGGCGTGACGCTGTTTGCCGAGGACCCGGTGGTGTTCAAGAAGCTGATTTACGAGATGCGGTTCGACCAGGTGAGCGCCGAGTACGCGCTGTTCGGCCAGTTCTGGGTGGGGCTGCGGTGCCCGGCGGGGTCTCTGGCGGGGCTGTTGCGGGGGGAAGTGCCGGGGGTTTAGGCGGATATCTGCGCGTCTGACTTCAGATCGCGCAGGAGGCGGTCGAATTCGCGTTGGTAGGAATCGTGGTCCTTCCATGTGCTGAAGTCGGGGATGAAGTATTCGCGGATTTCGCGCGCGGAATCTTTGCCGGTGTCGGCGTCAAAGCACTCCCAATCGCGGATGGCCTCGAACGGAGCAAGGCTTATGGGGAAGAGCATGCGAACCCGCTCGCGCGTCTCGCGCTGCTGTGCTTTGGCAATCTCCGTCTTCACCCATTCGCTGGACATGCTGTCGGGCGACAGGATTAGTAGAAGTTTCTCGTAGAGACGGATCGCCTCGTCGATCTGCTCATGCAGCTTGCGACCGCCTTTGACGTCGTGCGGAGCAAACCAGCAGCGCACCCCGTGTGCCTGCAGATCCGCATATAGGCGATCCGCGAAGGCTTGATCTCTTATCGAGTAGCTGATGAAGCAGGAGTAGAATTCAATCGCGCTGCCGACGAGCGATTTGGCGAACGTGATGAACGAATCCGGGACGCCTGCGCCGCGGAGGAAGACCTCGGGAATTTCGCCCTTGGACGCGTAGATTGTCTCGATGCCGATGGAAGAGGGGCCGAGGTGTTTCACTGTCTCCAGCCCCTTGACGGTTCGGAGGTCAAGGAACGCAAGCACGGTGCGCCACATGAGTACGCCGCTCAAATCTGCCCCGCTGAGGTCTGACCTGACGATGTCTGTCCCCTCAAGGCTCGCCCCGCCGAGCTGTGCTCCGCTGAGATTCACACCGAAAACGCTTGCATCTCCGAGATCCGCTCCAATAAGATGCGCCCCGCTGAGATCTGCCATGCTGAAATTCGTTCCGTTGAGGTGTGCCCCGGCGAGGTTAGCTCCGCTGAGATTCGCCCTGGAAAGGTTCGCCTCGATCAGGCTAGCCTCTTTCAGGCGCGTCCTCCTGAGATCTGCCCCGCTCAGGTCCGCCGCGGCGAGACTCGCCCCATCGAGCTGAGCGTTGTCGAGTTCGAGTTGAGCATGTCGGTTGTGCCGCCGCCACTCTCTGAATGCGTCTCGGCCCCGCTTCACCAGCTCTACCTGCTCCGGATTCGCCATGGCGGCATCTTATCGCGCCCGCGGGTCGATAGCATCACATGGAGTTCTTATCGTTAATTCCCCTTAACCCCGTCCCGCCTGTTTCAAACAGTTTTGAGGCCCATCTCCTTGCTACAATGTACTTTATACATGGACGTCCTCACTCACGCCCAGCCTGTTGACGCCAAGAAAATCATCCTGCTCCGGCCGCGCGGTTTCTGCGCCGGGGTGGTGCGCGCCATCGACGTCGTCAAGATCGTCCTCGATCTCTACGGCGCTCCGGTCTACGTGCGCAAGGAAATCGTGCAC
>Ga0335085_10010234_pt1 | contig 14040 bp, 6 predicted proteins | sample Lox_Sample_45_FD_206712 | JGI IMG/M metagenome (GOLD analysis project Ga0335085, IMG submission 206712) | Soil microbial communities from Loxahatchee National Wildlife Refuge, Florida, United States - Lox_Sample_4.5 | ecosystem: Environmental > Terrestrial > Soil > Wetlands | place: USA: Florida...
CCACGTCGTTTTTGGCCGAACAACGTTAGGGTAGCCGATTCGGGGTGCTGCCTTCGACGCAGCCCTTCGCAACTTATCAGTGCTTCACGTCTTCAAAACGCTTCACACTTTTCGGAGAAGAGACATAATTCAGACGCCCTCGTCGGGTCATCACCAGCTCTTCAGCAGATGTTCCTTTCGATCTCGTGCATCAAGGACTCTGGAGCACGACTCCCATGGTACCTTTTCCAGGCGGTGATATCTGATTTCGAAGGGATGCTGCTCGGGGATAGCGTCGATCGTCTGCCTGGCCTTTTCGATTTCCCCCAGAGCCACATCGATCCAAACGTCCTCTAGAACATCGGGGATCTGACCAAAAAGGCGGTGAACTGCCTGCAGTCGGCCCGACAACAGCGCGTGCACACGATCTTCGACTGAATCCTTATAGCGCATGTTGTAAACGTAGACGGTCTCCCTTAGTTGCCCAATTCGCTGAATGCGACCCTTCCGCTGCTCAAGGCGAGTTGGGTTCCACGGTAGATCGAGGTTAATCAGGGTTCCGAGCGCCTGAAGATTCAGTCCTTCGCTGGCAGCGTCGGTCCCCAATAGCAATCGGATTTCGTAGCGCCGAATCATCGCCTTGAGGGCCTCGCGGTCAGTTTGCGTGAACGATCCGTCCACCATCACGCCGGAGCGCTGTCCGCCTGCGTAGACTCCGATCCGCTCGCCCGGAAGGTCGTTTGTGAGCTGTTCAGCAAGCCACCACACCGAGTCGAAATACTGAGAAAAGATGATACAGCCCAACTCGAGCCATCCCCTGTTCAGGAGAACGTCTCTAACAACCGCAAACTTCGGATCGCGTTCGCGATTTGCCGCTAATGAGTCCAAAAGCGCCTGAAGTTTTCGTGCTTCTGCCGAAGTGAGCGCGCCGATTTTCTGCTGGTCCGGCTCCTCGCTCGAGTCTTCGTCTTCATCGATTTGATCCCACTGGCCGAGCAGCTTCTGCGCCGTGTTCATCCCGGCGTGTATCGTGCTTCCAAGACGTCGGAGCAAGAGAGTCCTGAGGAAACCAGAGCCCTGCATCCGCCGACTTAGCAGCTCAGAGAATTCTTCTGCCAGATGGTAGGCGTCCATCAAATATGGTGGAAGTGAGATTGCCCCTTTCTCATCTTCTCCGAACAGCTCAACCCGCACGGGTGCCAGGTACGGTTCTCCGGTTTCCGGATCGATAGAATTCTCAAGGTACTCGCGGGTCCTTCGCACGATGTTGCGAATGAAGGGATTATGGAACTCCACGAACGACCTGGCGACGCGGCGCACTCGCGTTCGGTCTGGCGGTGCCAAACGGTCCACAAACTCGGGTGGGACGACCGCCACATCGTCCCGAAGCCCCAGGGAACGCCGGAGAATCGTGAAATCGTTCGACTCTCGCGCCGGCGGAAATGGGTTTCTCATCCAGTTCCACGCTTCCAGTTCATCATCGGGCAAGGTCTTCTGTACCATCATCAGCTGAAGTGCTCTGTCGGCGCGCCGCCACCAGCTCCACGGGTTGCCGAGAACGGACTCATTGTCGACGGCGAGAGCATTCAAGAGATCCCAAGCCTCGACGGGATAAAGCTGGACGGGAGTTGCCGTCGCCAAAAGCAGGCTCTTGGTGCGTGCGGAAATGTCCCAAATGAACTGGAGGAGATTGTTTGGCTCCGGCTTTTCGCCCTCGCGGTCGGGACCAAGGTTTTTTCGGCGGGCACGGTGCGATTCGTCGACGATGACGCATTCATAGGTCAACTGTCTAAGAATTTCGGCTACATCTGAATTACGGATGATCAGCCCCTGCGACACGACTCCGACTCGTCGAGGGCATTTCTTGATGCCTTCGGGTCCTGCCACTGGGTGCTCAATTCCGTTCTCGTCCAACCACGCTTTTCCGGTCCAGACCGCTGATGGCATGTCCAGCAGGTCTCTCATCTCGCCTTGCCATTGTGGGAGAATGGTCTTCGGAGCGACGATAAGAATGGGCCCGTCGCCGTATAAGGCCATCAACATCGCCGAAAGAGCCAGCTGGACGGTCTTCCCCAGACCCACCATATCGCCCAGCACAAGCCGGGCTCCAAACGGTCCACGGTGAGCTTCGAAGGCGAGGTTCACGAAATACTTCTGATGTTCCCAGAGCCCGTACTCCTTGCGGTACACCGGACTCTCAACGATCGGGGCAGCCGGATCTGGAGCCTCGCGCCAAGCAGGAACGCCACTTATAACCTCACGTCTCGCAAGGCGGCCGATGTCCTCGACAACGAAATCGGCCAAGAGGACCGCATCCGGGCTCGTCCATAGGGCATCAAACTCCTCCTGAACCCATGCAACAGCCGTGGCGTCATCGTCCTCCCAGACAAGTTCATAATTGAGTTTCCACGCGGCATAGGTCTCATTGATACTTCCCAGGAACGACGTCTTCCGGCCATCCGCAAGGGTGATCACGCCGGCCTTGCCATGCACCAGACCGAATCTCTCGGAGGGGAGGACTTTGACTTGCAGCTTCCCGGAGCGCAGCAATTGATATAGTCGGCGAAAGCGCTCTTGAGATTTTTCATGGATACGGTGCTCAGGCTCTGAGCCACACCACTCCCGTCGCATCGCGTAGTTTGCCGCCCTGGCCGTGGCAACGTCCTTCGAGCTAAGTTGAGAGTTGCACACAAGCCGGACAGGGCCCGAGACCCTCTCTAGTGCCTCCCCGGCGACCTCTAAGATGGACGAGCTGAAGTAACCGGCGATACGGTCATATGCCCGAGCCGATTGCAGGCGAGGGTTTAGAAAGCATTGGTCAAGATTCTCTCTTCGTGAGGAATAACGGAGCGTCATCTTGAGCCGTGGGCGAAAAGACCGGTCAGAACAAGGCGGTAATCAAACACTGTCGTTTTCGAGAATTCCGGCTAGAAGTCCCGCAGCGTGACCGTCGTCTTTCCAGTCTGAAATCTTCAATTCCATTGAGCCGAGGTAGCGAAGAATTGCGATCAAGCTCTTTCTCTGGTTCCAGTAGCTAGGCAGTTCTGCCTTCAGCCAGCTCCTTCCTTCGAGCACATCGCCCTTCGCAACTGACTCGCGGACCCCAAACAGCGCATGCCGAACCAACGAAGAGCCAAAGGCGCTATCTCCGATCATGCGAGAGCCAAACTCGCTGGCCGTCTTGAGACGAGTCTGATTCGCCCTGCCGCTAGAGAGCAGGCCCTTATAGTCCCGCACGCCGAAACCGCGTGCGAGCTCCATGTAGGCGCTGGACCGAAATTCCCGGTGGCTCTCGAGGTCCAGGCCCTTCAGGTAGAACCGCTCATCAGGGCTCAGCGTTTTCCACACGAAGCTATCGAATCCCTTGGGAATTAGGTGATCGCAGGCGGTCTTGACGGCGTCTGCGATGAGCCGCTCGATTGGAGACTGTTCGCCCCTCACGCGAGGCTTCGAAAGCTCGTAGGAGACATCGATGTCCTCGATGGATCTGTACTTGGTCAAGACCCTAAGAGCGGCGGCGTAGGCGGCGAGTTGATAGTCCGTGTCGCCAAAGTTGGGGTCCTCTTGGTCGTCTAACTTGAGCATGGAGTCTAGTTGGCTTCTGACTTCGTCTTCGACCTTCGACACAATTTCATCCACAAAGGCGGTCGCATCAGAGGTCTGTTTCCGGAGGACCAAGATTACTGTCCCCTGCACGTAGTTTCCCTCTCGTCTGGCGGTGTCCGTCTCGGTGGCGATGCACCAGGCCGCCGTCACTCGAAGGCCGGAGGCCCAGAGAATGAGGGCCAGGTCGGCCCACACTCTGACATTCTGATGGGTGAACATCACGACTTGAGCGCCATTTTCGGGCATATGCTCCGACAAGTGCTTGTAGCACGCGACCATGTTCCTACGGAAGCTCTCGTCTTCGCCTGTAACTGCAAGCGCACGCTTGCTATCGGTGTACCATTCGGGAAAGAGTCTGGACAGATGTCTGCCGTACCAGGCGAGAAAGAATTCGGAGAGTTCATGGTAATTAATTGCATCTGCGTAAGGAGGATCGGTGATCCAAACATCAGGCGAAATGCTTATGTGGCGTGCATCTTTGGGTTCAACGCAGCCCTGAGCGGCGGTTGGAACACGCTCGAAAGACAGAAACCACGAGCTGAAAAGTGACAACATTGACTTGGAGGCGAAGTTGAAAAGGGGATTCAGTGCTTGATTGCTAAATGTGTGCGACACTTTCTCGTTCGCGGCGCTTGGGTCCCAGCTCGACAATCTGCAGTTCCAGTCGCTGCATTTCGCAACGGCAAGCAGTGAGGCCACCGCGCTCTCCTTAGAAGCCGCGGATTGGAGGGCTTCCTTTAACAGCAACCCGTTCGTAAGAAGTTGCCGTGGCGTGGACAGATGATGCCAGTGTGTCCACCCTCGAGTCCGAATGGGTTCATCGGTCTTATCTCCGGGCTCTATTCGACGGCTGGGAATGAATCCCTTTTGCTGCCATTCGTCGAAACGCTCACGCAATAGTTCAAGAACTCTCGCTTCGCGCTCCAGATCCTGTGTCGTCGGAGCACGATAGAAACGGCATGTCGCTTCTTCACCGTTGTCGTCGATATACTTTTCCACCCAGCGAATACAATAGAGCCGCTCCTTAAAGACGTCCTCCGGACGGGGGACAACATCAATGTTCTCCCACATCCGCAAGCCGCTCACGGATTCACCACCATCACCACGTCGATCCCCGCGCAGCATTGTTACGGGCGTCGACTTGCCGCATTCCGGATTCGGACAGTGGAGAGAAGAATCCTTGACTGTTCCAGCCTTCTTCGCAGCATCAATGGCGTCCTCAGGAACACGTGAAATAATTTCAATGTCGAAGCACTCATTTTCCTTGTCGGGCACCAACCTTGCGATGGTCCGAGTCTTCTCTCCGATGACCCAGGAAGGGGCAAGAGGCACTTCCCAAGCACACTCCGGACATTTAGCTTCCATACAATAGAGATAGGTGTCTGCGCGCAGGCCCTGTTCGTTGTGCTCGACCCGCCAGTCAGTTATCTGGACATCAACTGCTCGATACACCTGATCCTGAGCTTTCTTCACTGCGTCGGCAACCTCTGACTTCCCCCCAACAATATTGAGGCCTGCCCAGGTGAGAAGTGTTGCGACTGGATTGAGATCGGAACCGTACGCCTCACAGCCAATGCGTGCGGCTTCAAATGGAACGCTCCCGCCTCCACAGAACGCATCGCCAACTCGCGGAACATGCCCAAATTGGCGCTCGCCAAGTTGACGCACCAACTCAGGGATGGTCTTTGCGGAGGTCACAAGGTGCGCATTTATTTCATTCCAGGCTTCCTCGGAGGGACCGGCGACCTGTTCTGGGCGGTCGCAATATTCCAACTTCTCATCGTAGGAGAATCGTGCGAACACCAAGGCCTGTAGCGCTTCTCGCCGTGGCTTGTTCGCCTTCTTGAGTTTTGGCTTCCCGGCTGAAGATTCCGCGCTGAACCATTCTTCCCGCTCCGTCTTAGTAAGCCGTTCGTAAATCACTTTCAGCGGAATGGAAGCTCTCTTCCGTCTCCAGAGACCACCAGCGTCCATAGTGAGAATCCTCAGAAAAATATCCCGGTCCTTGTCGGGGGAATCCGTCGCGGGAACAAGCAAGCCTAGGATGGCCGCGCGGACAAGAATGAGAGGCTTACGCCCCCACCATTTTCCGAGTCCCGTCAGGGTCTGACTGTAGTTGGCCTTTCGCTCTTTATAGCTCTCTTTGGAGACTTTTGAGACGGGAAATTGAGCTTCGATGAAACTCTTGGCTTCCATCAGCTGCGGTCTTTCCGGCTATCGTTTGTTAGCTCGTTGGAATGTGGGTCCGCGATATAATCTTCGTCTGCGAGGCTGGCAAACAGCGGAACCGAAAATCGCCTCGGTCGATGTTCGGACACCGGGTTCTCAGTGAGCGCGAAACGCACCGCCTTCCGCCAGCCCTTGTTACGCCCCGAGATGGCGTGGCCCGTCGCCGCATTGGTCATCGTAAAGAGCCACCAACGCTCCTCCGGCGCGAGTCCGAGCCAGTTGCGGACGGCGACCGGAACCAGTGCAGGGTCTGCATCCTCGATCGCCCAGGCAAGCAGCACCAGTTCCTTACCGAAGAGTCTGGAAAGCGGGTTGCGTCCCATCTTCCACTTGCCCGGTTTCAAGCCCTGAGCGCGCAACCGCTGATTGAATTCGATTTGGAGTTGCTCCGCGACGTCTTCCCACTTCATTCGATGCAGGATGACGCGCATTTTTGCGTCCTCAGAACCCAACGCCAGGCTGAGTTCGTGCCTTGCATCGCCCTCTTCCCAGGTTAAGTGCTCGCTAACGTAAACGTGCTCGTCCTTCTTGGCTGGAATAGTTACCAAGAAGTGGTGCTCAGACTCGGCTGGGTCGAAGCCAAAACCCTCGACCGTTGACGGGTTGGGTCGCGTGATTCTTGCCACTACTGCTTTACCTCTTCCGGCTTAATCTCGGTCTTCACGTCTCTCACCCAATCGAGGAGGGTTTGACCGGTCGGGAAATGAATTGCGGCCGTTTCAATCGCAACTTGACCCTCGCTGAGCAGGCCCCTGAGATGATTGGTCACACCTTCCAGCTTCTCAGCGTCGAGAAGCAGTTTCTCATCAAAAGTAAGCTCCAACCACGATTTCCCTACGATGGCGATTCGCTGGCACGGAATCGCCCCCCCGTGCTTCTTGAGCATCTCGAGAAACTCGTAAGATTCCTTCGTTGTTTTGGGTCGATGGTCACGGTGCCACACGACGGGTTTGCTGGGATCCAGTGTTAGCTGCGGTCCCTTCTCCCACGTAAGGTCCCGGCGGTGGATTTCGGATTGGATTCCGTCCTTCTCCGCCACGGCCAACACGCATACCGTGCCGGGCGAGACTGCAAATGGTCCTGCGTACAAACCGCCGGAGTCTTTCGGGTCGGAGCCATCCGTCGTGTAACGTATGGGCACCGGTGGGGCTGTGCGCAGTTCGACCATCTTCTGATTGTCGCTTTGGAAGGTTCGGGATTTGAAGGTGATTCTGTTTCTCCAAAAAACTGGATCGCTCGGTTCGTGCTTGCCCTTTGAGTCCACGCACAGGAACGAAAGGGTCAACTCCGATGTCTGGAACATGCGCGGGTTCGCCACCGTCATCGACGCGGTCGTCGCCGGGCCGCCAACCTCATAGTGGATCACGTCCCCGAACACCGGCGTCAGTTTCAAGGTAACCATTCCCGTTTCATCATCTCTCGACCACTCTTGGATCTGAACATCCGCTTTCGGTTCCGGAAATGGTCCCTTCTCGACGTAACCGCCGGATTCACGCCACTGGTCCTTTCGGACGAGATCGTCCTTAAGGAGGTCCAGCGCGTCAGCTCGGTGCCATTGCCACATCGGATTCGTCGCGGCCCTCTTTTTGACCTCTGACCAGAGCATCGTGGGCTGCGTGAACAGACGCTGTTCACACTTTTTCCGGAACGTCTCGCCTGTAACATCCTCCGTAAACTTTTGCTTGCCCTTCAGGGCATCCCGAATCTGCTTTTCACCGTTGTAATTGTTATCGGTGAAATTCATCAGGAAGTCTGCGGTCATCAGTTTGTCAGCCTGAGGGTAGAAGAGAGTGGTGAATGTTTCGCGAGCGGTGCTCAGAAGCCGAAACCGAATTTTGTCGAGCATATCGATAGCGGCAACCTTCTGTGGGTCGTTATCGGGAACTCGCTCGGCTTCCATCTCGCCGACAATCTGCGTGATGGCTTTCAGCTCGGCAGCTGTATCAATCAGAGTGTCCTTCAAATCCCTTTGACCTGAGAGAAAGAGGACGCGGTTCTTGAAGGTCAGATCTGCATAGAACTTCTGGAGATCTGGATGGAGACCACCGCCCGGAAACGGCTCTGAAATAACCAATGCGACCTTGTCCGATTTGATTTCGATCTCGTCCACAGGCGGTAGTGCTCGCACGTCCTGGTAGCAGTCTTTCATCAACGGACTGAAAACTCCAGCGAGGAAGTTTCTGAGCTCCTTTCGCGAAGACTCGCGGTTGTATGATTCTGCTGTAGTCCGGAGCTTTGCGACAAGATTCTGGACATTCTTAAAGAAGAGTTTTCCGTCGCGCGTCGGATGTAAGTACCACGCCTTCGTCGAAAGGGCGCCAAGAACTTCTTTTCGAAGTCGTGAGAGATCCCGCCCAGGGGTACAGAGATAAGAGACGATCTCCGAGACTGAAAGACCCTGGAGGGCGTTGGGAACATTTGCCAATGAAGAAACCAATATGAGCTTACAGGCATCCTGGGCATCGGTTCCCGTCAGGTGAGAGTCTATGTTCTCCGCGATCGCTTGCCCGTTGGACGCGATGTCGTGACTGATTGCGTTATCCAAAGTCGGGTTGATCTGAACAATCTCGGCCAGCGTCTCGCGGTCGTTGAGATCCAGATCTTGAGCATGAACAAGGGATGTTTCTTCCGCACCGCCGCCCTCGTAAAGTCGCGCCACCATAACCCGCATCAAGCGAATCAGACCTCGGGTCTGCTGGAACCCCGGATTTTCGCGAAATCTGGCGTACAGGTCGCGGATGGCAAAGTGGAACGGGAAGGACTCGGCAAGCTGCACCGCGAATTTCTCCGGCGACGCACTGGTTATGTCCATCTGCTTGGCGTCTCGGACGGCTTCGGCATATGCCTGCGACACTTCGCGGATCTCGGACTGAGCCGGCATCTCCTCGAACAACCGTGTTCGCAGAATGTGATAGATTTCATCGGTGTTCAAGGCGACCGGTTCCAGGGTCATCGCGGACCGCCCGACCTCAGCCTGCAAATCGGCAAGGGCCTGGTTGATTTGCTCACCGCCAGCCTGGTACGTGGCTTTGAGATCGGAGATTACTACGCAAACGTTGGCGAGCTTTTCTTTCCCGACAGCCACCAGGAGATTCGACAGGGCCGTCGTCGTTACGCGAGCCAGGTTGGAATCGCCGATGGGCTTCGACCGTGCGTCTTCGAGGTAGGGGGCGAGCTCATCAAGCAGTATTAGCGTGGGCTCACCCTGCAGCAGATTGACCCAGGCAGTTTGACCCGGGGCTGTGAGCGGGCTGTAATAGCTTTTGAACGAGTCTTTCCTTCCGAGTTGGTCTGCGATTGTACCCCACACGCCGAACGGAGCATCACTCTCGCGACCAGTAAACGCGACTACTCGAATGCCGCCCTTGTACTTCGGACTGTAGAGGTCGCTCATAACCTTCTCGCGGAGCGCGGGGTGTTTTGCGAGAAGGCCCAAGGCGATCATGTTGTGCGTTTTGCCGCCACCCATGGCCTGGGAAAGCACGTAAACGCCCTGCTGCGAGGCACCGTCGAAGCGACGAAAGGCCTCTCGCAGTAGCGTTTTCATCCCGTCGGTACGCCAATTTTCGCTGAAAAACTCCTCAGCGCGTATCTTTTCGTCGATCAGATCTGTCAGGTCCAGGACGACGTCGCGCCGAGTCCGGTCGAAGACGCTCTTGCGAGGCTTGCAGAGCTGTTTGAGACTCTTCACACTGGCCTCTTTTCCCGGAGATACGGAGGAACCCGATAAATAATAGCGCAGAACGTGCCGGCAGGGTAGAGGAAGGCGACCTTAGCGGGATCATGACCTGACGTCCCGTTCGCGACGATTCGCCTTTTCGGTTCGTGTAGAAGGGTGAGGGAATCTGCACGATTCCGAGCGTCGCGCCAGACTCTCCCATGGTCGCAGGTAGCCGTTGCGTTGAGAAGAATAACCAGCGGGAGGCACCGCGTTTCGAAGGTAAGATGCCAGCCCCCCTGACGGCCACGTTACTGGTGTCCGCAGCGGCCAGAATTCACCGATGCCAGTGTTCTCAGGGGTGCGCCTGATGTATACTACTTCAATCCGGGACAAGTGAGTTCGGCCCTAGGAGAACCCTGGCTCAGGTATGAATGAAGTGATTCGGGAAACGGCCGCCTTGATTGAATGGTACACGAAGCACGCCCGCGGTGTGATCGAGGAGCTTGCCAGTGAGCGCACTGCCGACTTCGACTCCCAGGCGACACGCCTTCAGCGTGTCGCTCAGCTGACTGATGCTGAAATAGCGGCGTGCTTTTTGGGCCAGTCTGGGGTTGGCAAGAGTACGCTCATCAACGCCCTGGTCAGCGGATCGGAAGTCGTCTTGCCAACCGGCGGAGTTGGTCCTCTCACTGCGCAAGCGCTGGAAGTAAGGTACTCCGAGAGGCCGCTGTTCACCGTGGAATACCACCGTATGCAGCAGTTCTGGCGACTCGTGTTTGCTCTCGAACAGAAACTGCTTCGCAACAATGATAAGGCTGATGACAGTGACATTAGGGGAGAGCTTGGTGGGGAAGAGGACCAAGTCGCGGTCGACGACGGGCAGGTTGTCGACCACCTGGAACGCCAGGGTCGATTGATCGTCACGGGCGACCAGAATACCAACGCAAATCTCGAATACGTGGTCGACTGCCTCAGGGCAGCTGGGGGAAAGCCTTCGCGGTGGAACACTGTGCCCACGCCAGAAGATGCCGAAAGGATTGATCGCCTAAAGCAAGCCCTGCATCTTGCCTCAAAGAATATTCCCCACACCGTTGATGAAGCACACGGAAACGGTACCTTCATGAAGGAGCTCAAGATTCATGCTGCGGGCTTCCTGTCGCCCTTAATTCGGGAGATTGAACTCGGTTGGCCTTCGCCTTTATTGATTGGCGGACTGCGGCTAGTGGATCTTCCCGGTGTAGGCATCAGCAGTGACGCCTACAGAATCGTCACCGAGAAGTGGGTTCGCGAGAAAGCGCAAGCCGTTTGCCTGGTCGTTCACAAGTCTGGCATTGACGCGGCGTCCGCGGAGTTGCTGAGGACGAGTGGTTTCCTCAATCGGTTGCTGCATAGCACGGATGATCCCGAAGCAGACCCTGTGGAGCTCATTATCGCTGTAACCATGCTTGATAACGTCGCGACAGCGGAATATCGAGAGGAAAAGCAATCAGACCCGCAGCACGTCCGCACCAAGCGCGAGCATCTCGCCAGGATCAGAAAAAAGACGCCGAGTGTCATCGCGGCTCAACTCGATACCGAGTTGAAACGTCTAATTACGGATCTCGAAGGCGTGGCCAAAAATGCCAGCGAGGCTGCTATCCAACGTATCCTTGATAAGCTGGCGGTGTATCCCCTCTCCGCACTTGAGTTCGTCCGAGTGGCTGCTCAAGATGAGGAAGAGAAGCCCTTCATCGAACAGCCGGAAGAGAGTGGTGTTCCAGCAATGCACGCGGCTCTAGCGCGCGTTGTGCAGGCCCGCAGAGCGGCTATGCTGCATCGCCTCCGCGAGCTTTCTAACCTGTTCCGTGAGCAGGTGACGACCACCCTGCGATCCATTGAGGCGCAGTGGCAGGATCCGGAGGCCGGCACAGTCGAAAGCGAACGTATTCGGAGGGAACTTCAAGAGTTCATTCCAACCCGCCGTGCGGAGTTCGACTCTCGTAAGGGAGCATTTAGAGAATTTCTTACGCAAACTGTTCCAGAGAGGATAGAAATGCTCGTCGAGCAGGCTACCGCCAGCGCGCTCGAAGAAATGCGGAAAAAGTCTCGGAAGTTTAGGGACATGCACTGGGCCACTTTGCGAGCCGCCGTCAAGAAGGGCGGAACGTTCGATGGCGCTCATCATGTCGATCTGCCTCGTGACTACTCATTGATGTACGACGGCCAGATCGCACCTATTTGGGGCGAGCAGGTCATCAAAATCGTGCGCCAACGCACGCGAGAGCTGGGTGAGGATTCAGTCGCATTGATTGAGGAGATCGTGGAATGGGCAGCGCAGCACGGAGCGCGCAGCCAGCGGCGAGTTCTTGAAGCCTTGCGAGATCAGATTAAAGCGGATGCTAAGACACTCGCGGCAGTGGGAAAGGAAGCAACAGAGGACCTCCGTCAGCGTGTGCGCGACCAGCTACTGAGGGCCATTTCGACGCCGATCCAAAGGAGATGTCAGAAGTTCGTCGACGATGGGCACAACTCGGGCGTCGGCGTGAAGAGCCGAATTCTCGATCTGTTTGATGAGCTTCTTCCGATGGTGGTAACAGTGGCGAAGGGACCCACTCTCAAGATCCTCAGGGACAACTATGAGGACGTTCACATCGAGATTCGGGAGAAGTTTAAGAAGAACCCGGACCCGCTCAGGGTAGCGGAAGACGCGATTCTGGCTGGGCATCAGGAGGCCGAGCGCCGCAGCATGGCCCAGCGGCGAAAGCAGGTACTCGACAGATTGGAATCCGTCCTGGCCGCTTTAACACTACACCCTGCTCACGCAGTCGCTGGCGGCTAGACATTGGGTCAGTACATGAAGACTGAGCTCGAACTTGCCCTTACCAGTGAACCTGTACCTCCAGAGCTGCCGATCGCGCTGCCCCTCGCACATCTGACAGCCCGTCGATGGCTTCAATCAATCCTGAAATGCGGCCGGTTGGAACCACGGCCTTGTAAGGTCTTTTCGAAATCGCTGCTGTACTTTTCGTATGGCGGGGTTTTCTACCGCACCTCCCCCTTACAGACAGAACGTGTTACCGAACTTCCCGTTGCTCTCGTATTTTCCCCGGAAATTATGAATGCGATTTCCCGACTGTTTCCGTTCGACTCCGGAGCGGCGGCAGGAGATCGGTTCGGACCCGACTGGGCAACCAGGTTGGCTCCATTCGCTGATCGATTCGCTGTGAACACAACGGATGCGCTTCTCGATGTACGGCGGCTCGTTTACCATCTCTTCGAAACGAACCCCAGGTATCTGAAGGGCAGCGCTGCGTCTGCCGGGAAACTCAAGCGAAAGCCGTTCCCTCTCCTTCAGGAGTTTCTCTCAACAGACCTGTCGTCCCTGTCCGTTGACCGCCGACAACGCACGATAGAGGCGATTTCAGAGGTGGCTATAGGGCTCGGGCAGCATTTATTGTGGATAGGGATGCCTCAGTACCAGACGTCGACCGTTTTTAGGGAGTTGTATTGCTGGACGAAGCCGAACGTTGTGGAGCCTCACACTTACGACTTCAGCAAGAACTTCAACCCTTCAGAGATCGCGGCGCGCCTCGAAGAAAAGGCTTTTGAAGCCGTAGTAAAGCGTTACTCGACTCTTCCTGTATGAGCGACACCACATTCGTGCTGCTTGGTCACGACTGCCCCCTCGGAGAATATCCCTCAATTGTCGTCCCAGTCGGGAAGGTGGGGCAGCAGCTGCTTATCTTGTATTCTTCGGGGCAGGAGTCAGAGCTCGTGCCCGTAGCGAGCCAGTTGGCTTTTGTTCATCATTCTCCGGTGACGTCTAATGAGCTTGCTCAATTCGACCACAAGAAGCACGGGCTGTTCGCTTTCGGCGAGCAATCTGTTGTCTTGTATACACTCGGCGAGGAAAGGCAATTCTTCGGCCACTTGCTCCGATCCGGGCGATTGCAGACGATTGACCCGTTTTACCGCTTTTCATTGGCGAAAGAATCGGGCGAATTGGACCTGATCAGGACTGCATTCGAAGAATGTGTTTGGCGGCTCAGGTTTGACTGTCCAGAATTCACCCGGGAATGGGTTCGTGACAACGGGGGCGTCGTCTCCAAAACGGCCGGTGCGACCTCGACTGTACAGCTGGGCTCAGGTCAGAGTTCTTCACAGCCAAGCATGCCACGCATCTTTCTCCGGACCGGGCAACCACATCCTTACTCCATCTTGAGACAAGATACTCCCTTTGGGTTTGTCGAGTATGACATCGTTGCTCCACCGCGTCGATTTTTCTCTGGCATTGAGCCCTTGCCTCCGGTTGTGGAGATCGCGGTTGACTCCAGACGATTGCAGCCTGTCCCTACTCCTGTTCAACAGCTTTTTGAAAAGCTGTCGGAAGGTGACAACTGGCCCGCACATAGTCGGCGGACGGTGGCGAAGCTGTGGGCGTGGTTTTTGGTGTGCGAAGATCCCCAGCGACGGCTTGAAGCGCGTGGGGTTGAGACGCTCGCGCACCAGGCTAGCCTTGTTAGGCACGTCCTCGATTCGCCAAATCTGATGCGTGTCCTGATTGCGGATGAGGTGGGACTCGGCAA
>Ga0335085_10010236_pt1 | contig 14037 bp, 11 predicted proteins | sample Lox_Sample_45_FD_206712 | JGI IMG/M metagenome (GOLD analysis project Ga0335085, IMG submission 206712) | Soil microbial communities from Loxahatchee National Wildlife Refuge, Florida, United States - Lox_Sample_4.5 | ecosystem: Environmental > Terrestrial > Soil > Wetlands | place: USA...
CCGGTCCGTTTTTGTTTGGGACAGATTTCCCTTGGTCGAACGCCCGACTCGATAAAGCCATTTTGGGAAGCGATTGGGGGTGGGTACCGCCGAGTTGTGATCCCCATCACCGCCACCCATGTTCGGGTTGCTTACAGTCAACGACATGACTGTTTTAGCCACGAACAATCGCGCCGCCTGGTTGCATGGGCCTTCATCTTCCTGTGAGATTGTACCCGCTAGAGTTAAGAATCCATGGAGGCTTGTGCTGTTGGGGGCGCCGGGGGTGGGCAAAGGCACGCAGGCCGATCTACTACGCCAGCAGCTGGGTGCGTGCCATCTATCCACGGGAGATGTTTTTCGGGCTGCCACCAGCCGCAGCGAATGCGATCGGAGTCCGGCTATGAGAGAGGCGATCGAATACATGCGCCACGGAGCCCTGGTGCCGGATTCTACCGTATGGCACATGATCCGTGAGCGCAGCAACTGCTTACGCTGCGGTGGCGGGTTCATTCTTGACGGTTTTCCGCGCACTCTCGGACAGGCCGATCTACTGGCGAAACTGATGCAACACGAGGGCATGGTTCTTACAGCTGTAGTGAATTACGAACTGGCCACTGACGAGATCGTGACGCGGCTGAGCGGCCGCCGAACCTGCGAGAAGTGCAAGGCTGTATTCCACGTGACCGACCGTCCTCCGGCGGTTGCAGGTTGTTGCGACAGGTGTGGCGGTCGGCTCTTGCAACGGGAAGACGATCGACCGGAGTCCGTCAAAGTCCGGCTGGAGGCCTACCACCAAAGCACCGCCCCGCTGATTGAGTTTTATAAGAACTTCGGTCTCCTTATAACGGTGCACGCGGGTGGTTCACCGGACGAGATTTGCGCGCGAGCCCTCGACGGCCTTGGCTCGCGCGCCAGGGGGCCTGCCGGTTAGAGCTAAACCTCCCTCCGGGCATGCGCTATACTCCTTTGGCCGGAAGACCCATGAACAAGAGAAGGTTCCTGAAGTTTTGCTTCACTGCGATGACCCTGCCCTTCTTTGCCCCGCTTTTAACCTGGGCATTGGGCGACAAGCTCCACAACTGGGCGGGCAATGTTGAGTACAGCACCGAGCAACTGTATTCGGCCACTTCCTTGGAGCAGGCGAAAGATTTCGTGAAGCAGCACAGCAGATTCAAAGTCCTGGGCACGCGGCATTGTTTCAACAGAATCGCCGATAGCCGCCGGCAGTTGCTTTCGCTCAGAGCGATGGACAAAGTCGTGGCGCTTGATCCTTCGGCGCGTACCGTAACCGTCGAAAGCGGGATGAGTTATGGTCAGCTTTGCCCTTATCTGGACGAAAAAGGGTTTGCTCTGCATAATCTTGCCTCGTTACCCCATATTTCCATTGCCGGAGCGTGCAGCACGGCAACCCACGGCTCGGGAGAGAAGAATGGGAACCTGGCTACGGCAGCTTCGGCCCTGGAGATGCTCACCGCCGCAGGCGATTTAATCCAGCTCTCGCGCCAAAACGACGGCGACATCTTCCGCGGGGCGGTGGTTGGGCTGGGTGCTCTCGGAGTCATCACAAAGGTCACTCTCGACGTTCAACCGCGCTACATGATGCAGCAGTATGTCTATGAGGACCTGCCTCTGAGCGAGATGAAAGAACATTTCGACGCCATCCAGGCCAGCGCCTACAGCGTGAGCCTCTTTACGGACTGGCAGAAGCCACGAATCAATGAAGTGTGGCTGAAGATGCGCATGGACCAGGGCAAGACCTTCGAAGCGCCGGCGGAATTCTATGGTGGGAGGCGAGCCACCAAGAATTTGCACCCCATCACGGAACTTTCCGCCGAGAATTGCACGGAGCAGATGGGCGTGCCCGGCCCCTGGTATGACCGGCTGCCGCACTTCCGGATGGGCTTCACCCCAAGCGCCGGCAAAGAACTCCAGTCCGAGTATTTTGTGCCACGCGAGCACGCCATCGAGGCCATTCTTGCGATCCAGCGTTTGGGCGACCGGGTCGGACCTTATCTGCTGATTTCAGAAATCCGGACGATTGCCGAGGACGACCTGTGGATGAGCACATGTTACCGGCGACCGAGCGTCACGATTCACTTCACCTGGAAGCCGGACTGGCCCGCGGTCAGCAAGCTGCTGCCCGTCGTCGAAAGGGAACTGGCGCCGTTTCAGGTGCGTCCTCACTGGGGGAAGCTGTTCACCATCTCGCCACAGCAGTTGCACTCCGCCTACAAAAAGCTGCCTGAATTCGTAGCGTTGAGCAAGAAGTACGATCCGCAAGGCAAGTTTCGTAACGAGTTTCTAAACAAGAATATCTTCCGTGCATGAGATCTTTTCCGAGAGTTACCGCCTTTGATACGGATTGAAATCGTTCGGGGTGACATCACCCAACAACCCGATATCGACGCCATCGTCAACGCTGCCAATACGGACTTGATCCTGGGCGCGGGACTGGCGGGCGTCATCTACGAGCGGGGCGGGGTGGAAATTGACCGTGAAGGCCGCGCCCAGGCGCCAATCAGACTGGGCGAAGCGGCGGTGACCGGCGCCGGGCGCCTGCCTAACCGCTACGTGATCCATGCCGCCGCCATGGGTTACCGGGCCGAGGACGCCCTTGTGCCAAAACGTCCGGGATCTCTTTCGAGCGCCGCGATCATTAGCGACGCCACACGGAATAGCTTTCTTCGCGCGGAAGAGTTGAAGCTGGCAAGCATTGCCTTTCCCGCGCTGGCAACGGGGGTAGCCGCATTTCCTGTAGATGAGTGCGCGCAGGCCATGCTTGGAATTGCCTTTGGGTATGCAAAGGAGAATCCGAGAAGTTCCATCCAGTTGGCCCGGTTCGTACTTCTGGGGAAGGGTGACTACGACATTTTCAGTCAAGTATTTCAGGCGCTTGAAATGAGCCGGTAGGACGTAGCTAGGCCGGGGACCCTCCAAGAAAAAGGAATCAGGAAACGGGGAGAGTTGTGGATTCAATGACTTGGCGGAGCGCCTCGGCAAAAGCAGAGATTGCTACGTCGATCTGCGCTTGCGAAACGATCAAAGGAGGCTGGAAGCGCACCACGTTTCCATAGGCCCCGCCGACACCCACCAGAACGCCTTGCTGGAACATCGCGTCGCGTATGGCCTCGGTTTCTGCAGATGCCGGCGTCAGATTCGCGTCTCTCACCAACTCTACCCCGATCATGAGGCCGAGTCCTCTCACTTCGCCAATCAGCGGGGAACGTTCCTGCAGGCCTTTCAACTTGGCGATCGCGTAAGCACCGGTTTCGGCTGCACGAGCGGGCAAATCTTCTTTCTGTAGGAACGCGATGTTGGCCAGCGCCGCAGCACAGCAAACCGGATTTCCCCCAAAGGTGGAAAGATGGTCCCCCGGTTCGAAGGCGGCGGCGATTTCGGGGCGCGTGGTGAATGCGCTCAGGGGGAAGCCATCGGCAATGCCTTTCGCGGTAACGAGAATGTCGGGAACGACGCCAAAGTGCTCGATGGCAAACATTTTTCCCGTGCGGGCGAAGCCGGATTGCACCTCGTCAGCGATGAAGAGAATTCCATATTGGTCCAGCACTTTTTTGACTTCACGGAAATAATTCGGCGGCGGAACGACGATTCCGCCCTCCCCGAGCACAGGCTCAGCAATGAAGGCGGCAACGTCTCCGGAAGTGGCGAAACGAATGACTTTTTCGATCTCCTGGCCGCAATGCCGGCCGCATTCTTCGGGATTGTTGCGCCACTGCGATCGGTAAGCGTACGGCACTGGAGCGAAGGCAACCCCGGCCGCATACGGCCCGCCACGTTTTTTGCGCGCCATGTTTCCGCTGACGCTCAGGGTGCCGAAAGTGCGCCCATGAAAGCTGGTTTGCAGGGCGATGAATTCGTGCTTTCCAGTGTAAAGCCGAGCCAACTTCAGCGCGCCCTCGATCGCTTCTGCGCCGCCGTTGCCGAAGAATGTTTTGGTTAGGCCGGAAGGGGCAATTTGGGCCAGTTTCTCGGCAAGATCGGCTACCGGTTGGACATGGTAAAGATAGGAAGCGCCATGCACCAACTTGTCCATCTGGGCTTTCGCCGCAGCGATCACTTCGGGGTTGCAGTGGCCGGCATTGACCACGGAAATGCCGGCAAAGCAGTCGACATACTCACGGCCGTTCACGTCCGTAACCACAGCCCCACTGGCCTTCTCAATTACGAGGGGCGCCACCGACTTCACGAAGCTGGTGATTACGTAATCGCGGTATTTTTGCACGCTGTCAGACATGGCTCTTCACGAGATCCGGTGGCTTTGGAAATACATTCCCACCGAACACTGGGCTAAACTCTAACTCATAGTAAAGTGGTAAAGGAACCCGTATTTCCTGAAAGGTACCGTTTGACTTCCAGCATTCGCAATATCGCCATCATCGCCCACGTGGATCACGGTAAGACCACCCTGGTGGACGCCATGTTACGCCAGAGCGGCACCTTCCGGTCGAACGAGACCGTGGTGGAACGGGTTATGGATTCCAACGAGCTCGAGCGCGAGCGCGGCATCACCATCCTGGCTAAGAACACGGCGATCTTCTATCACGACGTGAAGATCAACATTGTGGATACGCCGGGCCACAGTGACTTCGGTGGCGAGGTGGAGCGAGCCCTCAAGATGGTGGACGGCGTCATGCTGTTGGTGGATGCGAGCGAAGGTCCGTTGCCCCAGACGCGCTATGTGCTGAGCAAGGCGCTGGAAGCCAAGCTGCCGCCCATTCTGGTGATCAATAAGATTGACCGCGCCGATGCGCGCCCGCAGGAAGTGCTCAACGAGGTTTACGATCTGTTCATTGACCTGGATGCGCAAGAAGACCAGCTGGATTTTCCTGTGCTTTACACCAATGCGAAGGCGGGCACGGCTACGGCAGACATCAACGTCGCCGGCGAAAATCTACAGCCGTTGTTCGCGGCAATTGTCGAGACGACCCCGCATCCCCAGGGCGATGCCACTGGACCGTTGCAGATTCTGGTCGCCAACCTTGACTACAGCGACTATCTCGGTCGGCTTGCCATTGCCCGCGTTTTCAACGGCCGCATGTTCACTGGCGAGGACGTGGCCATCGCCAAGCTGGACGGCTCGCTGCAAAAAACGAAGATCACCAAGTTGTTTTCTTTTTCCGGCCTCAAACGCACTGACATCACCGAAACCACGCTGGGGGATATCGTTGCCGTCGCCGGGGTGGAGGGCATCACCATTGGCGAGACCATCACCGATGCCGAGAATCCGGCGCCGCTGCCGCATATCAGCATCGATGAACCGACCATTGCCATGCAGTTTACGGTGAACACGTCTCCTTTCGCCGGGCGCGAGGGAACCTATGTGACCTCCCGCAATTTGCGCGAACGCCTGCAGAAGGAGTTGCTCACGAACGTTTCCGTGCGCGTCGAAGATACCGGCACTACCGACGTTTTCACCGTCATGGGGAGGGGCGAGCTGCAGCTTTCGATTCTCATTGAGATGATGCGGCGCGAGGGCTACGAACTGATGGTGGGCAAGCCGGAGATCGTAACGAAGAGGGTGGACGGCAAACTCATGGAGCCGGTGGAACACCTCACGGTCGACGTGCCGGAAGAATTTGTCGGCGTAGTGATGGAGCAACTGGGAACGCGCAAGAGCGAAGTGGTCAACATGCATAATCACGGCTATGGCCGGGTCCGCATCGAATTCCGCGTGCCCAGCCGGGGGCTGATTGGTCTGCGCAGCCAACTGCTTACGGATACGCGGGGCACCATCGTGATGAATTCTTTGTTTGACGGCTATACCGAATGGCAGGGCGAAATCCCTCACCGGCTGACCGGGGCGCTTACTGCCGACCGGTCGGGTACCTCAACCGCCTATGCGCTCTGGGGATTGCAAGAGCGCGGAGAGTTGTTCGTCGGCCCCGGCGTTGAAGTTTATGAAGGCATGATCATTGGGGAGAACGCCAAAGACAACGACCTTGACGTAAACGTCGTGCGCGAGAAAAAGCTGACCAACATGCGGGCCTCAACCGCGGACGAAGCCATACGCCTTGTACCCTTCCGCAATCTGAATCTTGAGCAGGCTATCGAGTTCATTGCCGAGGATGAATTTGTGGAAGTGACACCCAAGTCGCTGCGCCTCCGGAAAAAGATCCTCCAAGCCAATAAGCGGAAGAAGAGCTCGATGGTGGCCGTGGAGGAGTCGTAGATTTCTTCCCGGAGCTACCGCAACTTTTTGCTGCGGTACCCGGTCCTTTGTTTTGAACGATGCATGGCGCCGCCACTTAAGATTGCATGTCATGTTGTCATGGTCGTGGGTGAGACCAGAGGCGTTAGCTTTGGTTTTGTATTTGCTGTCGGCTCCGACGTTTGGGAATTCCTATGAACCTGCTGATCTCAGGAGCGGGGATTGCCGGTCCCACCTTGGCATACTGGCTCACTCGCTATGGCTTTGAAGTAACCATCGTCGAGAAGGCGCCCAGGCTACGAACCGGCGGCTACATAATTGATTTTTGGGGGGCGGGTTTTGAGATCGCAGATCGAATGGGCTTGCTGCCGGAAGTCCGCCGCAAAGGATATGCGGTTCAGGAAGTGCGAGTGGTAAATCGAAAAGGCGAGAAGGTGTCCGGATTTCCCGTCGACGTCTTTGTCCGGCTCACCCATGACCGCTACGTTAGCCTGCCACGAGGTGACCTCGCCGAAATCATTTTCAACAAGATTGCCGGGCAGGTAGAGACTGTCTTTGGTGACAGCGTCACTGGAATTGAGCAAACGGGAAATTCGGTGCGCGTTTCTTTCGAGCACCGGCCGATGAGAGAGTTCGATCTGGTGATTGGCGCGGATGGGTTGCACTCGCGTGTGCGCGAGCTGGCTTTTGGACCGGAGCACCAGTTTGAGAAATACCTGGGTTACAAGGTCGCCGCTTTCGTAGTTGACGCCTACCGTCCGAGGGATGAACTGGTCTACATGATGCACACGGAAGTGAAACAGCAAGTGTCCCGCTTTAGCATGCGTGGTGATCAGACTGTCTTCCTGTTTATTTTTGCGGACGATGCAGCCGATGAAGTGGCAACCGACGATATTGCCGCGCAGAAGAGGCTCCTGCGGGAGCGGTTCGGAAACAGTGGCTGGGAATGCCCGCAGATTCTCGATGCGATGGATGCTGCGCGTGACTTCTACTTCGATCGGGTAAGTCAAATCCGGATGCACCCGCAACAAGGACTTTGGACACGCGGCCGGGTAAGCCTCGTGGGGGATGCGGCCTTCTGTCCCTCTTTTCTTGCCGGGGAGGGGTCCGCCCTGGCGATGGTGGCTGCCTACATTCTCGCGGGGGAGCTGTACCGCGCCAAAGGAGATCATGCGGCTGCCTTCGCCAGCTATCAGGAACAATTTGGATCTTTTGTTCTGGCAAAACAGAAGGCTGCCTTAGGATTCGCCGGGTCGTTCGCGCCAAACTCTGCTTTTTCCCTTTTCCTGCGCAATCAGGTCATGAACTTTCTCACTGTGCGGTGGATTGCGAACTTTATCTTTAGACGCGGTCTGGCCGACAGAATCACGCTTCCCGAATACGGCTGACCGGGCGGGGGCCGAAGAACCTGTGAGTGGCCGCCCCCGAGCAGCGAATCCGCGAACCGCCGAAATCCCCCCGCAACGCACAAATCTCTGAATCTTTGTGGGTTGTGAATCAATCAAACTTCGAAAGTGGATAAGCCTGATTAAGGTAAGGAAGGTTAAAAGCCTTCATCTTTCAATTCATTAGCGAGGTGCAGAAACCGGGCTTGGGCGGGGACTTGCTTCTCCGATAAACTTTATGGCACCCCTTGGCATTTCGCCAGGTGAGATGCAACGCCTTCCCGGCTATCTTTCCGCCAGTTGGAAAGTCCATTATTCGTAACCCTTACAGAGGATATTCATGGCGAAACGCATGGTCCTGATGGTGGTCCTCATGGCAGCAATCATTGCGGGCCTGGGCTTTGTGAAGTTCAAGCAGATACAAACGGCGATCGCACAGGGAGCCAGCTACAAGCCCGCACCTGAAGCGGTTACCACGATTGTGGCAAAAAAGGTGAGGTGGCCTTCTTCGCTGAATGTCATTGGCACCATGGCGGCGGTGCAGGGCGTGACGGTGAGTGCCGATCTTCCCGGAACGGTCGCCCACATAGACTTCGAATCCGGGAAATGGGTGAAGGCGGGGGAGGTGCTGGTCGAGCTCGATACTCGTGAGGAGCGATCGCAGCTGGCTTCTCTGGAGGCGCAGCGCGATCTCGCACGCATCAATTTCGGACGCACGCAAGAACTATTCAAAGAAGGCGTGATGGCCAAGACAGAGTTCGACAATGCGCAGGCGCAGCAGAAGTCCACCGAGGCGCAGGTTGCCGAAGTCCGCGCCACCATCGACCGGAAAACCGTTCGGGCGCCCTTCTCCGGCATATTGGGCATTCGCCAGGTTAACCTGGGGCAATACCTGGCTGCCGGGCAGGCCATTGTGCCCCTGCAATCGCTGAATCCCATCTATGTAAATTTTGGGATTCCCCAACAGACTGCTGCCCAGGTGCGTGTGGGCCGTGTGGTCCGGCTGAAGAGCGACGAGGTCCCGGGCAGCGAGTACACGGCGCGGGTCACGGCTATCGATTCCGTGGTGGACGAATCTACTCGAAACGTTCAGGTGCAGGCGACCTTGGCGAATCCAGGAGACAAACTGCGTCCGGGAACATTCGTGCAAGTGGAACTGGTGACAGGCGCGGATCGGGATGTGATCGAGCTGCCTGCGACCGCGATTAACTACGCACCGTATGGCGATTCGGTGTACGTGGTCTCCGACATGAAGGACGCCAAGGGCAATATGTACCGGGGAGTGCGGCAAGAGTTCGTTAAGGTGGATGGTTCCCGCGGGGACCAGGTGGCAGTAGTGTCCGGGGTGAATCCCGGCGACGAGGTGGTAAGCTCGGGCGTCTTTAAGCTCCGCAATGGCGCCGCCGTCCAAATAAACAATAAAGTCAGGCCGGAGAACAGTCCGGCTCCCAAGCCTGAGGACAGCTAATGAAGTTTACCGATCTTTTCATCCGGCGTCCGGTTCTCGCCATTGTAGTCAATCTGGTGATCCTCATCGCCGGCTTGCAGGCGATCCGCTCGCTGAGTGTGCGGCAATATCCACGCAGCGATATTGCCGTGGTTCAAATCAGCACCGTCTATGTGGGTGCTAATGCGGACCTGGTACGGGGCTTTATTACCACGCCGATCGAGCGGGTGATTGCCAGCGTGGATGGCATTGACTACATGGAGTCGTCGAGCGCCCAGGGGCTCAGCACGATTACCGTGCACCTGAAGCTGAACTATGACACCAACGCGGCGCTGACGCAGATTCAGGCAAAACTGGCGCAAGTGCGCAACGATCTGCCCCCGGAATCGCAGCAGCCGGTGGTCGATTTGCAGACCGCGGACCAGCAGTTTGCCGCGATGTACATCGGATTCTCCTCCTCCGATCTCGATCAGAACCAGATCACGGATTATCTGACGCGAGTGGTGCAGCCCAAAATAAGCGCCATCAGCGGCGTACAACGTGCCGACATCCTCGGGAACCGCACCTTTGCCATGCGGATATGGCTAAAACCCGACCGAATGGCGGCCCTGGGGATTTCGGCCTCCGCGGTGCATGACGCGCTGGCGAGAAACAATGCGCTTTCTGCCATAGGACAAACGAAAGGGTCGATGGTGTCGGTGAACCTGATCGCCAACACCGACCTGCGCACCGCCGAAGAGTTTCGCCAACTCGTGGTCAAACAGGACAAAGGTGTAGTGGTCCGGCTCGGTGAAATTGCCGATGTCGTTCTCGGGGCCGAGAACTACGACCAGGATGTACGCTTCAACGGCCAGACGGCAACCTTCATGGGAATCTGGGTGTTGCCTACGGCAAACTCTTTGGATGTGATCAAAGACGTACGCGCCGCCTTGCCTGCCATCCAATCGCAGTTGCCCAGCGGCATGAAGGTGGCAATTCCTTACGATTCGACGGAGTATATTCAGGACGCGATCCACGAAGTGCTCAGCACTTTGACGGAGACGCTGATCATCGTAATTATTGTCATCTTTCTTTTCCTCGGTTCGTTCCGCTCCGTTCTCATTCCGGTTGTCGCCATTCCGATATCGCTGATCGGCGCGGTCTTCCTGATGCAGGTGGCGGGATTCACTATCAATCTACTGACCCTGCTGGCGATTGTGCTCTCGGTGGGATTGGTAGTGGACGATGCCATCGTCATCGTGGAAAACGTCGAGCGGCATCTCCATCTCGGCAAACCCCCTATTCGGGCAGCCATTGACGCGGCGCGGGAGTTGGTTGGGCCGATCATCGCCATGACCATCACGCTGGTGGCGGTGTACACGCCCATTGCCATTCAGGGAGGCTTGACGGGAGCGTTGTTCCGGGAATTCGCTTTCACGCTGGCGGGCGCCGTCACCGTATCCGGATTTGTGGCCTTGACCTTGTCTCCCATGATGGGTTCAAGGCTGCTGAATGAAGGCGATAGCGAGCGCGGATTCGCGGGAATGATCAACCGCCACTTCGAGTGGGTGAGAAGAACCTATGGGCGCCTGCTGGGGGGGACGCTGCAATACCGCCCGGTGGTTCTGGTTCTGTGGGGCATTGTGGTGCTGCTGATCGTGCCGTTTTACATGTTTTCCCAGCGTGAACTTGCTCCCGCGGAAGATCAGGGTGTGGTTTTTTCGGTGATCCAATCCGCGGCCAACGCCACGATCGACCAGACCAACTTGTTCGCCTCACAGGTTTACGATGTTTACCGTTCGTTTCCGGAGAACTCCAGCGTTTTCCAGATCACCATGCCAAGCGGCGGTTTCGCGGGGATGGTCACAAAGCCGTGGAGCGAGCGCACGAAAACTACCCAGCAATTGCTGGTGGAGGTCGCCGCACGGCTGTCAAAGATTCCTGGGGTTCGGGTCATCCCGCTGACCCCGCCGCCCTTGCCCGGCGGCGGGAATTTCCCGGTGGAATTTGTGATCCTTTCTGCGGCTGAGCCCGAGCAGTTGAACAGCTTTGCCAATGAACTGGTGAAGCGGGCCATGAGCAGCGGCATGTTCATCTATGCCGACACCGATCTGAAGTTCGATCAACCGCAGGCAGAGGTGGTATTCGATCGGGACAAACTGCGATCCCAGGGCGTTGATTTGACGCAAGCAGGCCAGGACCTGGCCACGTTCCTGGGCGGGGATTACATCAACCGTTTCAGTATTCAAGGCCGGAGTTACAAGGTCATTGCCCAGATCAAACGGGCGGACCGCCTGACTCCGGACCAGCTCAAGCAGATTTACGTTACCGGATCGAATAACAAGCTAGTTCCGTTGTCCACGTTTGCTTCTTTGAAAACCACGACCGAGCCGCGTCAGCTTAACAAGTTTCAGCAGCTCAATGCGGTCACGATCCAGGGTGTGATTCCGCCTTCCGTTCCACTCGATAAGGCGCTCACCTTTCTGGAAGATCAGGCGAAGCAGATCCTGCCGCAGGGTTTTACCGTGGATTATGCGGGGGAATCGCGGCAGCTGCGCGTTGAAGGAAGCAAATTCCTTACCGTTTTTCTGCTCTCGGCCGTTCTGATCTATCTGGTCCTGGCGGCTCAATTCGAGAGCTTCCGCGACCCGTTTATTATTCTGGCGGGATCCGTGCCTCTGGCTTTGTCGGGAGCCCTTATGTTCTCGTTCCTGGGGCTGACGACCCTGAACATCTATAGCCAGGTCGGATTGATCACGCTGGTGGGCTTAGTGTCGAAAAACGGAATTCTCATTGTGGAGTTCGCCAATCACCTGCAGGAAACTGGCAAAGACAAACTGGAAGCCGTGCTTGAAGCGGCCAGCACCCGGCTTCGTCCTATCCTGATGACAACGGCGGCTACGGTGGTCGGACACTTTCCGCTGGTGCTGGCGAAGGGACCGGGCGCGGGCGCGCGCAACAGCATCGGCATTATGCTGGTCAGCGGCATGATTATTGGAACCATGTTCACGCTGTTCGTGGTGCCATCCATTTACATGTTGGTGGCGAGGCGCCATGTACATGACGCGGGCGCTGACGAGATCGAAACCCCGGTCGCGGAACCGGCGGGCGCTGCTTACTAACAATCCATTTCGAGCAAGCGAATTGGCCGGGGGAAAATTAGATCTTCTGCGACCCGTTCGTAGTTGCTTCAACGTCGGCTTCAATCTTAACTTCGACGTGAGCACCCTGCTTAAGCTGGACTTCATGACCATTTTCGTCTTCCAGCTTATTCTCCACGCGCAGCTCGCGGTAGAGATGGTCGGCGGGTTCCACCGTGATCTGGGCTTTTTCAGGTTCTCCCGGTGTGATGGGCTTGATGATTTTCTCAACCCGCCCGGGCAAAGTCTTACTTCGTTTTTTAGTCACGGACAACCTCGGGGAAGAAATACACACATTCACCGCGACCAACCGAACACATGTCTGCACCCCACCAAGGTGACCTTTGGTTTGCCCAGAAAAGCCGGTTGTTAGCGGGAATCGCTGAAGACATTGTATATGAGGAGGGGGGCATAATGAAGGTGTTTTCCGACATAACCACGGCGTGTGTTCGGAGGATTTGGAGTTGCAAATCCTCGCATTGACACTCCCGCCGCTCACCCCTAGACTTGAGGCGTCCGGGAGGAAGCCGCCGCCGTGGCCGAAGCCGGAAACAACGTAGTGGGATGGCGAGGTCCCCAGATGCCCTGGCTGCAAAACAAGTTTGAGAAAAATTTTCTGCTTACCACGGTTGACTACGTTTTCAACTGGGCGAGGAAGTCGGCAGTATGGCCCATGACCTTTGGATTGGCGTGCTGCGCGATTGAAATGATTGCTTCGTCCACGTCGCGATTCGATATTGCGCGCTTCGGCTCCGAGGTCTTCCGGCCTAGCCCCCGGCAAAGCGATTTGATGATCGTAGCCGGTACCGTCACGCTGAAAATGGCGCCTGTGGTCAAGCGGATTTACGAACAGATGCCCGATCCCAAATGGGTGATTTCGATGGGTGCCTGCTCGTCGGTAGGCGGTCCCTTTAACACCTATGCGGTCCTGCAGGGCGTAGACAAGATTGTGCCCACGGATGTGTACGTGATCGGCTGCCCGCCGCGGCCCGAAAATCTTTTCTATGCGCTGCTCAAGCTGCAGGACAAGATTGACCAGATGTCGCTGGCGAAGAAGCCCACCGAAGTGCGGCTGAACGAGAGCATGGTGGAGAATTTCAAGCGCCAGGTGATGATCGCGCAGACGCTGCAGCCGAGGTAGCGGTCAGCCGTCAGTTATTCCCGGTATCACCACCCGCTCACTTCCGAGCCTGCAAATGTTCGCAAAACTCACCACTCAATCCGAGCTCCCTTCTGAAAATCACGCGAAGGAGTTTCCTTGCGGCGATAAGGTCGTTTGCGTAGCCAACGTGAATGGTGCAATCACCGCCATGGAAAATGTGTGCCTACATCGTGGTGGGCCGCTGGGGCAGGGAAGTGTGGAGAATGGAAAGCTTGTCTGCCCGTGGCACGGATGGCAGTGGGATCCGCAAACGGGAGCCGCGGTGCATAATCCGAATGCCAAAGTTGCCGTTTATCCCCTCAAGATGGAGAACGGCGACGTGATGATTGAAGTCTGAAGCCCTATCCCAAGTACTGCAGAAAGCCCGGCCGGTTGAATCCGGGAAACACCTGGTCCAAATTCTTATTGCCAAGATGACGAACCACAGATTCGCCGAGTACCTGGCGGAAGTCTGTGGTCAGGGCCAGGTCGCGGCCTTCATGTAATTGCGAATCCTCCAGCCCGGGCCAGCGGCCGTAGACTTTACCTCCACGTACCGGGCCACCCATGACGAACATCACGTTGGCATGACCGTGATCGGTGCCACGGTTGCCGTTCTCGCGGGCGGTGCGGCCGAACTCGGACATCGTCACCACAACGGTGTCTTCGAACAGGTCACCGAGATCAATCCAGAAGGCTGAAAGCGAGGAGGAGAATTCGCGCAGAACATTGGCGATCTGGCCTTCGGTACTGCCTTCGTTCACGTGATGGTCCCAGCCGCCAATGTCGGCAAAGGC
>Ga0335085_10010237_pt1 | contig 14036 bp, 11 predicted proteins | sample Lox_Sample_45_FD_206712 | JGI IMG/M metagenome (GOLD analysis project Ga0335085, IMG submission 206712) | Soil microbial communities from Loxahatchee National Wildlife Refuge, Florida, United States - Lox_Sample_4.5 | ecosystem: Environmental > Terrestrial > Soil > Wetlands | place: USA...
TGACACCAGATCGCGAGCAGCCCCATCGGTGCGGAGATCCCCTCCGTCACCCAGTTGTACACGCCGCCCTTCCAGCCCGAGGCAAGCTCTGCCGGCACCAGCGAGGTCGGCACGAAGAACACGATCGCCGGGATCACGTAAAGGAAGACCGAGGCGAGGCCGAACACCGCCATCGTCGGCGCGGAGCGCAGGCTCGCGACCGAACCCGTGGTCATCAGTGCCAAGGCGCCCCAGGTAACGTACTTACGGGCGCCTGTGACTCTCACACTTGTGAGCGCGGCCGGACGGCGCGCGCCGGCGGCTATCGATGTAGTGCTCATGGCCCTATCTATGACCGGCTGCGCCCGTGCGCCTAGAAGAACGAAGGGCGAGGGCAAGAAGCGACGTGTATGGAGCCTCGCCGCCGGCACCCCGAGCCCGCGTCACGCCTCATCAGCTGTTGTTATGGCGACAGGCCTCTTGTCGCCTGGCGGTGGCCCGGTCTGCCGGCGATCCTCACAAGGTGCCTTACGTGACCTGTGAGAACTGCTCGGTGCTCACCTACGTGGCCCGACCGCAGTTCTATCCGGCAGAACCCTGCCCCGTCTGTGGGCGACGCCTCGACCCAGGCGGAGCGCTCGCGCCAACGACGTCTCCCGCACGCTCCACGGTGGATGGACGTAGCCCGATCTACGTCGATTGGCAACGGCGTGGCGGCTCTCGGCCCAGCGCGAGCGACTCGCTGGACATCTGAGCGCGCCCGCCGTCACTGCCCCCTGAGCACCGTCCTGCCGTTTCAGGCGACGGCGACAGACAGGCCCACGGTGACGACAGAGACCACGACGAGGATGGCGTAGGTGACGAGGTAGCCGCGATAGTGGCCGATCACCGCGGCGGCGAGAACCGTGATCGCGAGTGAGGCCAGAATGCACGCGAGCGAGTCGCCGAACGCAAACGGGATCGCGGGCAACGCCGAGTCCACGAGCGTGGCGAGGGCCATCACAAGGGCTCTTTTCGTGTTGCGCGCCCCGTCGGAGAGGTACTGACCGGCACCCATGCCGACTGTGGCCGCGACTGCGATTCCGATCGCCGCGGCGAGGATCTTCGGAGCGCTCGCGTTGGTCGCGAGCGGACCTGCAACCACCCCAGTGTCGACGTCATCCCGTCGAACGAGCCGAAGATCGCGTCGCGACGATCGCTTTCGTCCGACACCACGTGCTTGGGCGACCCGGCTGACGCGGTAACACGTTGGACGTGCGGGGCGCTGGCCATGCGCGCAACCTGAAGCCTGCGCCGGCGCACGGGCGAGAACCGTTGCGTATGACTCCGAGGTCTCGCTCGTATGTAGCGATGGCGCCGCGCACGTACGGTCCCGGCGATGACCGTCGGCAAGTATCCATTGGCCTCCTGGCGCGCTCACGGCGCGGCTCACCGGTTGCGGGACCGCCGGGTTCATGGGCTGCACGAGCGGATGACACGGCGCGCTGCACAGCGCGCTGCTGCCCGTGAGCTCGCGAGCTCGATGATCTCGCTCGCGGCGCTCGTTGGGACCGATGTGCAGGACTCCACGGGCGACTCGGTGGGCACACTTCGCGACGTCGTCGTCCACTGGACCACCGCCACGGCCTATCCCGCCGTCACGGCGATCGTCGTACGCACCGGGAAACAGGAGGTGGTGATTGGAGCGCGCTGGGTCGAGCTGAGCGCGCCGGCCACCGTCCGCCTGCGTTCATCAGCCGCCTACGCCCGCGCCGTGGAGCGCCACGCCGCGGAGGTCGCGCTCGCTCATGACGTGCTCGACCGCCAGGTCATCGACGTGGGTGGCTCGGAGCTGATGCGCCCCGCTGACGTTTATCTGGCGAGCGTCCACGACCGCGTGGAGCTCGTCGGGATAGAGGTCGGACCGCGGGCGCTGCTCAGGCGCCTGGGCCCGAAGCGCCTGCGCAGCCGAGTCCGGCCTGAGCGCGTAATCGATTGGGCCCACATTCGCTCGTTCTCGATCGCACGCGACCAGGGTGGATCGGCTCGTGGGCGTCGCTCCGGCCTCGCGGGCAAGGCGGGAGCCGGGCTCGAGCTCGACGCACCCGCCTCTGAGCTGCGCCCGCTGCCTGCCATTGACGTTGAGGCTGCCCTCGAGGCCTCGCAGAAGCGCAAGCGCCGCGGGAACAAAAATGAGCGTGGTTGACGCACCCGCGTCGCCCCCGCGAGCGCCGGCGCCGAGGAAGGCCGCCCCGCGAGGGCTAAAGCGGGCGCTTGGTCTCGTGGCGATCCTGGGGCCGGGCCTGATCGCCGCCAACGCCGGCAACGACGCCGGCGGCATCCTCACCTATGCGAGCGCCGGAGCCCAGTTCGGCTACCGGACCCTCTTCCTGATGGTGCTGATCACCGTCGCATTGATCGTTGTCCAGGAGATGTGCTCACGGCTGGGTGCATACACCGGAGAGGGCCTCGGCGCGCTGATCCGCGAGCAGTTTCCCCTGCGTAGCGGGGCCACCGCGATGACGCTCCTGTTCGTGGCCAACGCGGGCCTGACGGTCAGCGAGTTCGCGGGTGTCGGTGCGTCGATGGAAATCTTCGGTGTCTCGCGCTATATCGCCGTGCCGATTGCGCTCGCCGGCGTGTGGAGTGTGACCGTGTTCGGCAACTACTCGCGCGCCGAACGTGTGTTCCTGGTGATGGGCCTCGTGTTCCTCGCCTACCCCGTCGCGGCCATCCTCGGCCACCCGGGGGCCGGCGTGGTGTTGAGAAACCTGGCCTGGCCGCACTTTGTGGCCTCCAAGGCTTTCCTGCTGCTGTCCGTCGCGCTGATCGGCACGACCATCACCCCCTATATGCAGTTCTACCTGACCGCGGCTGTCGTCGACAAGGGCGTCACGCCCCAGTCCTACCGGGCCCAGCGCATCGACACGATCAACGGATCGATCTTCTCGGATCTGATCTCCATCTTCATAATCATCGCCACTGCCGCGGCGATCGGAGGCACAGGGGCGCTTTCGTCCGCCGCCGAGGCCGCCAGTGCCCTGCGCCCCGTCGCCGGCGAATCGGCCGAACAACTCTTCGCCGTCGGGCTGCTCGGCGCGTCGCTGCTGGCCGCGACGGTTGTCCCGCTGTCAACCGCCTATGCGATCTCCGAGACGGCTGGCGTGGAGCGCTCGCTCTCGCGCAAGCTGCGCGAGGCGCCGTTCTTCTACGGCCTGTTCACCGCTCAGGTTGTGATCGGTGCGCTGATCGCCCTACTGCCCGGAAACGCCGTGGAACTCGTGGTCAACGCGCAGGTGCTCAACGGCTTCATCACGCCGATCCTGTTGACCTACATCCTGATCCTCGCCAACCGCCGCTCGGTGCTGGGGGACGCCGCCAACGGTCGCCGCTTCCGCGTGCTGGCAACGGTCTGTGTTGCGGTCGTGGGAGCGCTCTCGGCGGTCGTCCTGATCCAGACGGTGGCAGGATGGCTATGACGGCCGGGCGGCGACCGTGGCATCGCATCTGAGCAGCCCTCAGGGTGCGACGCCGGTGGCATCAGCGGCATCCGGCGGCGCGAGCGCAGCGTCGCCTCGTGGCGTGCTTCGGATCGTGCTGGTCGTGGTCGCCTGCGCTATCGGGTTGTATCTGTTCTGGAGGGTCCGGACGGTGGTGCGGCTGGCCGCGATCAGCGTCTTCCTCGCGCTCGCGATGATCCCGGTCGTTGACGCGCTCGATCGTCATACGCGGGTCCCGCGCGCGGTCATCATCCTGCTCGCATACCTGGTGTTGACCGCGGCCGTCGTCGTAATCGGCGTGGTGGTCGTACCGAGCCTCGTCAAGGAGGTTGGACAGCTCTCACACAACGCGCCGCGGTACGCCCACGACCTGCGAGCGAACTCCACGTTCAGGCACTACGACAACCGCTACCACATCTCCACGAAGCTCGTGCGTGATGCAGAGGGCCTGCCGCACACGCTGGCGCACCTGGTGGGTCCGCTCAAGGATGTCACCGTGTCGGCCTTTAGCTTCATCGGACAGCTGGTAACGGTCCTCGCGCTCACGTTCCTGCTCATCCTGCACGGCCGCGACTACGTCAACATGGGACTCTCGCTCACCGGCTCGCGACAGGACAGATACCGCGAACTGATCATCGAAATCAACCAGGCCGTGGCGAAATACGTCCTCGGCAACGTCATCATCAGCGTGCTCGCCACCGTGGCCACATGGGTGGTCCTGTCGATCCTCGGCGTGCCGTATGCCCTGTCACTGGGCTTCGTCGTCGGGTTCTTCGACCTTATACCGCTCGTCGGTGCGACCCTCGGTGCGATCGTCGTGGCGGCGGCGACGGTGGGGGTGAACTTCCCCGTGGCGACGATCGTGTGGGTCGCGTTCATCATCATCTGGCAGCGCTTCGAGGACTACGTCGTCCAACCGCTCGTCTACGGCCGCGTGGTCCACGTCAACCCGATCGTGACCATCCTGTCCGTGCTCGCGGGCGCGGAGCTGCTGGGGGTCCTGGGCGCGCTGCTGGCGATACCCACGGCAGCCGCCATCCAGATCGTCCTGCGAGCATGGTGGTCGTCGCGCGGCCACGGTGCGGCCGCCCCGATCCAGCCGGCGGTTCAGGCTTCCGCGCAGCCGCGCGGCTCCTGACCAGCCTCACGATCCTCGCCTCGGCCGGCGCGAGCGTCGCGCCTCTACGTTCACGAAGGGATAACTCAGGGCCGCCCCCGCCATTCGAGCTGGGTATTGGACCGTGCACCCGCAGACCTAGGCTCAACCCGGCCAATCACTCCAGAAAGGGACAGCCATGGCTGACCAGCCCACCACACGCGACAACGTCGTCGCTGTGCAGTTCGAGCAGGGCAGCAGTGCCTACGAGGCCCTGACGCGTCTCAATGAGCTCGACTCCCAAGACCAATTCAGGCTCCACGCCGCAGCCGTCGTCATCCGCGAAGATGACGGTCACGTGGTCGTCAAGGAGGAAGTCGGAGACGACTATTACACCGGGGTGACCGCCGGCGGGATACTCGGCCTGCTGATCGGGGTCATCGGTGGGCCGCTCGGTGTCCTGCTCGGCGGAGCGACAGGACTCCTCGCCGGTTCGCTGTTCGACCTCGACGACGAAGGTCACAAGGCATCGGTGCTCAGCGACCTCTCGAGCTCCGTGCTCCCGGGGAAACCGGCGCTACTGGCCGAGGTCTCCGAGCAGACTCCCGAGGTCCTCGACACGGCGATGTCGCAGCTTGGAGGCACGGTGCTGAGGCGCCACGTCGAGGATGTGGAAGCGGAGATCGCCCTCGCTGAGGAGGTACAGCAGAAAGCCAAGGAGAAAGCGCGCGAGCAACTGCACGAGAAACGCAAGGCCGAGCACAAGCACAAGGTCCAGGCAAAGATCCAACAGCTCAAGGGCAAGCTGCACCACCGCGAGCCGGCGGGATCCACCGCGAGCTGACCGAGCCAGCGGACCTTCCCGCGATTGACAGCACCAACTTGCGATCGATGAAGGTCGCCTGCCTCGGAGTCACGAGGCGACACCAGGCCATGACACCCAGACAACGGTCGGTGCGCGCTGGCGGCGAGCCGGCGTGTACCGGCCTTTCCTTCGCCCTCGAACCAGCTCCGGGAGCGTCTGTTGGTGCTCGGCATCTCTTCGTCTCCAGCCGGACACCAGGCTTCGGCGGCCTGACTCCTTCCTCGCCGCCGCTTGACGGAAGCTCTATCTCCGGCACCATCCCCGCCCGCGCGGTCGGCGCAGCGCGGTGGCCGCAGCCAAGGATGATCAGGCGGGGTCTCCCGCGCCCGCGGCGGGTGCGCCCGCTGATCGCGCAGGCGTGCTGCTGGGATGCCTGCGCCAGTCTCCCACGGTGTGCCGGAGGCGCAGATAGGAGATGCCCTCGGGCAGCAACGGCAGCCAATAGCTGATCGTGCGATAGGCGAGCACGGCGATAACCGCGAGGCTGCTCTCCACGCCGAAGCCGATGAAGGCGCCAATCATGCCGCCCTCCACGCCGCCGATTCCGGCCGGAAGCGGCAGTGTGTTGCCGAGCGTGCCGACGTAGTAGCCCATGATCAGCACGGCAGGAGACGGCGCGGGACCGAACGCTCTGAACGACGCCCACAGGGTGGCGATGTCAAAGCCCCACGCCGGGATTGCCTGTAGCCACGAAGGCCCCGTTCTCAGGAGCGCGAGCGCCAGGTCGAGGCCGTCGTGCAGCGACCGCGGGACGCTCGCCATACGTGCCCAGAAACGCGCGAGGCGGGCGTGCGGACTCCGGGTCCGTGCTAGCGCAAACCGTTCTGCGGGCGCGGCGAGCCAGTGCATCGAGAGCACGCACACAATCACCGCGAGGCCAAACAGTGCCGGGACGAGCGTGAGCAGCGCCGGCGCGCGCCCGGGGAAGAGTCCGCTCCACAATCCGAACCCGCAGATCACCAGCGCGAACATGTAGACCCCGTAGTTGACGATCTCGAAGCAGACCATCTCCTGCGCCACGGCCCGCGATGACAACCCCGAGGCACGCAGCGCCCAGACGGTCAGCGCTACACCGCCGCTGCCGGCAGCCGCGAAGAACTTCGTTGCGGCCCCGCCCGCCATCGTGATCTGGTAGCTGGCACGCCACCCGATCCGTCCTGAGCCCGCCCCGAACACGGCTCGGAACAGCGCGACGTAGGCGGCTATGGAAATTGCCTCCAGTGGCACGCCGAGACCCAGCCACCACCCGTTCCCCGAGCGCAGGCGCCGCAGCGTGGGACCGAGGCCGACGATCTGTGGGAGCACGTAGTAGAAGAAGCCGAACATGAGCGCTCCCAGCAGGACCGCCTGCAGGAGTCTCTTGTGCCTCGCCAGAAGCCCATTGTCGGACGCCTGGCGTTGAGTCTCTGCTCCCGGCTTGGCACCGCTCGGCGCGGGCTTACGGGCCCCGTTGGCGCGTAAAGTGGGTGCCTCGGCGCGATCGGGATCGCTCGCCATCACTCCAGCGTGACGCGCGGTGGATGCTGTCGCAGACCTATCGCCGCCGCCCGCAAGAACGGCTGGCTATGACGCACGCCCCCAGATCGCATCAGAGCCCGCGCCGGGCCCCGACCAGACTCAGTGACATGGTCGGGCTAGGGACAGCGAGCTGTGATGGCGGAAAACGCACCGGGATCCGTTGGGTCCTCTGACCACCGGATGCGTGGGCGCCGTGAGCGTCACGCCCTCGGGATCACGAAGGCCCGCCTTCGGAAAGCGGCGCTCAAGCTCGCCGCGTACCTGCTCGGCGCCTACGTGGTCCTGCGCCTGATCCCCGGGCTGGAAGAAGCTCTCGCCAACCTGGCGCACGTGAGCTGGCTTTGGGTGCTCGGCGCGTTGGCCCTCGAGACACTCTCGGAGATCGGCTTCGTCGGCTCGTGGCGCGCGATCGTTGATCCGCAGAGCCTGCTCGACCGCAACGGCCACAGCCGACGCATGGATACCCACGTCGCTTGGGCGCAACTTGGCGGGGGCACCGTCATCCCCGGCGGCTCCCTCGGTGGAGTGGGCGTGGGGGCGTGGCTGCTGCACCGCTTCGGCATGCCCAACGAGCTGGTCGCCGAGCGCGAGTTCAACCTCAGCTTCCTCAACACCGCCGTCGACGCGCTCGCACTGATTGTCTTCGGCTTGCTCTTGGCAGCTGGCATCGTTCCCGGCGCCCAAGATCTAGCGCTGACATTGCTACCGGCGGTGCTCGCCGCAGGGGGGGTCGCGGTAGCGCTGCTGATCGCGCGCCGCGCCCGCGCCGGCGCGCCGCGGATCAGCAGGGCGCACCCGAAGCTCGGAGCCGCCTTGACGACCCTTTCCGAGGCCGTCCAGGACACGCGGCGCCTGCTGGTCGGTCACCGCGCCCCGAAGGCGCTGCTCGGGGCGCTCGCGTACCTGGGTTTCGACGTGCTCGTACTCTGGACCGCCTTTCTTGCCATCGGCCAGCACCCCATCCCTGGGCTCGCCGTGGTGCTGATGGCCTACATAATCGGAGCGCTGGGCGGGTCACTCCCGTTGCCGGCGGGCATTGGCACGGTCGGTGGAATCGTGGGCACTCTGATCCTGTACGGCGTCGCCCACGACGCCGCCGTCGCGGCCGTCCTGCTCTACCAGGCGATCGGGATGCTCGTGCCGGTCATCGGCGGTGGGATCGCCTACCTGCTCGTGCGGCGCGCGCTCGTTTCCGGCATGCCGGTGGCTGAAGGACACGCGGGACCCCAGATCGACGTCAACCCGCGTTAGCCCCAGTGGGTTGTTTCAGGTAAGCCGACGGCGAAGTCATCGGGCGGCTGGGCGATCCCGCGCCACCGACGGCTGACGCGGAAGCTGCCGCGACTGGCAGCCGACCAGCTTTGGGCGGCCCGTCTGCGCGGACGTTTGGTGACGCCCGCGCAGACGCCCACCGCTCGGACCCGTCAGGGAGTGACGACCTCGATGTCGTTGGTGATGCCGTACACGCCGTACAGACTCGCGACGTCGTCATAGGCCGCGTCGCTCTCGAACTGGTAGCTCACCGTCCCTTTGAGCGTGATCCAGCCGTCCTTCACCTTCACGTCGATCGACTCCGAGGGGACCTCGACGTCCCACGTCAGGATCTGCAGGACGATCCCGCGGATGTCGGCGTCTTCGCGGCGAGCTTCGTCGAGCAGGCGGACCTGGAGCTCGTCGTCGACGTCGTAGACGCCCTCGACGGCGAGGGCGTCGTGGACGGCGGCCCTGCGCTGGGCGAAGCTGCCGACCGTGCCCCGCAGCGTGATCCTGCCGTCGTCTGCGGAGATTGCCACCTCGTTGGCGTCCTTGATCCGCGGGTCCACGAGCAAGGCCTCGCGGATGTCGTCTTCGATTCCGGTGTCGGTGAGCATCTGGTGCTCCTTTCATGGGGGTTATGGTCCGCGGGAGGCTTGCCGACGCACGCACAGGACCCAAGAAGCCCTCGGGCCAGACGCTATACGGCGCGATTACCCGGTCGTAGCGCTCGCCGGCCTGGGCGCCAGCTCGGCTTCAGCGGGCTCGTCTAGCGGGAATCGAGGAAGCGGATCACTGCGAGGACCCGCCGATGATCATCGCCGGTCTCGGGGATCTCGAGCTTCATGAGGATGCTGTGCACGTGCTTCTCGACCGTGCCCTCGGTGACGTACAGGGCCCGCGCGATTCCGCCGTTCGAGAGCCCCTCGGCCATCAGCGCGAGCACTTCGCGCTCGCGCGGCGAGAGCTCCTCAAGCGGATCCTGTACGCGGCGGGCGGCGATCAGTTCCTGTACGAGAGCCGGATCCACGACCGCGGCGCCTTCGATGATCCGCCCGAGCGTCGCGATGAAATCCTCCACGTCGGTGACGCGGCTCTTAAGGAGGTACCCGCTACGCTCACCGCACGCGAGAAGATCGGTCGCCTGCTCGACCTCGGCGTAGGCCGACAGGACCACTACCGCTGTCTCCGGTAGCTCCGCCCGGATCGTCCGGGCGGCGTCGAGACCCTCGGTCGTGAAGCTGGGCGGCATGCGGATATCGACGATCACTAGCTCAGGCCTGTGCCTGCGCACCACGGCAAGGAGCCCTGCCGCATTGCCCACTTGGTCGACGACCTCGAAGCCCGAGTCGCCGAGGAGCCTCGCGAGCCCCTCCCGCAGCAGCACGTCGTCCTCAGCGAGAACTACGTGCGGAACGACGGTGGCCACAGGTCGATTATCCCCCTCCAGCGCTACGGGGCGGCCTGTGCGGGCAACGCTGGCATGGGCTAACGTCCAACACGGGGTCATGATGCCGCCATCGCGTTGGTTTGCCGTCGGCTCCGCGGCCGGGTCTGATCCGGGGGCGGGAGCGCGGGCGGCGGAGAAGGCGCTGTTGCACGACGACGCGAAGCTGGTGGTCGTGTTCAGTCCCGCCTCTGAGGAGCTCCCGGCGCTCCTGCAACGCATCCGTGCTCGTTCGGGGGATGTTCCGCTCGTCGGCTGCACGACCGCCGGCGAGATCGCGACGGGTGGTGGCCGTGAGGCCGGCGTGGTGGTGGCGGCCCTCGGCGGGGACGGCTTTGCCGTCCGGACAGCGCTGGGCACGGATGCCTCGCGCGACCTTCGCGCCGCAGGAGCACGCGCGGCGCGCTGCTTCGACGCCGATGAGAGCCGTCCTTACAGGGCACTGATGCTGTTGACCGACGGTCTCGCCGGCGACCAGCAGGAGATCGTGCGCGGAGCGTACGGTGTCCTCGGGGCGGGGGTGCCGCTGGTCGGCGGTTGCGCCGGTGACGATCTGCAGATGACCAGGACGTTCCAGCTGTACGGGGACCGCGTCCTCAGCGACTCCGTCCTCGGCGCGGGAATCGCCTCCGACGCCCCCATCGGAATCGGCGTTCGCCACGGCTGGCGTCCCGTGGGCGAGCCGATGTTGGTGACACGCAGCGGCGGCAACCGCGTCTACACGCTCGACGACCGGCCCGCGCTCGACGTTTACCTCGAGCGCCTCGGTCCCGCGCACGACAGCCTCGACGAGGAGGGGCTCACGAGCGTCGCGCTCACACACCCGCTGGGCCTGAGCCGCCCGTCGGGAGAGGAGCAGGTCCGCTTCATCGGCGGCGGGGACTTCGAGGTGCGCTCGTTGACGTGTATCGCCGAGGTGCCACAGGGCGCGCTGGTATGGATCATGGAGGGCGACGCGAGGTCGGTGCTCGATGCCACAGACGAGGCATGCCAGGATTCGCTCGCCGCGTTGGAGGGGCATTCGCCGCTAGGCATGCTGGCGTTCGACTGCATCGCCAGACGCAGTGTGCTCGGTGAGCACCGGATCAGCGCGGAGATCGATCGGCTCGCGACGAGCGGCGGCGGGGCGCCGGTGGCGGGCTTCTACACATATGGCGAGATCGCCCGGACCCGTGGGATGCGGGGCTTCCATAACCAGACGCTGGTCGTGCTGTCGATCGCCTGAGATGCCTGGGTCGGCTTGGTCAACACAGCAGCTCGCGGAGTTCGTCGCGGCGGTCTCGGCGGTGGAGAGCGAGGCTTCGGCCACGGTCTTGGTGGTCGAGCGGGCGGCTGAGGCGCTCGACGCAGACGCTGCTGCGATCGTCGGCGGAGGCGAACTCGTCGCTGCCATCGGGTATCCGGAGGGGACCGCGCCCGTCTCAGAGCTCGGGGCGGTGGAGCCAGGGCTCGAAGACTCAGCCTTTGAGGTCCCGGGCGTTGGGCGCTGCGCGGCGGCGGCGGCGCCGCTCGGCCATCCGCCGGGCGCGAAGCTCGTAATCGTGCGACGCGCACCTCTGACGCCCGAGGAGACGGGCCTGCTTCGAGGGATTGCGCGGGTGGCGTCCATGAGGATGAGCACGTTGCGCCTCCTCGAGGACGAGCGCGCCTCGCATGCGGAGCTCGCGCGCCTCGCACAAGATCAGGCCGCGTTGCGACGCGTCGCGACGCTCGTCGCCCGCGCGGTGCCGCGAGATGAGATCTATGCAGCGGTCGCCGAGGAGATTGCGCAGCGGCTCGGTGCCGACGTGGGGATGGTGTTCCGGCACGAAGCGGACAACACGGCGGTGATCGTCGGCGGCTGGGGCCTTCCGCGCATGGATGCTCGGATCGGGACCCGTCTGGAGGTCGCGCCCGAGGGCGTGGCAGCGTCCGTGCTCCTCACACATCGTCCGACTCGTGTCGAACACTTTGAGGGTCCCCCCGGCTCAGTCGCAGCCTTCCTCCGGGACCTCGGCGTTCGCTGTGCGGTAGGCAGCCCCGTCGTCGTCGAAGATCACCTCTGGGGAGTTGCAGTCGCTGCCTCGGCGCGGCCAGAGGCGCTTGCCGAGGGGAGCGAGGTCCGCATCGTCGAGTTCACCGAGCTCATCGTAACGGCGATCGCGAACGCCGATGCTCGAACCCAGCTCCGGCGCGTCGCTGACGAGCAGGCAGCGTTGCGGCGCGTCGCGACACTCGTCGCTCGTGGGGAACCGGCGAGCGCTGCCTTCCAAGCCGTCGCCGAGGAGGCCGGGCGTGTCGTCCCCGCTGCCGATGTGGCCTTGGTCGGCCGATACGCCCCGGAACGCACGATTGAGTTCGTGGCAGCGTGGAGCAAGCGCGGCGACGTCAGCTTCGTGGGGGACCGCGTGCGCCTCGGAGGCCGCAACGTCTCGACCCTCGTGTTCGACAGCAACGAACCCGCGCGCGTCGATAACCTCGCCGACGACGCGATGCCCGCGACGGCGCTGGCGCGCAGCTATGCCCGCTGCTCGGTCGGCGCACCGATCGTCGTAGAGGGCCGACTCTGGGGGGTGACGATCGTGGGCTCGCGCGACCCGGATGGGCTGGCGCCCGGCATCGAGCAGCGGCTGGCCGACTTCACTCCGCTCTTGGGGACCGCGATCGCGAACGCCCAGTCGCGCGAGGAGCTTCGCCGGGTCGCCGAGGAGCAGGCGGCGCTCCGGCGAGTGGCGACGCTCGTCGCTCGAGAAGCTCCGGCCACGGAGATCTTCGATGCGGTGACCGAAGAGATTCACCAGCTACTGCACGCGGACGAGACCGGTCTCTCTCGGTATGACCCTGACGGGCTGCGGACGGTGCTCGCTGTCCGTGGAGCCATGACCGACTCGATGCCCGTCGGCTTTCGCCTCGATTCCGGTGCATCGATGCCCGGCGTGGCGGAGTTGCTTCGTGGCCGTCCGGCACGAGTCGACGCTTCTCCGGACGGAACTGCGGTTGACGACCTCATCCGCGCTGAGCAGCTGCTGGCCTGGGTCGCCAGTCCGATCGTGCTCATGGGGCGGACCTGGGGTCAGGTGGCAGTCTTCTCGCGGCACGGTCCGCTGCCCGGGGGTACAGAGGAACGCCTCGCCGACTTTACGGAGCTCGTAGCGACTGCGATCGCGAATGCCTCCGCCCGCAGCGAACTTATGGCGTCGAGGGCGCGGATCGTCGCGAGCGCGGACGAGACCAGGCGCAAGATCGAGCGCGACCTTCACGACGGTGCGCAGCAACGTCTGCTCACGATCGCGTTGAAATTGCGGGCGGCACAGGCTGCGGTGCCGCCTGATCTCCAGGACGTCGCCGCGGAGCTCGACGGCGTCGTTGCCGAGCTGAATCGCTCGCTCGACGAGCTGCGGGAGCTCGCGCGCGGCGTGCACCCGGCGATCCTCTCCGAAGGCGGGGTGGGGCCGGCGATCAAGGCACTTGTACGGCGCACCCCTGTTCCGGTCATGCTCGACCTGGGCGATGTGGGCCGCCTGGCGGAGCCAGTCGAGGTGGCCGCCTATTACGTTGCGTCCGAGGCGCTGACGAACGCCACTCGGCACGCGAACGCATCGGTCGTCGAGGTGAACCTCGAGCTGCGGGGTGGCACGCTGCGCCTGGCGGTCAAGGACGACGGACGGGGCGGAGCCGACATGAGCGAGGGTACCGGCATGGTGGGCCTCGTCGATCGCGCCGCGGTGTTGGGGGGCACGGTGACCATCGAAAGTCCTCCAGGGGAGGGGACCTGCGTGGTGCTCGAGCTACCGACCGAGCCAGCGCCGCAGAGCGGCGGCCTTGCTCGAGCCCCTCTAGGTGTAGTTCCTAGGTAGGTTCGTCCGGTTTGGCCATCCGGGTCCCCTTGGAGGCTGGAGGTGTCTAACGCCACCAGACCCAAGGAGAACCGGATGAAGCTTCACGCTAACGCTCGAACCTGTCCGAAGAGCAGACGGCTGCTCGTTGAGCGCATCGATGCTGGTTGGTCGGTGCTGGATGCTGCTGAGGCTGCTGGGATCACTGATCGGACTGCTCGTCGTTGGCTTGCCCGTTGGCGAGTCGAGGGCGCTAAGGGACTCTTGGACCGCTCCTCGGCGCCGAGGAGGATCTCGCACAAGACGCCGCCTGAGCGGGTCCGGGAGATTGTGCGGCTGCGGCGGCTTAGGATGACCGCGGCGCAGATCGCTGGGGCACTAACGATGGCGCTCTCGACAGTCTCGGCCGTCTTGAAGCGCGTCGGGCTGGGGAAGCGCTCAAGGCTCGAGCTGCCCGAACCGCCGAACCGTTATGAGCGTCGTCGGCCCGGCGAGCTGATCCACGTCGATGTCAAGAAGCTCGGACGGATCCTGAAACCGGGGCATCGCGTCACCGGGGACCGCCGTCACCAGCTCAGCACTT
>Ga0335085_10010240_pt1 | contig 14035 bp, 10 predicted proteins | sample Lox_Sample_45_FD_206712 | JGI IMG/M metagenome (GOLD analysis project Ga0335085, IMG submission 206712) | Soil microbial communities from Loxahatchee National Wildlife Refuge, Florida, United States - Lox_Sample_4.5 | ecosystem: Environmental > Terrestrial > Soil > Wetlands | place: USA...
CGCCTGCCACAGACCCGCTGGGTAAACCGGCCTGATGTTAACATATCGTAATACGATGTTTTTTCCGGCACTGACCGCCGGGATGCCGTCCCGGCGGGGCAAGACCGTGCGCCTGGCCGCGTTCCCGTGAACAGGTCGCGGACCGAGGCGGTGAGGATGCGGACCGCGTCGTGCTGGCTGACCTGGCCCGCCCGGACCTGGTCGGAGCAGGCGTGGATGAGCGCGATGGCCGCCGTCACCAGCCAACCGACGGGCAGGTCAGTGCGGAAGGATCCGTCGGCCTGACCGCGTTCGGCTAGGGCGCCGATCGTCTGGTGGGCGGCGCGGTGGGTTCGCGTGACGGCCTCGGGGCTGAGGAACTCGGCCACCGCCGCCGCCATCGCCTGGTAGGCCGCCAGGTGCTGCCAGGCGGCGGCGATCATCCGGTCCAGGGCCTCGACGGCCGGGCCGTCATCGGGCCGGACGGCGTGCAGGGCGGCCATCGTCCGCTGCACGGCCCGTTCCACGGCCGCCTCCAGGAGCGCCTGCCAGGTCGGGAAGTGCGCGTAGACCGTGACCCGCGACACCCCGGCCTGCACCGCGACCGCGGAGATGTTCACTTGCCCCTGCGACCGCAGCAGGTCCTCGGCGGCGTCCAGGATCGCCTCGACGTTCCGCTCGGCGACCTCGCGCTGGTAGCCGGTCAGCGGCCTGGTCGCCATCTCAGTGCACCGCCACGTGCGTGCCGGGCGCGGGCCTGACCGCCGGGACCAGCAGCGCCGCGAGGACGGCCAGGCCGCCGGCCACGGCCGCGGCGAGGAGGAAGCCGTGGCGGTAGCCGGCCGCGATCCCGCCGCCGGCCGCCACCGCGACGGCGGAGAACACGGCGACGCCCAGCGCGGCGCCGATCTCGTGGGCGGCGGTCATCAGGCCGGAGGCGAGCCCGGCGTGGCCGGCCCTGATCTCGCTCAGCGCGGTGACAGCGGTGGCCGGCAGCACCAGGCCGGTGCTGCGTTCGGTGCTCATGGTTGTCAACAGTGTAAACCCGTCGTCTCCTGGACGACGGCCGGCCCGCGCTAACCGGCGCGCGGGCTACTGGGCGACGCGGGTGGGCGGGGCGAGGACCTCGCCGACCTCTTCGACCAGCATGGTCATCTCGTAGGCCACGAGGTCGATGTCGCACTCGGACGCGGCGAGGGCCGCCAGGACCGCGGTGCCGCTGATCGCCTTCACCAGCATCAGCCCGCGGGTCATCTCCACCAGGCCCTGGACGGCAGGACCGGCGTCGAGGATCTGCGCCGTCCCGTCCATCAGGCTGCCGAGACCGCAGGTGATCGCGGCGAGCTGCCCGGCGCGGTCTTCGGGGAAGGCGGCGGACTTCGCCAGCGTCACTCCGTCCGCCGACACCACGATGGCGTGCGCCACGTGGGCCACCCGTTCGGTGAAGTCGGTGATCAGCCAATCAAGCCGGGACTGACTCAATGATCCGCCCTTTCCTGATCCGCGCGTTCCCCGGCGCGCGTTATCTGCTGTTCGGCGCGGCGCGTTCCGCGCTGGTATCCGCCCAGGCGGGAGCGGGCCGCGTCCGCCGACCGGGTGGCCGCCGCCGCCGATGGCGGCGGCCCCTCATCCGGCTCGGGAACCGCGGCCCCGGGCAGGCGATTCGCCTGCGGGATGCGCACTGGCAGGCCGCTGGCGGCCAGGCGGCCAGGCGCGGGCGCCGCCACGGCCGCGGGGACCTGCTCCGGCGGCTCCGGCGCGACCGGCTCCGGGATGACGATCCCGGGGACCACCGCTCCCGGGACGACGGCCCCGGGGACGACCGCCGCTGGGACGACCGCCGCTGGGACGACCGCGGCTGGGACGACGGGCGGCGCGGCGGCGCTAGCGGGCATGGTCACGCGCTCGTGGGCACCGTGGCGCCGGCCGCCGCCGGGCAGGTAGTAACCGCCGACCCGCAGGATGTGGTCCGTCGCCGCCGGCGCCTCACCGGGCAGGTGCGCGTACGCGTTCGCCGGCCAGCCGCCGGGAGCGGCCTCGTCCCGGTCGGTGATGGTGTCCGGCAGCCAGACCAGGGCGGTGAGGCCTCCCGTAGTTCCGGGGGACGACGCGCGCAGCCGGACCCGCACCCCGTGCCTGGCCGCGAGGTGGGACACCGCGAACAGGCCCATATGCCGCGACACCGATACGTCGGCTTCCGGCGGGTCATCGAGCCGCCTGTTCATCTCTTCCAGCCGGTCGGCGGCCACGCCGACCCCGCTGTCCTGGATCTCGACGAGCACCCCGCCGCTGGCCACCTCGTAGCCCGTCACCTGGACCCGGGTGTCTCGCGGCGAGAACTTGGCGGCGTTCTCGAGGAGTTCGGCGAGCAGGTGCACCACGTCGGTGCCGGCCTGGCCGCCGACCAGGATCCCGGGCCCGATATCCAGGTCCACCCGGCTGTGCTGCTCGATCTCCGATCTCGCCGCCTGGACGAGTTCCTCCAGCGACACCGACCCGCTCCACCGGCGGACGGCCTCGTAGCCGGCCAGCACGAGCAGGTTCTCCGAGTTCCGGCGCATCCGGATGACGAGGTGCTCCATCGCGGAGAACTCGGACCGCTGGTCGGGATCCTGCTCGCGCTGCCCGGCCGACTGCATCATCTGCGTCAGCCGCTCGATCAGCGACTGGCTGCGCCGGGCCAGGCTGACGAACATGGCGCTGACGCTGTGGCGCAGCATGGCCTCGTTGCCCGCCAGCCGGACCGCCTCGGAGTGCACGAGGTCGAAGGCACGGGCGACCTGGCCGATCTCGTCGGTGGAGTGCACGGCGATCGGCTCGACGTCGAGGTTCGCGGCCGGGTCCCTGGCCTCGCCCAGTTCCCGCACCCTGGCCGGCAGGCTCGACGTGGCGATATCCAGCGCGCCCGCCCGCAGCCGCCGCAGCGGCAGGACCAGCGACCGGGCGACGAGCAGCGTCGCGAGCAGCACGAAGAGCAGGATGGTCCCGGTGAGAATGCCGGTGAGCAGCGCCGATCGCACCGGGCCCTGCCGCAGGGCCCGGCTCTGCGCGACGACGGAACCGGACACCGCCGCTTCGACCTGCCGCATCCCGCTGATCGTGCCGGACATCGCGGCGTACCACTGCTGAGGCGCCGTCGTACTGCTGATGCCGAGGCTGGCGACCTGCGGGCCGCCGGCCTCGATCGCGTGCTGCTCCATGAGCAGGGCGGTGCTGACGGACGCCCCGGTCACCGTGTTGCCGAAGGTCTGCTGCTCGGCGAGCGACGCCGAGGCCTGGAACGAGGCCAGGCCACCGGCCTGCGCCGCCTGGGCCGTGATCAGGTCCTGGAGGGCGCCGGGCTCGAACTGGCGCTCGGCGAACGCGGCGTACAGCAGGGCCCGCTGGACCGAGGCGTCCTCCGTCATCCGGGACAGCGACCCGAGCGTGCGGACGTTCGTCTCCAGGACGGAATCGGCGCTGCCCTGCGCGATCTCGTCGTTCAAGGAGAACAGGTCGGTGATCGATTCCGAGTAGTCGGTGATCACGGGCAAGGACGGGAGCTGGGTGTGCAGGGCGGCGTCCCGCAGCCCGCCGAGATCGCCGATCCGGTTGAGCACGGCGGTGACCTTGGCCCGGGTACCCGCCGGGAACGCGGCGCCGATGCCCGCGGCCGCCGACCGGACTTCCCTCGCCCTGGCGTCGGTCGCGGCGTAGTCCTGCCGCACGGCCGACAGGACCGCGGCGGGCCGGCCGCCGGCGATGAAGCCGGCCGTCTGGTCTCGTTCGTCTTCCATCGCGTGGGCGAGGCCGGTGACCTGCTGCCCGAGCACGGCGAACTGTGCCACCCGGTCGAACTGAGCGGTGCTGCCGGCAGCCGCCGCCAGGCGCAGGCCGCCGAGCACCCCGTCCAGGACCACGGCGACCACCACGACGGCGGTCAGCCGCCACGACACCGGCCAGTTCCGCCAGGCCAGCGCCGGGGGCATCCGCCGGCCGGCCCGGCCGGCCGGGGCGGCGGCGTGAGCGGGCGGCGGTGTGGCCCCGGATGCCTCAGGATGCTCCATCGCTGATGTCCTCGCTGGTGACACTGCCTCGTATCGAAACGCTTGACTATCGATGACACTGGCTATGGAACGTGCCACCCCAGGTCCTACCGCGTCCCAACGACGGCAATATGCCCGCTTCACCACTTTAGCCCTGTTAGGGGAGGAATAATGGCGGAAGCAATGACATGATCATCTCAACCCAGATCGGCACCTCTCATAATGTGATAATCGCGACGCGACCTGAGGCGTCACGAATCACGCTGCTCAGTCGTGCCTTTATCGCTTCGGTGGTAGCCATGAAATTTCACCATTTCGTAAGGGTCACCGTAGCCGCCGCGCTCGTAGTCGTCGCCGGCGCCGGGTGCACCTCGTCCCCCGCGGCGCCGGGCGGCACGGGTGCAGGTGTCGGCGGCCTGACGCGCATCGATGTCGGCGTCCTGCCGATCATCGACGACGCGCCGGTCTTCATCGCGCTCCAGCGCGGGCTGTTCAGGGCGCAGGGCCTCGAGGTCACGCCGGTGATCCTCGGCAGCGGCGAGGCTTCCACGGCCGAACTGCTCTCCGGGAAACTTCAGTTCGCTTTCAGTAATTACGTCACGACCATCCTGGCCACGAGCCAGGGGGCGAAACTCCGCATTGTGGCCGATGGCGCGCAGACGCTGCCCGGCACGAATGTGCTCATGATCGGGAAGAACTCCGCGATCCGCGATGTGCCGGATCTGCGCGGTAAGACGATAGCCGTGAATGCGCTCGGTAATATCGGGTCGCTGATGGTCGATTCGACGCTGCGGACGTACGGCGTCCCCGTGAATTCGGTGAAATTCAAGGTCATCGCGTTTCCCAGCATGGCGGCGGCGCTGGCGGATCACTCGGTCGACGCGGCCTGGGTGTCCGAGCCGTTCATCACGCAGTCGGGCGAGCAGATCGGCGCTGAGGAACTAGCCGATACCGCGAGCGGCCCGATGACGAACTTCCCGATCGCCGGCTATGAGGCGCAGCTCGGGTACGCGCAGCGGCACCCGTCGGTGGTCGCCGCGTTCCAGCGGGCGATCAGGCAGGCACAGGCGCTCGCGGCCACCCGTTCGGTCGTCGAACGGGCGTTGCCGACCTACATCAGCGGGATGGCACCGCGGCTCGACGCGGCGGTGCACCTGGATTCCTATCCCACCTCGCTGAGCCGGGTCCGCCTGCAGCGGGTGGCGGATTCGATGCTCGCGGCGGGGATGCTCAGGCAGCCGTTCGGGGTACAGCAGCTTCTGATGCCGTAGGCGTACCCGAGCGACAGGAGGCGACGTGTCCGGAAACGGCGAGTCAATGGACACGGTGGCGGTTCACGGCGGGGAGCGCAGGCCCGGGCCCGACGGCTCCGTGGTCTTCCCGATCTACCAGGGGACGGTGTACGAGGTCGAGCCGGGCACGAGCTACCACGACATCAAGTACATCCGGCTCAACTCGACGCCGTCCCAGCAGTACCTGCACGACAAGCTCGCGGCGCTCGAGGGCGCCGAGGCCGCGGTGGCCACGTCGTCCGGGATGGCGGCGGTGACGACGATCCTGCTCAGCCTCATGCGCGCCGGGGACCACCTGCTCGCCGGCGACTGCCTGTACGGCGGGACCCATGACTTCCTGACCGGCCGCGCGGCCGACCTGGGCTGGTCCGTCAGCTTCGTGGATTCCGGGCGGCCGGAGACCTGGGCAGCCGCGCGCACCGAGCGGACCAAGGTCTTCCTGGTCGAGACGATCACCAACCCGCTGATGTGGGTCGGCCGGCTGCACCAGGTGGCGGACTTCGGCCGGCGCGAGGGGATAGTCACCGTCATCGACAACACCTTCGCGTCCCCGGTGAACTTCCGTCCGCTGGACGCGGGCTTCGACGTGGTCTTCCACAGCGCGACCAAGTACCTGGGCGGCCACTCCGACCTGGTAGCCGGCGCGGTGATGGGCGGCGCGGACATGATCGAGCGGGTACGCGAGACGCTCAACCTGTTCGGCGGCTCGCTGGACCCGCACGCCGGCTTCCTGCTGGCCCGGGGCATCAAGACCCTCGCGCTGCGAGTACAGGCGCACAACGCCAACGCGCTGGCGCTGGCCCGGTTCCTCGAGGGCCATCCCGCGGTCGCCGCGGTGAACTATCCCGGGCTGACCTCGCATCCCGATCACGCGCACGCGGACTCGCTGCTGTCCGGGTTCGGCGGCATGCTGAGCCTGCGGCTGCACGGCGGCGAGCAGGCCGCGCAGGCCCTGGTGGACGCGGTGACCCTGGCCTACGCGGCGCCGAGCCTGGGCGGGGTGGAAACGCTCATCACCAGGCCGGCCGCCACCTCCCACGCGGGCATGAGCCCCGAGGCCCGGGACCGGCTGGGCATCACCGCGGACCTGGTCCGGATCAGCACGGGCATCGAGGGGGCCCAGGACCTGATCGGCGACTTCGACCGGGCCCTGGACAAAGCCGGCGGTTAGCGGACGGCCGGGGCCAGCGGCGGCGCGGCCAGCAGCGGCGCGGGCAGCAGCGGCGCGGGCAGCCCGGCCGGCTCGCCGTCGGTGACGAACGCGCGCCGGGGCTCTTGCGCCGCGGCCAGCGAGACGATGTCGCGGCCGAGCACCGCGGCGGTCAGCCAGACGGCGAGCACCCGGAGCTTCCGCTCCCAGGTCGGCACGGCCAGGACGTGGTATCCGCGGTGCATCAGCCAGGCTGGGAACCCCGTGATGACGATGCGGCGGTACTGGAAGATGCCGCGGCCGCGGCCCAGCGTGGCGACCGCGCCGAGGCTGTGGTGCACGTACGGCTTGGCCTCGCGCCCGCGCAGGGTGGCCACGATGTTCCTGGCCAGGAGCTTTCCCTGCCGCACGGCATGCTGGGCGTTCGGCACGGTCACGGCGCCGGCCCGGCCCGCGGCCAGGTCGGGGACCGCCGCGTCATCGCCGGCGCCCCAGGCGCCGGGCACCGGTTCGCAGTCCGTGCCGACCCGCAGGTCGGCCCGGACGACCAGCAGGCCGCGACCGTCGATGGGCAGGTCGGTGTGACTGCGCACCATCGGGTTGGCGTCGTTGCCGACGGTCCAGACGAGCAGGCCGGAGTCGAACTCCTCGCCGGTCGACAGCACCACGTGACCATCGCGCGCGGAGAGTACCTGAGCATTGAGGTGGACGCGTGCCCCGCGCTTCTCCAGCGACCTGACCACCCACCGGCCGGGTTCGTCGGAGACCTCGGGCAGGATCCGGTCGCTGGCCTCCACCAGGTGGAACTCCAGCTCGGCCGGGCGCAGCTCGGGGTACACGCGGATCAGCGACGTGGCCAGGGACAGCAGCTCGCCGAAGCCTTCGACCCCGGAGAAGCCGCCGCCCGCGAAGGTCACGGTGAGCAGGCGACGGCGCAGCGGCCCGGGTTCGAGCGTCGCGGCCCGGTCGAAGGCGGTCAGCAGCCGGTCCCTGATCGCCACCGCCTCCTCGACATGCTTCATGCCGATGGCCTGCTCGGCCACGCCGGGAACGGCCAGCGTGCGGGTGACCGCGCCGGCGGTGACGACGATGATGTCGTAGCCGAGGGCGAACTCCTGCCCCTCGGCCGGCTGCACCGTGACGGTCCGGTGCGCGTGGTTGACCGCGGTCACCGTGCCCGCGACGAGCCTGGTCCGGCGCAGGTGCCGACGTAGCGACACCGCGGCGTGCCGCGGCTCGACCGAGCCGGCCAGCACCTCGGGCAGGAACGGCTGATACGTCATGTACGGCCGCGGATCGACCACCACGACCCGCGCCTCGCCCCGCCTGAGCTTCTTCTCCAGCCTCCAGGCGGTGTAGAAACCGGCATAGCCGCCGCCGACGATGAGGATCGTACGCATGGGCGCCCCTGTTCTATCGCAGTCACCAGTTAAGACGCAGCGGCACGCCGGTTTGTGACGCCGGGTTGAAAACATGCGGTAACGCGGACGCGCTGGCGGCACCGGCGGGGCGGATGTTGTGGTTGCGGCGGAACACGTTGCCCGGGTCGTAGCACTGCTTGACCCTGGCGAGGCGCTGGTATGTCGCCGGCGGATAGGCCGCCGCGACGCCGGCGTCAGCGCCGGGTTCGGCACCGGCTTCGGCACCGGCTTCGGCACCGGGTTCGGCACCGGCTTCGGCGGCCGGGCCGAGGAAGCCGGTGTAGGCGCCGCTGGCGCGGGCCGCGACCGCGGGCCAGCCGGCCAGCCGGCCTGCCACCTCCGGCGCGCTGCTTGTCGACGCCGTGCCCGTCGGCGCGCTGGCCGTCGACGCGGTGCCGGCGGGCAGCGCGCCGGCGGGCGGCATCGCCGCGGCTACGAGCAGGACCTGGGCGTCGCGGTGCGCGAACGCCGTCGCGTCGGCCGGGACGCGCCCGAACGCGCCGCCCAGGCTGCGCAGTTCCACCGTGGCCCCGGCGCGGAACAGCCCGGCGATGGCGCCGGCCCGGTCGTGGTCCAGCGCGCGGAAGAAGGCGTTGCGCAGTTCCGCCCGGGTGCCAGGCGGCAGGGTGGCTTCTTCCAGCACGGCCGCGTAGGGGACGACGCGGATCTCGTCGGCGGCGACGGGGGCGAGCCGCCGGAACGGGGCCAGCGCCGCCGTCGCGGCGGCCTGGTCCGCGCTGGCGTAGCAGCACCGCAACACGGCCATGGCCGGCCGTCCCATCGCGGGTGGCAGCAGAGCCAGGGCTGTGGTCAGGTTCTCGTCAGCGGCACCCATGAGGTCATGCCAGCCGGTGATCAGGCACGCCAGGCCGTTCGTTTCATCCTTTTCTGATCGGCCTGCCTGGGCATCGAGCAGGTAGAGGATCGGGCCGAAGTGGACGGACGCGACCGGCTGGGCGGTGAAGTCGAGGCTGGTCACGACGCCGAAGTTGCCGCCCCCGCCGCGCAGTGCCCACAGCAGGTCCTGGTGCCCGGCGGCGTCCGCGCGCACCAGCCGCCCGTCCGCGGTGACCAGGTCGGCCCCGGTCACGGCGTCGATGGCCAGGCCGTACCGGCGGACCATCCAGCCGATGCCGCCGGCCAGCGTGAGGCCGCCCACTCCGACGCTGGTCGTATCGCCGGAGGTCAGCGCCAGCCCGGACCGCTGGAGGGTGGCGGCGACGGCTCCCCAGGTCGCGCCGGCGCCGACGCGGACCCGCCGGGCACCGCGATCGAGGACCCGCACCTCGCGCAGGTGCCGCAGGTCGATGACCACTCCCCCGTCGCTCGTGCTATGCCCGGCCGGGCTGTGGCCGCCGGACCGCACCGACACGGGCAGGCCGGCGCCGACCGCGTAGCGCACCGCCACGGCGACCCCGGAGGCGTCGCGTGGCCGCACGATGAGGTCTGGCGTGCCGACCGCGAACGCCGCGGCCGCTGCCTCCTCGTAACCGTCCTGTCCTGGTGTGAGGACCTCCCCGGCCATCAGCACGTCAGCAGGTGAGAACATGGTGAGCTTCCCTCTCGGCAGGTTCCTGAGCTAACCCGCCGATCATGCCGGGGCCGCGGGGGGCTCGTCGTCGGGCGAGGGAAGTGAGTTTTTCCTGGTCATCGCGGATACGGATGGCCGACGGCCTACTCCGGAGGAGGTAGGCGGAAGCGGGTCCCGCGGGAGCATGCGCCTAGGCGCAGCGGCGGGCCGCTCGTTGGCGGGCGAACGATTTCCACGGTGGGGTTGCGGTCATTCAGGTCCCACCTGCCGCACGGGTCCCGGCAATCTCGCCGGTCCCCCATCCGTGGTCTCCGGTAACGACATCGATGCCACTCTGATGTCGCGGGAACAGCATCAGAGTGGCATCGATGCTGTTCGGGGCGGGGGCTAGGCGGTGGCCAATACTGCGATCGCGGCGATCAGCATCATGAGACAGCCCAGCACCACCGCCGCCGTCGCGGCGGCGAATCCCCGCTCACCGGTCCGGCGGATCCGGCGGCGGGCCATCTCCCCCAGGGCGACGGCCGGGATGGCGGTGATCCCGAGGCTTACCGGCCCGGCGCCCGCGCAGACCAGGGCCGCGACAGCCAGCCGGTTCAGGCGCGGGAAGGCAGGAGTGACCGGGTGGGCGGGCAGCCTGCCGAAGGGGCCGACCGGCAGGTCGGCGGTGAGTGCCATCAGTTCCTCGAAATACCGCGAGACCAGGACCTTTCCCAGCCGCTGGTCCAGTTCCTCCGCGGTCAGCCTGCCCTCGACGAAGGACTCCTTGACGACCCTGACCGAGCGATCCCGGTCCGCTGTGGACGCCAGCATGCAGGGATAGCGCCTGACCGCCATCGCCTAGCCCGGCCCGACCGTCATCTCGGCCTCCTGTCAGAGCGGCGGCTCCCAGGATAACCCGGCCGGTGCCAGGCGGCCTGCCATGGCGCTGACAGGTTGGCCGCCCGATCGTGGAGCGCCAGCCAGACCAGAAGTATCAATTCCTGTCATGACCGGGCCTGCGCGTGAGAGCCCCATCGACTCGCTCGGGATTTTCCATCAAAGGCTCGCTAGATTTGGAATTGGAGCATGTCTTACTATTTGCGGTACATGCCATGCCATGGGGTGGGGTGGGTGGGGTTGGAGGAACTGCAGGCAGACGATCCACTGCGCGTCGGACCATATCTGCTGGTGGGCCGCCTGGGCGCTGGCGGGATGGGTGAAGTGTTCCTGGGCCGATCGCCAGGCGGACGACTGGTAGCTGTCAAAGTTATCCGTGCCGAGCGGGCCCGGGACCCGGGTTTCCGCGGACGATTTGCCAGGGAAGTCGTAGCAGCGCGCCGGGTCGGGGGCGCGTTCACGGCTCCCGTGATAGATGCCGATCCCGAAGCGCCGCTCCCATGGCTGGTAACCAGCTTCGTGAACGGGCCGTCGCTGGCGGAGGCGGTAGACAATCACGGAATACTGCCCGAGTTCTCGGTGCTAGCCCTCGCAGCCGGGCTTGCCGAAGGACTAAGCGCAGTTCATGCCGCAGGCGTGGTGCATCGCGATTTGAAGCCGGCGAACGTCCTGCTGGCCGAGGACGGCCCGCGGGTCATCGACTTCGGAATTTCCCAGACTGCTGATATCACGGCAATGACCAATACCGGTACGGTCATGGGCTCGCCCGGATTCATGTCGCCAGAGCAGGCCGAGGGAAAGGAGGTAGGGCCCGCAAGTGACATCTTCAGCCTCGGCGCTGTCCTTGTATTCGCATCGACCGGCGAGGGGCCGTTCGGAGTCGGGACAGCTACCGCTCAACTGTACCGCGTGGTTCACAGCATGCCACGCCTAGGCCAACTGCCCAACCAACTACGTCCGCTCGTCGAGCGCTGCATGGCAAAGGATCCAGCGCAGCGGCCTACCGCAGCACAGTTCCTAGCCGAACTGATCGCGACACAACCGGCAGCGGCAAACCTCGTCGACTGGCTGCCGGCGTCAGTCCTTCCGCTGGCACCTTCACTTCACAGAACGACAGGTCAACCCCACGAGCCGACCACCTCGGCTCCGGCATCGCCCATGATCCCTCAACTTGCCGATCCGGCACATCCTCCGGCACCGACCAAGATCCCGCTAGGAGCGCTCTCGTCCGACGAGGCCTGGTCACCGACTCTAACCGCGGCCACGGATCAGTCCCGGAATCCGGCACATCCAACCGAGGAGAAGGCCGCTGGTGATGTGGCCTCAGCGCCCGAGGTTGCAGGGGACGGGAATCCTGCTACGCCGCCAGCCCCCAGGACCCCATTGAGATCCGGTCTTGCCAGGCTAAGCCGACCGACGCCGAAGATAAATTTTCCCGCTCGGTTCACCACTGCCGCTGGAATCATTACCAGTAAGCTACGGCGTCCATGGGCCTTGCCGGTTATCGGGGCTACGGCGGCGCTCGGCATCGTGGCCGGCTTGATCGTTGCGGCTCCGTGGAAGAGCCCGCCACCTCCTGTCTTGAGGCCAACGGGGCTTCTGGCCGACTCTTCGACCCCAACTTCGGTATCGTTCCGCTGGTCCGGGCCGGTTACAGGCCCGGCACCTGACCGGTACGAGATCGTGCGAGACCTTCACCGGGTCGGCTCCGTCCCGGGAAACATCACCTTCTACCGGGACAACGGGCTTGCTCCCGATTCTTCCTACCATTTCCAGGTCATCGCAGTTCGCGAGGGTAAGCGGTCCCCGAAGTCATCTGCCCTGAATCTGAATACTGTTACTCCGCCCGTATCCGCGGCCGTGCTGGACGGAATTTGGTCGGTCACATCGAAGGTGACCGGAGTAAGAACCGCTTACGGACCTCTGTACAAGGTCGGAAATAGTTGGTCGGATGACTGGAACCTTACTTCGGCCTGCTCCGCCGGTCCATGCGACGTGAAGGTATCCGGGGAACTCGACGGCGTACCTTTCGCCACTTCCCTCACTCGCTCAGGGGCGATGTACACCGGGACCGCGCAGCTGAAAAATTACACTTACTGCGTTCATCCCAATAATCGCGAAAACGGTACGATCGATATCCGGATCCACGTTACCAGTGCGGCTACTGTTGGTTCCCAGTGGGAGGCGGATCAATGGACCGGGACCGTTATCCTGAAAATTGCACAAGACCCTAAGAGGATATGCGCAAGCGAAACCGATAATATCGCCACATCCTCGACTTATTGATTTAAATAAGTCGACAGGTGCTGCCGCTCGCCGTTCGCCGTTCGGCCGGGCTCGATCAGGCGTTCACGTTACCGCTCGGTGGCGCGGGAGGCCCGGCGGCAGCGGGCTGAGCGCACTGACCGGCCCGGTTCGCGGTGCGGACGGGAATTTGCGGGGTACGGCCGAGGCCGAGGAGCACGCCGGCCAGGACGGTGAGGGCGGCGAGGATCTGAAGCGGGGTGATGGTGCCGGTGCCGACGAGCGCGACGGCGGCCAGGGAGGCGACGGGGACCAGCCCGTTGAACAGCCCGGTGCGGCCTACCCCGAGGCGCTTCATGGCCGCGTACCAGGCGATGCACACGACGGCGGTGATGGCGACCGCGAGGTAGGTCAGCGCGGCTAGCTGGGTCGCGGTGGGCATGCGCAGGACCGGCGGCCCGCCGGCGGACCTGGCCACGACGGCGGCGGCCAGCAGCAGGACGCCGGCCAGGCCGCAGGCGTAGATCGTGACGGCGAGCGCGCCGAGCCGGGGCAGGACCGGCGCGGCCAGCAGGGACGTGCCCGCGGCGCCGGCGAGAGCCCCGGCCGACAGCAGCAGCCCGGTGCCGCTCCAGGTGTGCCCGGTGGCCCCGCCGAGCTGGGCGGCCGCGGATCCGGCGGCCACCACGGCCGCGGCGAGCAGGACCCGGCGGGTGGGGCGGCGGCCCGCGGCGACGGCGGCGGCGATGACGATGACGAGTGGCGCCGCCCCGATGACGACCCCGACATCGGCGGGACCGGCCACCCGGGTGGCCTCGATCAGCAGCACGCTGCACCCGGCCAGCCCGATGACGGCCAGGCCGGCCAGCCACGCCCACTCCCGGCCCGCCGGGTGGGGCAGGGGCTGGCCCCGCAGCCGCGCCCAGGACACCAGCAGCAGCCCGGCCACCAGGTAGCGGATTCCCTGGCCGCCCAGGACCGGGTAGCCGCCCAGCAGGCTGGACGCGGCCACGGACCCGCCGACCAGCAGGACAGCCCCGGCCGCCAGCCCGGCCCCGATGCGCTCTTGCCTGTTCATGTGAGTCATGGGACCAGCCTCGGACCAGGTTGACATTAGCGGAAGTGGCAGAATGGAGATGACGTCATTAGGAGAACTGTTGATCGACGCGCATCGCCTGGCCGTGCTGCGGGAGGTCGCGCGGGCCGGCAGCTTCGCCGGGGCGGCCGCGGTGCTGCGCCACACGCCGTCGGCGGTGTCCCAGCAGATCGCCGCGCTCGAACGAGGCGCGGGCGCCGTGCTCGTGCAGCGCAGCACGCGCGGTGTCACCCTCACCGACGCGGGCCGGGTCCTGCTCGCCACCGCCGACGCGATCCACGCCGAACTGGAGGTAGCCGCGCAGCAACTGCGCGCCCTGCGGGACGGCGGGCCGCAGACCCTGACCGTGGTCACGTTTCCCAGCGGCGGGGAACCGCTGCTCGCGCCCGCGCTCACCGCGCTGACCATCACCTCCACC
>Ga0335085_10010241_pt1 | contig 14035 bp, 10 predicted proteins | sample Lox_Sample_45_FD_206712 | JGI IMG/M metagenome (GOLD analysis project Ga0335085, IMG submission 206712) | Soil microbial communities from Loxahatchee National Wildlife Refuge, Florida, United States - Lox_Sample_4.5 | ecosystem: Environmental > Terrestrial > Soil > Wetlands | place: USA...
GCTGGGGCAGTGGGTGGCGGAGGTCGCGGAGACTGTCATGCCGCTCGGGATTCTCGGCGGCTGGCAATTCGCGGCCGCGTTGTTCGTGAGCCTGCTCGTTACGGGATGTTACGGGCCGGGCGATCGACGGCGTGATACTCGACGTCTGTTTATGGCGGCGGCGCTGGCCACCGCTCTGCCGCTCTGGATGACAGTCTGGGTGCATGGGCTCGATCTGGTGTTCGTTCAGTTTTCGATCACGACGGTGCTTGTGTGGGTAGGGCTAAACGGTGAGCGCCTGGGAGTGGACCGCTTGGTCGCCGTGGTGCGTCCCGCGGAGCGGAACGCGGTACGCACGGTGTTCCTGGGGCAGGACGATGCCTGCCGGGCGGCGATGAGGAATCGCGCCTTCACGGAGGGGTCGGACTATCGCATCCTGGGTTTCCTGGACACGCGCGACCCGCCGGCGCCTGATGCGCTGGGGCATATCTCGGACTTGTCGACGATTCTCGATCGCGCGGGGGTCGAGACGCTGGTCGCGAGCGGCTATCTGAGCGAGCACCGCTTCGCCGAGGTGGTGGACGTCGCGCTAGCGGCGGGGTGTCAGGTCCTCTCAATGCCGCGAGCGGCGGGACTGTCGGGGGTACAGCCGAATCTGGTGTGGCGGCGGGGGTATCCGCTGATCGAGCTCACCGCGCCGATGCTCAAGGGGTGGCAGTTGGCGGTGAAGCGCGTGCTCGATGTTATCGGAAGCGTTTTCGGGCTCATCGTCTTGAGCCCGGTCATGGCTGTCGTGGGCCTGCTCGTGAAACATGACTCGCCGGGGCCGGTTTTCTTTCAGCAGGTGCGCGTGGGTCGGGGAGGAGAGTTGTTCCGGATCGTGAAGTTCCGGACGATGGTTGCCGACGCCGAGGCTCAGCGCGACGCACTGCGCGATCAGAGCATTTATGGGGACTCCCGGTTGTTCAAGGTCCCAGAGGACCCGCGGATCACGCCTCTGGGGCGGTGGTTGCGCCGCACGAGCTTGGACGAATTGCCGCAACTGTTCAATGTACTGCGTGGGGAGATGTCCCTCGTCGGACCACGGCCGCCGCTGCCGAGCGAGGTGGAGCTGTACGAAGCGCACCACTATGCGCGGTTTGACATGAAGCCCGGAATCACCGGGCCCTGGCAGGTGGGCGGGCGGAACCAGGTGACCGAGTTTGAACGAGTAGTCGCTCTCGAATCTGAGTACATCCGATCCTGGTCTATCTTCCTCGACTTTCTAATCCTCATGCGTACGATCCCTGTGATATTCAGTCGTCAAGGCGCGTTGTAGGCTGAGTGCGAGGATCTGCGGTTGGAGGGGTTACAATCCGTTATCGCGTGGAGTTTCTTCATTACGGGTTCTGATCAAGAGCTAGGGTCCAGCAGGGCGAGCGGGATCCGGAAGGGATCGAAACCCCCGCCTCATGTATGGACGCGCGTACTTGAGGAACTCGGCGTCGACCTCGCCGCATTTAAAGTACTCTCGGAGAGCCGACTGGACTTGGGGCGCCGCGTATACGGCGCAGGCAGCTATGCCTATAAGGTGACCTTGAGAGAGTACGAGTCGACGGACGATCGTAGAAAATGCGATCTCAAGCAGGAATACGAACTGCTTCGTTCATTCCCTCCAATGCTCGGAGTACCCAAGGCGGTTGATTACTGCAGACTGCAGGATGCCGATGTTCTGATCATGGGGCGGATTGAGGGCCGAGCCTGGGAAGATGTTCCACTTTCGTCGGCCCTTGTTACTTTCCCGCGGGTCCTCTTGTTACTGCATCGCCTCTCCCAACAAGGAATCGTACACGGCGACGTCAAGGCAGAAAATCTGTTGCTTGATCAGAAAGGGAATCCATGGCTGGTCGACTTTGACCAGGCGCAGCGCAGTAGCGTGTGGCGCTCGTGGTTGGCAAACCTGCTCGGAATCCGAAGCAGAGGGGTGGTCATTCACTATGGGGCGCCGGCACTCATGAAGCGGTGGGTTATTGACCTACTTCCGTTGCCAGTCCGGCGAGTACTCGCGAGCCTGAAGCGGACCCTCACAGGTCACGCAGCGTCGGTGGTCTCACCGCTACAGCCCTTACCCACCGATGCGAGTGACCACCTCAAGTTGTTGCACTTGGCTTGGCACTTGGGGATGAACTCGGATGCGAACGCGCCCGGGCAGCACGTGTGCTACTACGAGTTAGATATCCAAGGATTCCGTCTTCCTGGTGAACGCCCCTGGGAACCTCGGTGGCGCATGTACAGGAAGGCAATCAACTGGAAAGGAGCAAGAGTCCTTGAGTTGGGTTGCAATCTCGGTCTCTTGGGAGTCTTCGCAATGTCAGGCGGGGCTGAAGACGTCCTTGGAGTAGATGCGGACTCCGTGATTCTCGACGCTAACCGTTTGGTTCAGCAAGCTTTTCAGGTGACATACCGAACAACCCGTTGCGACTTCAACGCGGCGACGAATTGGGAGGATGAGTTGACTGCTTTCCGGCCTTCCATTGTCACCGCCCTCTCGGTTCTCAATTGGGTGTCCGACAAGGACAGGTTCGTCCGATTCCTTGGCCGGTTCAACACGCTCCTCTTCGAGGGTCATGATGACATTTCTGCGGAGATAACTAGGCTGCAGGCCGTCGGATTCAATCGGTTCGAACGAATCGGACGTAGTGAGCGTGATCGTAGCGTCATTTTGGCTGCGAAACGCTAGTACTGATCGTGCTGAGCACGCCTCTTCACTCCATTCATAGGGATCTTGCTGTCTCACATGTGTTGGGTCCTGTCCGAATCCTGCTGCCAGCCATTGCCCTGTTCATTACCTATCCCATCCTCCTCCACCGTAATGGCCTCGCCGTCCTAGGGGTTTGGAGCGTCCTCTCAACGGTTGTCACCTATACGAGTTTGCTCGACATAGGCTTCACGAGTGCTCTCACGCGAGCTATGGCCGAGGGGAACCGAGGCGTAAGCATATCGCGAGTTGCTGCCTGGAGGATCTCCGCCAGCGTCATCTACCTGATTGGGGGGGCGCTCCTGTGTTTGGTGGCTTCCGTCGGTCTGATTGTCATTCCTCTTCATTCCGTCGGAGTGCTGCGTCGAGAAATCCTGGCGAGCGTGTTACTCCTCGTGTTAGCCGCGGTCTGCCAGCTTCTTGCCAAACTCGAATTGACGGTCTTTCGCGCTCATCACCAAACGTACGTTGAGCAATGGTCAATGTCCGTAGCGACGACTGTGACCTACCTGGTGGGGCTCATAGGTGCCTTCCTCTTTCACCCCGTCTTCTTTCTTGCCGCTGGCTGTCTGTTCGCTAATGCTTCTTTGTACACTTGGGTTCGATGGGCGGCGCGTCGGCGCTTTCACGCATTCTTCGCCGAGCTGCGCGCTACTCACCCGCGTATGAGCCTGGCTGCCGTACGGGATCTCATAGAACACGGCAAACATTTCTTCTCGCTGTCCCTGGTCTTCGTGATCCGGGAACCGGTGTTCAGACTACTGATCGCCTGGGAGCTGGGTGCGAATGTCGTCGGTGCCTACGACATCGCGAACCGTGTCCCGATGCTAATCCGCGAGCTCGGAGCCAGCGGTTCAGTCGCTTTGTTCGCCGGGTTGTCGCGACTCGAGCCCGCTGCCCATCCGGGTGAGGTTCTTGAGTTGCTTCAAAGTGCGTTCTTCTATCTCTTCGCGATTGGAGGGACCGGACTTGCTGGGTTTGCGGTGTGGAGAGACACGTTGTTCGCGTTATGGCTGGGGAAGGTTGCAATTCCGGGGCTAAGCCACTACGCCCTCCTAACGGCACTGTGGTGGGCAATAACCCTGATCAACGTGCCGTTCTTCTGGTTGTTGCAGGCCTGGCATCGCGAAAAGTCCCTAGGGCTTTCCGTGTGGCTTCACACCATTTTGCTTTTCGTTGCAGTATTCCTTGTCCCAGATTTGGCGCGCGATCTCACCTCAATGCTGACCCTATGGATTGTGACAGGCCTCGGCACGCAATTGATAATCTTCTGGGTGGCTGAGTTGGACTCTGGGATGACAAGTCGGGTTCTCCTGGATCATAGGGTCTTGGGCTACGCCGTTTGTGCAGCCCTAATAACCGCAGGTTCTGTCTGGTTAGGCGGACACCTGTCGGGAGGTGGGCTCTTTAGCCACTGGGTTCAGACCTGCTGGCTTGCAGCGTATGCATTAGTATGTGGGCCGTTTCTTTGGAGCCTCCGTCCGACGCCGCTGCGGCGTGTAGCTACAACCACCTGATGGAATCGACCCTAATCTCAGAGACTACGGTTCCACTCTCGTCAGGCACAATTGCCAGGCGACTTGGAACCTACGCGGTCGTGCTGGCGGTATGGGTTTCCTTGCTTATTGCGGTTGACCCGTCGGGGGATGGCTTTGGAATGAACGCAATACCCCTAACGAAATACCTCCCTGTTGAGTTCGCAGTCCTCGGGGCCGGATTCTATCTGCTCTCCCCAAGAACGGTTGAGTGGCCGGCCACCGTTTGGATGTTGGGTGCGTTTGCCATTCTCGTGTTGGGCGGATCTGTGGTGACGATCGGCGCGTTCCACGCCCATTTCGAGGACTCCTTTCTGGGTCGGGGGTTAGGAGTCCTCGCGGTATTCCCTGCCTATGAAGTGTTTCATAGGCCAGCCGAGGAGAGGATTCTTCGCCTTGGTCTGAGGGGGCCTTTCGTAGCTACCACGGTCATTATTGTACTTGGCCTGTTAGTCTGGCGGGCCGGATTCCGGTTTGTTGATCAGCCACATATCTACCACGAGGAGATTTTCATCCCGGTGTGTTGCGCTCTGGGACTATACGCGGAAGGTCGTGGTCAGCCACGTTGGTCTCTGGTTACCGCGTTTTGGATGGCGGGATTACTTTCCCTAAAGTACACGGGCATTCTTGCCTCGACCATCGTCGGTGTGTTCATCATGCGGTCAATCTGGCGTAAAGCCGGTCGCTCATCGGCAACCCAATTGCGCCGGGTGATTCTCGTCCAGGCGCTTGTCTGGGCAACCGTACTCACAGTGGCCATCGTTGTTCTATACCGAGATGTCCTGCCTTCCGGGAGCCCAGCGGTTAGAGCCTTCACATACTTGGATCGACTCAAGCGCTTCTCAGACCATCCGATTACTGGAACAGGGTTTACTGGGACACCCTTGCTATCGCTGTTTAGGCGGTCTGCGCCAATCAACCTCGTCATTCCAAGCCATTCGGATATTCTGGATATGTTGGCCTTCGGCGGCTTGGTTGGAGCAATGTTGTTCGCTGTGCCGGCACTATCAGGTCTTCGGAGGAGTGTACAGACTCTTCCGGTGAGCATTGAGAATGGGGATTGGCTGCGCGCCCTCGCTGCTGGAACGGTCGCGGTGTTTCTCGTCGAGATGGTATTCAACCCTGTCTGGAACCAGCCCAATCTCATGGTGCTTTTTGACGTGGCGCTTGCGTGCATGCTCAGTCGTCGCTCGGGTAGCGTCAGTCGATGAAATTCTCAATCATCACAGTCACACTCAATGACCGTCTTGGACTGGAGCAGACGATTGGCAGTGTTCTCTCGCAGAGTTATCTCGAGTTCGAGCTCCTTGTGCAAGACGGAGGTTCCGTCGACTCGACGGTGGCTTTCCTGAACTCAATCACCGATCCGCGTGTGTCATGGGTCTCCCGTCCTGATCAAGGCCTTTATGATGCGATGAATCGGGGTCTCGATCGGGCCCGCGGCGACTTTATCATATTCATGAACGGCGGTGATTCCTTGGCAGACGCAGGAGTTCTCGACGATGTGGCCGCTGCTGTGAGCCAGCAACCCAGTCCCGACTTCGTCTATGGTGATTCGATTGATGTGACGCTCGAAGGCCGTCAAATGTACAAGCACGCTCGTGACGCTCAAAGCGTTTGGCGAGGGATGTTCGCCCAGCACCAAGCCATGTTCTTTGCTCGCCCCCGAATAGGCTCGAAGCGTTACAAACTAGAGTTCCGCCTTTCCTCTGACTACGAGTTCATTAGCGCCTTCCTTATGTCTGGCCACCGTGACCCGGCTCCCCGAATTATTCGCTTAGCTCGGCCTATCTGCCGCTTCAAGCTTGGTGGCCGCAGTGATCGACGCAGATGGGCAGCACTTTCTGAGGACTTCCACATTCGGAGGGAGATGGGCCTGTCTACGCTTTCCTGTGGATTCTTGTGGGCGGCCCATCTTCTCCATCTCTTGCTGAAAAGATTGACACCTACCATAGCCGAGCAAATGCGTTATGACCTCTCGCGCTAGCTCGCCTGGCGACTTCGTTGAACTCTTTGGGCTCAAGTTTTGCAACCTGGACCAAGAGGCTGCGGCAAAGGCAGTGATCGCTGCAGCGAAGAAGAGAGAGAAGGGGCTGGTTGTAACCCCGAATGTTGACCACATTGTCGCCATTCATCGAGATCGATTGGCCCGGGAGGCATACCAAAACGCCGGGTGGGTTTTTGCGGATGGAATGCCCATCGTTTGGCTCAGCCAGTTCACGAAGGGAGCGGGTCTTCGGGGCCGCGTCACCGGAGCTGATCTCCTGCCTCGACTGTGCGAGCTAGCAGCGCAGAGCGAGGTGAGCGTCTACTTTTCGGGTGGCATGCCGGGGGTCGCTGAACGGATTATCACGCGCCTGAGCGAGAGGTGTCCGGGTCTTTCGGTGGTCGGGTTCGATTCACCCCCGTTGGGTTTTGAGCGGGATCAAGAGGAAACGAGGCGGGTTGTTAGCGGTATCAGCGCTGCGAAACCTGATCTCTTGTTTCTGGGTTATGGCACGCCCAAGCAAGAGATTTGGGCATATCAACACCTCGCGTCATTGAATGTTGGCCCGATCCTGTGTTTCGGTGGGGCGTTTGACATGGCAGCAGGCTTGAGACCGCGTGCCCCGGTACTTATGCAGCGTGCCGGCGCCGAATGGCTCTGGCGACTATTTCTCGAACCGCGACGGTTGGGAAAGAGATACTTTGGTCGTGATTTGGAGTTCTTTGGGTTAGCTGCAAGAGAGCTCCTTAAGGGCCGCTTGAATGGGGGGCAGAGTTGATTCCAGACCACTACGATGCCGCCACAGGTGCCAAATCGAAAGGTGCCGATCAAGACATTCCCTTCATCGCGTTCCTGAATGTAGTGCTCGGAGCGCGGAAACTAATTCTCGTAGTTGCGGTGGGAATCACCGTATTGGCAGTGGGAGCGGTGTTGATCTTTGGAGGGTACGAGGCTACCGCTGTATTCGCGCCTGCCACAGGATCGCAATCCGATCTCGGCGGTCTGGCAGGACTCGCTGTTCGGTTTGGCGTCAACGTGGGTGGAGACATCACGAGCTCGTCTGGGTTTTATGCTAATCTTGCGCAGTCAGATGCGTTGCTTACGCAGGTAGTACAGACAAGGTTCACATTCGTTACAGAGCCTGGCGGTCGGGACACGATGGCCGGTTCGCCACTGGAGATCTACCAACCTTGGGGCAGTACTCCAGCGCGCCAACTTCAGCGTGCGGTGGATAAGCTGCGGAAACACACAGCGGTGACAGTAGACCTTGAAAGCGGTACGGTACGACTGACCGCGCGGGCACAATGGTCTGGTTTGGCAGAGCAGATCAACCGACGGATACTGGATCTCGTAAACGCATTCAACGTGGACCAGCTCCAATCGCAGGCGAGATCCGAACGCCAATTCACGGAGCAGCGAGTTCAGGCGGCACAGAAAGAGCTGGAGCAGGCTGAGGACTCCTTGCAGACATTTCTGGTTGCGAATCGAACGTACCAGGACTCACCACGACTGACGTTTGAAGCAAGCCGGTTGCAGCGGAGAGTCGATCTGCGACAGCAAGTATATGTTCAATTGGTTGGTTCTTACGAACAGGCTAGGATTAGCGAGATCCGCAATACACCAGTCATAACCGTCGTGGATCCGCCGGAGGGTTCAGGGCGACCTCGGTTTTCCATGGGCATGACAGTAGGAGTTTCGTTTCTAGCAGGGCTGGCGATCGGAGTGCTCTTTGCATTTCTGCGTGAATACTTTCGATCACTCCAACATGAGCGGCCGCAAGAATATCTAGTTTTTCAGGCCTTAGCTAAAGATTCCCTAAGGGACTTGCTGGTTCGAGGTCGACGGCGCGCCTTGCGCCAGGGGTAGTTGATCAGAGAACTCAGTGCAGCCATTTTCGTCGATGATACGAACCAAGATGCCATTGGAGCTGACGCCGATGGCGGCGAACCCACCGATGGTTTTTGCGAACAGCACGCCTGACGCAGAGGTGAAGGATTGTTCTCGGTCAATCCCTGACCCGCTACCTGATATCACGTAGTACACGCCGTTGTGGAGACCGGGCACCTGAAGGTTGTGTTCGTGACCTGCAAGATAGAGACGGACGTGGTATGCCTCGAAGCGCGGTTGGAGGAGCGTGTGCAGCAAGGGAGTGTCACCATATTCGCCGACGCCAAATAGTGGCTGGTGCCCAAACGCCACGGTCAAATCAGCCTTATTCACCGCCAAGACTGAATCAAGCCAAGCCAATTGCCGAGCCACCCCGACGCTGCGAACTAGTGCGTCCGTTTCGAGCGCAATATGACGTACAGTGAGGCGACGCAGTGAATCAAGCTGTATCGTGTCAACAAACGTGTAGTAACGACTTGGCATGCGCCAGCGGGTGCTCATCTGGGTGTACTGGACCTCCGCGTCGGCACTGCCTGGCGTCAGGTAGTCATGATTACCGAGAACCGCATAGAAGGGGATGTTCAGTGTAATCCCCTGGTAGACCTTCTCGAATTTCGACTGCCATTGTGGGTCGGAGGTCCCCGCAACGCCTGTCTCATAGAAGTTGTCCCCCAACAAGAGCACGTCGCGAGGTCGCAGCGAAAGGCTGGCTCTCTTCACGGCACCCGCGACCACGAGCTGGCCGCCCTCGCCCGTGCCCCAGTCGCCGAAGGCGAATTCCCAAAACTGGGCTGAACTGGGTGCAGTACTAGAGCTGCAACGGCCATCCGAGGGTAGTGATCTCGTAGTCAAACAACCCCGGCAGTCATTCTGGCCTCCGGGATCAAGACACGCGAAGCACAGTGCACCCAACAGGGCGAGTACCACGCTGACACCACCCAAAGGCCGTGTTGGCACTGGTTGGATCATTCGGGAGTCCGGCTGGATTGGCGCTGCGCTTCATACCACTCCACCGTACGCTTCAGCCCTTCCTCGAATCCGGTTCTTGCTCGGAACCCGAATTCGTGTTCCGCTTTCGAAACGTCCAGCCGGCGACGAGGTTGTCCATTGGGTTGACTGGCATCCCAGCGTACGTCCCCCGAGAAACGTGTCAACCGGGTGATTAAGGCGACGAGGTCCTTGATACTGATTTCGAACCCTGATCCGAGGTTTACCGGATCTGGCCTATCAAAGCGCTCCGCTGCCATAGCGATCCCTTCAGCAGCATCTTCTACAAAAAGGAACTCCCTAGTCGGAGATCCGTCCCCCCAGACGACTATGTGACTCGCGTTGGTCTCGCGGGCATCGATGCATTTCTTGATGAGAGCCGGAATAACGTGAGATTTGCGTGGATCGAAGTGGTCGCCCGGGCCGTACAGATTCACCGGCAGGAGATATATGGACCGAAAGCCGTATTCGTCATGATAAGCTCGTCCTTGTACAAGGAGCATCTTCTTGGCAAGGCCGTAAGGGGCATTGGTTTCCTCTGGATAACCGTTCCACAGATCCTCCTCTCTAAAGGGAACTGGTGTGAACTTCGGATACGCGCATACTGTGCCGATCGAAATGAACTTCTCCACGCCGTGTAGGCGAGCCGCCTCCATCAACTGCACACCCATCATGAGATTGTCGTAGAAGAATTGCCCGGGGTGATCTCGATTCGCTCCAATCCCACCGACTACGGCCGCTAAATGGACGACGTGATCTGCCCGTGAGTCCGTTAGCACCTTTTCGACCGCCTCCAAACGTCGCAGGTCGTGCTCCTGGTGCGATGGTGCGAAGACTGTTGCGCCAAGCCCCTTGAGCCGGGAGACCACATATGACCCAAGAAAACCGCGTCCGCCAGTCACTAAGACACGACGCGTGGTCCAGAAGTCTGACACTTGTTTACTCTCCGTCGGCAGAAGGCCTCTTGGCGGCAAAGACTCTTCGGGGCTGAACAGACGCTACTTCGAGGTGAGGCCGAGTGCCTCGCGTACGCAATAAATGGGCTGCCCATCGTCCCCAAACAACCCGAATCCCCCCTTGTATTCCCACATTGCCCAGCCGATCCGGTCTGCTTCGGCGAGCTCTCGCACATCTTGCAGCCAGCGGCATCTCGCGGCTGAGTCTGCTAGGCGTCGGTACACACCAAATTCATCAAGGAGAGGCACTCGGTGGTTGTTCTTGGACCACAATGCGATTTGGGCGAAAGATGGGGCTAGCTTTGATCGGTTCCATTGACCTTCACGATAAGCGTTGAAGGCACCCTCCAGAGAATCACGAATACGTGGTTCGAAGGTGCCGGCATTCAGCTGTGAAACGGACTTGGCGATCAGACTGGAGTCAGCCGGATATGGCATGGGCGGCAAGGCGATTCGACGGAGAGGACCTTCCGGCACCAGCCCTTGATGGGTAAACGCGTAGGGCTGGTAGAAATGGACTGAGTAGATGACGTTCGAGTCCGGCAAGGGAGTTAATCGGAGCAAACCAGTGAGCGACGACCAGACGTCTCCGGTTAGTACCAAGGTGTGGAAGGGTAGGCAACGTCGCGCAGTATCCCAAAGGCGATGCTGAACGACATCCCAATCCCAAGGTCGTTGCCCTCGATAGGGATCTGCCGGCTCGTTCATCAGCTCGAGTGCGAACCGATCGGTCGCTCGATCCTTCAGGAGAGCACAGCCCACTCTGAGACGCGTAAGGTACCAATCCATCTTAGACGAATCCGAGAGAGCGGCTTGCTTGGTTGCATTCGATGGGTGGAAATCGACGATTGCGGCTAGCCCGCTGGTCGTTACATCATCGAGCGCTATTGCAAGGCGTGCCACCATGGTGGAGTCGAGGATCTCTGGATCCACCGGCAGACGCACGAATGTGAATCCCCATCGCTGGATATTGAGTAGATCGTTTGCCCCGAACCGAGATGCCCCTCCTGCTTCGTTGAACCATCCGTTCAGGTTGACTCCACGGCTGAGGTGCTTCGTAATTGAGGGCTTGTACTCCACGGCCACTGGTGGGCTTCCGGGCACAGCCGGTCCCAATTTTAGTGAAAGCAGCAGTAGCGCGATAAGGGGGGCAACCCCTCGAGTGGTGAAGCTCATGTCGGTCGGTTTCGATTGCCTGTCACTTCTTGACCACCGCAATGATCGCGACCGTGCTGGCCAGTATCGAGGCCATGGGGGCGAGATACAAGAACCAATCGGTCTTAGTCTCAGGTGGTTTGAGCGGAACGAACACCTCGGCGCCGGGATCCGGCTTGGGTTTTCTCGAGAAGAAGATTAACACTTTGTGCTTGGTCCGGACTTCGCCGTTGGCGTACCGCACGCTGACGCGGCCCTCGTTGGCGTTCTCTGCGTAACCGCCGGCCGCGCCGAGATAGTCGTCCAACCCTTTGTTCTGGTCGTATAACACACTCCCCGGGGCGTTTACAGCGCCGCTCACCCGCACGCTAGGGATGAACTCGGGGATCCAAATCGAGTCATCCGGCATGAGAATAACATTTTGTGATGAGGCAGTGTCGCGGAGGGCGCTGGCCAAGCTGACGTTCAAGCGCCCGGCGGCTTCGGCGTTCCGATAGAATCGGATACCGTCCGGATATGCCTCATGCGTCAGGCCGCCCGCCCGATCAACGAGACTCGCCAGCCGATCCGACTTGGTGCGGAGCGCGTAGACGCCGGGATAGCGTACCTCGCCTAGAATGGTGACGCTGCGCTGCAATTCGAAGTTGGGCTGTCGTAGTATCAATACGTTGTCGTACGGTTCGAGCTGGACCTCCGGCGAAGACTTGGGTGGCGGAAACGAAATCCCAGGTGGGCCGACATACGTTGCCAACGAATCACGGTCGAACAGGTAGCCCGAGTCGAGCGGCACGCGGACTGTTGTGGCAAGTTCTCCTTGCGAGCGATCGGCTGGCATGCGGGCGATTTCTGCCTCGCGCAGGTCGGCGCCGATCCGCGGACCCCGAGCGAGCATGACCAGGTCTCGCACCGTCATCCCAGAGTGCCACGGATACATCCCTGGCTTATGAATGTAGCCGCTGACGACGACGTAATACTGGTGCGCCAGGGAGTCCACGGCGTCTACGACGACCGAGTCGCCATCCGAGAGCGCCAGGGCAGGAACCGCCATTCCACCCAGCCGACGAGCGCGCTCCGTGGTGTCGGCCGCGCCCGGCGTCGCCAGGGTCAGCGCCACGTCTATCACGGCTCGTGGCGGTGTAGAGGAACTTCGACCAGCTGCCGGGAGCAGCCGGTAGATGGCGATTCGCCGTAGCTGGGCGTCCGGGGCGAACCCACCGGCCGCGAGGATGAGATCGCTGAGCGTTTCGGTCGACTTCACTTCGTAGATCGCCGGCCGTTTCACCGCGCCGGAAATGTCAGCCCGGATACCATGAACCGGCACGTACACTACGTCCCCGGTCTCCAGCCTCACGTCGCTGTGCGTGTCGCCGCGCAACAGATAATCGTATAGGTCGAGGATCGCGACGGTCTTCCCGAGTCGCTGCACCAACACCTGCCGCATGTCCGCCTGTTCTGTCACTCCGCCCGCTGCATACAAGGCCGTCAGGACCGTTCCGAGCGAGCTGATTTGATATGCGCCCGGTTGAACAACATCGCCCACGACGTACACTTGATTGGCCCGCACATTGGCCACCGAAATGTCGAAGTGGGTAGTCGGGTTAACCCGCCGTACCCCCGAGTACACTCGACTCAGCTTGGTGGTGAGCACTGCCCGCAGCTGATCGAGCGTCAGGTTTGAGACGTACACCTGGCCGACCTGCGGAATCAGGACGAACCCCTCGCGGCTGACCTCCAGACTGTAAGTCAGCTCAACATCACCGGTGAGGATCAGGGCCAGCTGGTCGCCAGGGCCGAGCTTGTAATCCGGCGGCACCGGCCCCGAGAGTAAGGGCAAGAACTGTGTGGTCGACCGCTGAAACACGTCCACACCGAAGACCCGGCTCTTGCGCATCTCAGCCGTCGCGCCGAGCGCTCGGATCAGGCCGGTATCCACGGGCAGCGACTCAACCGGAATCGCCACAGGGGCGAGCCCGAGCGCCTGCACGGCACCCAGCTCCTGCACCCCGGGTGTAAGGGGTGGCGCGCCTGGAGTCGCCGGAGTGAGATATGCGTCGAGGAGACTCGGCGAATAGCCGCTCGCCTGCAGTCTCGCACGGATCTGGTCAGGGGACATCCCGGATGACTGAATCTTCTGCCGAATCACGTCCGCCAACCCCGGGTTTTGCTGCACCGCCTGATTCAGAACTGACTGCGCCTGGGAAGGCGGGGGCAGGGGTGGGTTCTGGGCCACGACCGGCTGCGCGAACACCGCCAGGCAGAGTGCCCCGGCCATCATGAACGGGAACCGGGAGTCGAGAGACAAATTGGCCGCCCCGCGTTTGAGAGGCGGCGTCAATAGCGGCGTCATGTAGGATCAAATCCCAAGGGCTTGGCCAGGAAGATCACCGCTAACCGACAGCCCGTCAAGCTGTTAGTGGCGCATGCCCGTTGCGTCTCCCGCCTCCCGAAAGCTTCTGAATCGCCTTCCCGGCCACCATCTCCCCGAACGGAAGGCTGCACGTCAGCCCGGGCGACACCGCATTGAGCACATGCACGGCGTTGGCCGTTTCCCGCACGACCAGGTCGTCCACGAGCTTCCCCTCGCGATCCACGAGCTGCGCCCGGTTTCCGGCGAACGACCGAACGAGATCCCCCGGTTGCAGCTCCGGAACGAGCAGGCGTGCCTCCTCCCAGATCGCGCGCATAGACAGACTCTTCTTCACCTCCGAGGCGACCAGCCGCCGGAACCGTGCGTCGCTCAGCAGTCCGCGGAATCCGGGCCAGGTGAGGGTCGCGACGAGGTCACGCGCGTTGAAGCCGGCGAAACTGTACG
>Ga0335085_10010242_pt1 | contig 14035 bp, 15 predicted proteins | sample Lox_Sample_45_FD_206712 | JGI IMG/M metagenome (GOLD analysis project Ga0335085, IMG submission 206712) | Soil microbial communities from Loxahatchee National Wildlife Refuge, Florida, United States - Lox_Sample_4.5 | ecosystem: Environmental > Terrestrial > Soil > Wetlands | place: USA...
GCTGCAGGAACCTCTTCCGTGCCGTCCCCTTTCCGTTCGTTCGTCTCGCTCTGTGTCGTCGGCTTCTTTGCCTTTCTCAGCTACGACATGATCCGCGCGCCGCTGCTGCCGCTCTTTGCGGAGCGTCTGGGCGCTTCGCCCGGGCTGATCGGTTTCATCGTGGCGGCCTCCACGCTCACGGGTGTCTGCCTCAAGCTGCCGGCCGGCCTGCTGTCGGACCGCTTGGGCCGACGGGTTTTGATGTGGGCGGGCGTCGTTGTATTCGCGGTTGCGCCGCTCGGCTATTTTTTCGTCACGCAGGTCTGGCAGTTGATCCTGCTGCGATTTGCGCACGGCCTGGCGACGGCGATCTTCACGCCGGTCGCCCTCGCTGTCGTGGCCGACCTCTATCCCTCGCAGCGCGGCGAGACGATCGGCTGGTATTCGGCCCTGCGGCAGAGCGGCACGTTGATGGGCCGCGCGGGCGGCGGCGCCCTGATCGACGCGTCCGGCTTTCCGGCCGTCTTCGCCGTCTGCGGCGCGATCGGGATCGTCCTCCTCGGCGTCTTCGGTTTCTCTTCGGCGGGGCGCCAACGCGCGACGGTTTTTGAAACAAGCCGGGACGCGCCGTTATCCTGGCCGCAACTGCGCGCGGGGCTGATTGAAATTTTTCGCCATCCGAAGATTGTCGCCAGCAGCCTGATGCAGGGGTTGCAGATGATGGCCGACGGCGCGCTGATGGCCTTTCTGCCGTTGTACGGTCTGACGGTCGGGTTGACGGCCACGCAGGTTGGCGCGCTCTTCGGGATGCAGGGGATCGTCTCCATTGCAACGCGGCCCGCCATGGGACGATTATCCGACCGTGTGGGCCGGGCCCCCATGATCGTCATGGGATTATTCGCCTGCGCCGCCGCGTTCGCCCTGCTGCCGCTGACGGCGACCCTTGTGGCCATGGCGGCGCCGGCCCTGTTGTTTGGCGTCGGCGGCGCCGTCGTCGCGTCATCCACCTCGGCCTACGTGGCCGATCTGTCCGGGAGCCGCTCGATGGGCTCGGCGATGGGCGTCTTCGGCATGCTGATGGACATCGGCCATGCGAGCGGACCGCTGGCCGCGGGCCTGCTGGTCGCCGCGGTCGGCTACCGGCCGGCGTTTGTGGTCATCGCGGGATTGCTCCTGGCGGGTGGTGGTTTGTTTGTGACGGTGGAGCGTGTTAAGATTTCCCGCACCTGAGAGACACACATGTTTACGGGGATCATTGAAGAAATGGGCGTGGTGAAGGCGGTGACGCGCCAGCCGGGCGGCGTGCGGTTAGTGTTTCTGGCCAAGCGGGTTCTGGACGGGCTCGAGGTCGGAGAGAGCGTGGCGGTCAACGGCGCCTGCCTGACGGTGGCCGCGCGACAGTCCGATGCCTTCGAGGCCGATCTCTCTCCTGAGACGCTGCAGCGAACCACGGCAGGGCAGCTCACCGTCGGCGACGGCGTCAATTTTGAGCGATCGCTCCGCTACAACGGCCGTGTCAGCGGTCACCTCGTCAGCGGCCACGTCGACGGCGTCGGCCGGATCCGGGACCGGAAGCAGGAGGGCAACGCGCTGCTGCTGACGATCGAGGTGCCCAAGGAGCTGCGCCGCTACTGCGCCGAGAAGGGCTCGATCGCCGTCGACGGCGTGAGCCTTACGATCAACGCGGTCGGCGACGACGCCGTGCAGGTCGCGGTGATCCCCCACACGGCCAAATCGACGACATTGGGCGTCAAAGGCGCCGGCGCCGCCGTCAATCTTGAAGCGGATTTGATCGCGAAATATCTCGAACGGCTGCTCACGGGCGACCGGGCGGATCAGAGGGGTGACGCGCCGAAGATCGATCTGGATTACATGAAAAGGAAGGGATTGTTGTAGGGGCGGGTTTGAAACCCGCCCCTACGTCCCGAGATTTTCCGGCCCGCTGATCCCCAGGCTGTCCATCTTGTACTTCAAAATCCGCCGGCTGATGCCGAGCAACTGGGCGGCGTGGGTCTGCACGAAGTTGGCCCGCTTGAGCGCGTCGACGATCAGCTCCCGCTCGAACTCCATGACGGCGTACTCGAAGTTCTGCCGGCCCGTCGTCACCTCATCCTTCATCTGCGTGCTCTTGCTGTTGCTCCGCAGGCGCAGGGGCAGATGGTCAACGGCGATCTCCTCCGCGTCGCACAGCGTGAGGATCTGCTCGACGACATTTTCCATTTCCCGGATGTTGCCCGGCCAGGGATAGTGGGTGAGCAGCGCGAGGGCGTCCGGCGAGATCTGCTTGGGCGGCCGGCCCCGGTCACCTGATTTTTTGGTGATGAAGTGGCGGACCAGCAGCGGGATGTCCTCGCGCCGCTCCCGCACCGGCGGCAGGTGGATGGGCACGACGTTGATCCGGTAGTAGAGATCCTCGCGGAACAGCCCCTTCTTCATGGCCGCTTCCAGGTTCTTGTTGGTGGCGGCGATGAGCCGGACGTCCACCTTGATGCTTTGCGTGCCGCCGACCCGCGTGAATTCCCGCTCCTGCAGGACGCGCAGCAGCTTCGCCTGGGTGCCCGCGCTGAGGTCGGCGATTTCATCGAGAAAGAGGGTGCCCTGGTTGGCCGTCTCGAACTGGCCCAGACGGCGCTGTTGCGCGTCGGTGAACGCGCCCTTTTCGTGGCCGAACAGCTCCGCCTCGATCAGCGTGTCGGGAATCGCCGCGCAATTGATCGCGATGAAGGGCTTGTCCCGCCGCTTGCTCCGATAGTGGAGCGCGCGGGCCACCAGCTCCTTGCCGGTGCCGCTCTCCCCCGTGATCAGCACGGTCGTCTTGGCGTCGGCCAGCTGGTCGATCTTGGCGAAGACCTCCTGCATGGCCGTGCATTTGCCGATCATCTGGTCCACGCCGTACCGGCGCGCGAGCTCGTCCCGCAGGCGGCGGACCTCCGTCTCGAGCGAGACCCGCTCCAGCGCCTGGCGGATGATCAGCTTCAGTTCGTCGACGTCGAACGGTTTGGTCAGGTAATCGGTCGCCCCCAGCTTCATGGCGTCGACGGCGGTCTTCACGGTCTTGGTGGCGGTGAGCATGATGATGGGCATGACCCGGTCCTTCGCCCGCAGCCGCTCCAGCACCGCGATGCCGTCCAGACCCGGCATGATGATGTCCAGCAGCACCACGTCGGGCTTCGCCTTCTCGGCGATGTCCAGCGCCTGCTCGCCCGATTCTGCCTGCACGATGACGTAGCCCTCATCGTGGCCGGCCGCCACCGCGCCAGACGGGGGGGCCGCAAGGATCGCCTTCAGCGACTCCCGCACGCTCGGTTCATCATCGGCGATCAGAATCGTTGCGGGCATTGCGGCTCCCGGCACCGTTACATCGATGCGGAGGGAGGTGCGAAGCCGGGACGGGGCCGATCCTCGTGGGGGCGGAGCGCGCGGGCGCCCTCCCCTCCCTCAAGGCGGCGCCGGCGGTCGTCGAACGTGATGGTGTGGTGCCCCTGCCGGCGCGACGAGACGCGGCGCTCCCGAAACGCGATGGACAGGGGGAACCGCCGCCGGTCGATGGTGGCGGACGTCGTCCGCGGCTCGGGCGTCGGCGGCTGCGCGTGGCGGCGAAGCGGCGCGCTGAGGGGAAAGAGGGCGGTCACCCGCCGCTGCCTCTGGTCGCCGTTCCCGTCGCCCGAGACGGCGACGGTCACGGTTCCCCGATGGCGTTCCATCAAATTTTTCGCGAGCAGCAGCTCCAGGCTCAGCCACTCATGCAGGCGGGGCGCGGTCGACGCCATGGTCGTGTCGATCAGGACGGCGCAGGCCGGCTCCGTCTCCTTGAGGCCGGCCGGATGGACGAGTAGCCGGATCTGCAGGCGCCCCCCGGCGGGCGCCGCCGCGGCGCTGTCCAGCAGCAGTTGCTTGAGCAGGTAACGGAATTGCATCGGATCGGCGTAAATCTGCAACGGGCCGGCCTGATCGGGGGCCGGCGCCGTCCATTGGACCGTCACCTGCCGGCCCTGCAACAGCGGCTCGAGCGATTCCGTGGCCTGTTTCAACTCATCGGCCAGGTTGAGCGGCTTCGGGTAGGGCCGGCTGAATTCGGTGAACTCCAGCAGCCGGTCGACGATCTCGTTCAACTGGACGACGTCGTCGTTGACGATGGCGTAAAAGCGGGTCCGAAAATCGGCGTCGTTGAAGCGCTCCTGCAGCAGGTGCGTGAACGTTTTGATCGACACGAGCGGATTTTTCAGCCGGTGGGCCAGCTCGATGACCAACTGGTCCAGAAAGGGCAGCTCCCAGCCGGTCGGCGGGGATGTCGGCGGCGCCTCCGCCGCAGGGGGAGGCGGCGGCCGGTGCGTGTCGGCCTCGATGGTGACGCGCCGCGGCGTTGCCGGCGTCGGTTCATCGGCGCGAAGCTGAACCGGCGGCCGAAGAGGATGAACGGGCTGAACGGATGGCATGGGCGCCGCCGGTTGAGTCATTGCGGTCGGGTGGGGCGCCGCCGGGCGTCCGGTCGGGGGGGCCAGCAGGCGCAGCACCTGCTGGGTGAGCTGCTCGGTCGTGATGGACGCCGGCTGGGCGGCGCAGATCTGCCGGCGCGCCAGGTGCTGCGCGACGGCCTCGGCCTCCGGCTCCACCAGCAGCAGGATGGGCGGCGCCGGGTTGGCCTCGATCAGCGCCTGCACGAGGTCCAGCGCCTGCTCCACGGGCGGGCCGAAGCGCAGCAGGATCAGGTCCAGCGTCTCCAGGCGGGTCCAGACCAGCGCTTTCTGCGGCGATGCCGTGACGAAGAGATTGATATGCGGCGCGGCGAGCGCGGCGACGCCCTCCAGCCGCCCGCGGTCGAGTCCGACCGCCAGCAGGTGTCTGGGCGCGGCCGGCGGCGCGGTGTGACGCCCTCGGGCGGCCGTCGGCGCGGACTCGGGGTCGGAGGACGGCATCAGACCGAGACGCAGTGCACGGCAACCACGGTGATGTTGTCCAGCCCGCCCTTGGCGTTGGCGCGGGCGATGAACTCGGCGCAGAGCGCCGACGGCTGGTTGCCCACCGCGGTCAGCGTCGCGCTGAGATCATGATCGTCGAGCATGTTGGTCAGGCCGTCGGAGCAGAGCACGAACAGGTCGTCCGCCTGCAGCGGGATCTCAAAGTGGTCCACCTCGACCGTCGGGTGCACGCCGATGGCGCGGCTGATGATGTGCTTGAGCGGATGGGTCGAGGCTTCCTCGGCGGAGAGCGTGCCCATGCGGACGTATTCGTTGACCAGCGAATGGTCGCGGGTCACCTGGCGCAACCGGCGGTCCCGCCACAGGTAGACGCGGCTGTCGCCCACGGAGCCGACCCAGGCGGTCGAGTCGGTGATGCGCAGCGCCACCAGCGTGGTGCCCATGCCCTGGAGTTTCCGGTCCGCGGAGGCCAGTTGGAAAACGTGGTTGTTGGCCGCTTCGATGGCGCGGACCAGTTCCGTGTCGCTTGAGCCGTTCTGCTCCGAATTGGCGCTGACCGTGATCTCCTCGCGGAAGGCCGCCACCAGCGCTTCGACCGCCTTGCGGCTGGCGATCTCTCCGCCGGAATGGCCGCCCATGCCGTCGGCCACCACGTAGAGACCAAGGTCCGCATCGGACACAAAGGCGTCCTGATTGGACTGACGCACCTTGCCGATATCGCTTTTGCCGTCGGCCGTAATCCGCAGCATCGTCAGTCGCGGAGCCAGCCCATCGGGGCGCCGGCCTTTCGGGCCTCGTTGGGCAGATCGGAGGCCAGCTGCTGGTCGATCCCTTTGATCTGGCTCGTCAAATCATCCATCTGTTGGCGCAGCACCTGCACCTCATTCAGTTCGCCATAGGTCTGCCGGCCAAAATACTGGATTTCGTTGGATCTCTTTTCAGCTTTTTCCCGCTGATCGACAAGGTCGGCTCGTTGAGCTTTCAGCTCTTGAACCCGCGCCTGCCACCAGGCCCGATCGTGACCGTTGTGATCGACGTTGACTGTTGTCGGCTCGGCCGGGCCGGCGGCGGATGGCGCTGGGGGGGGATGCGGTTGACCGTTCTTGGCCGCCGGTTGCCTCGACAGGGGGGTTGTCCCCGGGCTTTCGTAGGGTTTGGCGGTGGCCCGATACTGGTCGGGGATCCGGCCGGGATCATCGGTCAGGCCGATAACGCCGTCCGGCGTCGTCCATTGGTAGACGGCCGCCGCACCGGCAGCCGGCCAGGCCAGCCATCCGGCCGCCATGGCCAGCCACGCCGTGGCGAGCAGGAAGCCCGCTCTCTTCATGATGCCATTTGATCGATGCACCGTGGTCTCGTCGGACGGTTGAGGCAAAAAAATCCGACCTATTCTATCCAATCTTCATCGGCCTGTCCAGTCTAAAAAGGCTCGCGTTCCCGGGCGCGTTGCGCCGTCTCATGCCTTAAGGTTTGGTTGGAGCGGGTCCGCCGGGCGCCGTGCCGTCTGGGGCTGGCGGCGGGGCTTGCGGGGCGGGTTTGGCGCCGGCGGGTTTGACACCGAACAGTTCACCCACGCCGAGCGCGACGGCGCGGACCCGCAGCGCGGAGACGGTTTGTGGATCGGCGCAGCAGAGAATCTGTTTGCGGATGACCATTCGGCCGTTGTCCCAGCCTGTCTGGATGATCACGGTCACTGCGCCCGTTGCGAATTGCAGCCGGTAACGGGCTTCCAGGATCTTCTTCGGATTAGTGGGCGGCAGCGGGTCCCAGCGTCGTCGCGGGTCGAAGAGCGCAAGGCGGCGATCCATCGGGCTGGCCAGCTCCCGCCACGACGTCATCGGGCCGAGCGTATCGGTGAGCACGGTGAAATAGGCGCGATACCGTTCCTCGGGGAGGAGCGATTTGAGCTCGGTGTGAAGCGATGCGTAGGCCTCGTCGTACGCGGCGCGCCGCAACGACTCAAAATAGCCGGCTTCAAATGTTCTGATCTGCAGGATGCGCGGGGTGTGCGCATCGTGCACGCAGCCGGCCGCACCCGAAACGGCGGCCGCTCCCAGCACCGCGCGCAGCAGGATTCGACGCGCGACGGCCGTCATGAATCGGGCCGCGGCCATACGAGTGGGGGGGGGACGCACGTTATTCCAACGGGGGCCCCGCGCGGAATCGTGATTACGTCCTTCGACGGCCCCATCCCCATGTCCCCCTGTTCCCATCATCAGTGGCGGCCCGTGCGGTGCGTCGCGTGATCATCGGGTAACTTTCCCAAGAGCCTTGCGTGTGGGTTGGCGATGCCCCACGCCCAGGCGATCACCGTGCGATTGGCCCGCTGTGCTCATGAAGGCGGACCCGGCCGGCGCTTGAGAAATTCGTATGCTGCGACAATCCGCCTCAAGCGGGGTTCCGTGCTCCGGTCGCCGCCGCGCGCGTCCGGATGCAGCTCCTTGACCAGGCGTCGGAACGCCGCCATGATCGACCGCGCGTCGCTCTCCGCCGCCACCCCCAGCTCCCGATACGCTTCGGCGGCCGAGCCGATCTCCTCCGCGCCCGCCGGCCCGCCCTGTCCGCCGGCGGACCACTGGCGGAAGAAGTCGGCGAAATTAAAGCGCCGCCGCCGTCGCCGTCTGGGCCGGTCGCGGATCTCGCTCTCCAACTCGTCGAAGCAATCCTCGATGAAATTAAGACGGCCGTCCAACTGCCGCAGCGCGGCCAGGCCGGCCGCCTCCTCCAGCTCCTGCGCGATCCGGAGGCAGAGCGCGTTGATCTCCTCCAGCCGGTCCTCAAGCCGGAAATAGGTGTCCATCCGTTCGTTGATGACCCGGTCCAGCGCATAATCCTGGCAGTCGGTGTTCAGCGCCTTAAGCTCCGCGATCCGCCGGAACAGCTGCCGGCGCAGGGCGATCATCTGCTCGTCGGTGTAGCGGTCGGCCATGGCGTTCAGCGGCGGGGCCGCTCCCCCAGCGTCACGGGGATTTCGCGCCGCGCGCCGTCGCGCACGATCGTCAGGACGACCGATTCGCCCGGCCGCTTGGTCCGCAGGAACCGGTTCAGATCATCGCTGGAGGCGACCGGCTGCCCGTCGGCCCCGACGATGACGTCCCCGCCGATGAGCAGCCGGGTGTTGCCGGCGATCACCGGGACGGCGCCCCCCCGCAGGCCGGCCCGGTCGGCGGGCCCGCGTTGCGCGATCCGGCCGACCAGCACCCCTTCCGTGACCGGCAGTTTGAGGGCCGCCGCGTACTCCGGAATCAGCGTCTGCATTTCGAGCCCCAGCCAGGCGTAGGCGACGTAGCCCCTGGCGATCAGGGAATCGGCGACCCATTTGACCGTGTCGACCGGCACGGCGAAGCCGATCCCGACGTTGCCGCCCGAGGGGGTGAAGATGGCGGTGGTGACGCCGATCATCCGCCCCGTCGAATCGAGCAGCGGCCCGCCGGAGTTGCCGGGGTTGATGGCCGCGTCGGTCTGGATCACGCGCTCCATTTCAATGTCGTTGATCTTCAAATAACGCCGGATGGAGCTGATGATGCCGGTGGTGAGCGTTTGTTCCAGGCCGAAGGGGTTGCCGATCGCGAGCACCTTCTGGCCGACCTGCAGTCCCGCCGAGCTGCCGAGCTGAATGGGGCGCAGCCGGTCGGCCGGCGCCCGGATGCGGATGACGGCCAGGTCGGTGGAGGGATCCGAGCCGATCAGCGCGGCGGGCCATTTGCTGCCGTCGTCCAGCGTGACCTCGAGTTTCGCCGCCTGATCCACCACGTGATGGTTGGTCAGGATGCGGCCGTTCGTATCGAGGACGACACCGGAACCGGTCGACTCGCTGGCATACGGGGTGAAAAACAGATCGTAATCAACGACGACGTTCGTGATGTTCACCACGCTGTGATGGACCTGCTGATAGACCCGGATGTTGACGGCCTCGTCGCCGTCGCCCGCGGCGCCCGCAGGACGGGGGAGCGGCGCCAGGCAGGTCAGGCCCAGCAGCACCAGAAAGCGCGCGGATCCACGACCGACAGGCGACCACAGCATGGAGGCGTAGCCTAATCAACCGGACGACGGCTGTCAAGCGTCAAACACGGCGGTCGGAGGGTCGACGGAGAGGGGGCGAAGGGGCGTGGTCAGCGGGCCGGCGCGGAGACGCGTTCGAGTGGTCCGATGAGCGTGCCCGCGATGGCGGGATTGAGCCGTTCGACGGCCCGGGCGTGCTGCCACGCCAGGTCGAGTTGGCGGCGTTCGAGATAGATGCGGCTCAAGTCATAATGGGCGTCGACATGATTCGGCGCCAGGGTCAGGGCGCGTTGAAGCGCCGCAACGGCGTCGTCGAATCGCCCCAGCTCCGCGTCGGCCTCGGCGAGCGAGACCTGCGCGTCGACATCCGCGGGGTTCAGCGCCACGGCGGCCGACAGTTCCCTCGCCGCCTCGGCGAAACGGCCCTGCGCTCCGTACGCCAGGCCGCTGCGGTAATGGCGGTCGGCCTGCAGCCTGTCCGGGGCGGCGATGATGACGGCCCGGTCGGATGATGCGGGGAATGACTGGCCCGCCGCCCAGGCGGCCGTCATGATGGTGAGCAGCGCGGCGAGGCCCGCCAGCACGACGGGCCCGGCGGTGCGGATTCGGGATGGGAGTTGTTCGCGCGGCACCATGATTGTCCGGGTCCTTCTTTGAGGGTAGCAGGGAACGGGGGATTGTCAACCGGAGCGGATCAGAATGACTCCACTCAAACAAGGGGTATTAAGATCGGGCGTTTCCGGAAGGGGGCGTGCGGCTATGGGCCGCAGAGCCAGCGCAGGGCGGCCGCCCGCTGCTCGGCGATGGCGGCCAGCAAGTCGGTCTGCTGGCGGGAGAGCGACGCGTAGGCGCGGCCGAAGGCGGGGAAATCGCGATCGATCGGCTCGGGCAGGCGCCCGTTCTTCCAGCCGTTTGCCGCCTGCGCGGAGACGGACGTCGGGCCGCCCATCGGATCGATCAGGTCGGCGCCGCAGGGGCGTTGGGCCGCTTGCGCGCGCCATTCCCACAGCTGGGCCGTCTGGCGGGCGGCCTGCAGCTCTCCGGCCGACCGCAACCGGAGCGCGCCCGGCATCTGCAGCGGTTTGCCGATCCGCAGGCGCATGAGCAGGTCGTCGTGGGTGAACCGGCGGTCATACGGCGGGAGCGTCTTGATCAGCGAGACCGCCCACGCGAAGACGCCCAGAGGCTCGACCAGCCAGCCGACCGCATCGATCAGATCCTGCCGCCAGTGGCCCAACGGGATCGTCAACAGCCTGCGTTCCGAGTCGCTTAAACAGGTGTGAAGTCCTTCCGTCTCAATCCACCGGCCCAGATCCGCGGCCATCCCCTTGTGGATTTCAACGATCGACATCTCATCAAACCCTTGAATGGTCTGCTCAAACTCCCATCGTTGTACCAGGGCGCCCAGGCCGTGGGCCCGACGAAACACGGTGACCGCATCCGGGGATGCCTGCATGACGGAGGCCTGCTGGTCCACAACGGGTTGAGTGTAACAGGTCGGGACGTCTTGTCAACCGCGTCCATTGACGACCCTCAAATGATTCGGGCCCTTCAAGAGGGGAGCGTTCATGATCAGGATGCGCCGGGAACGGGGTGCCTGGTCAGATAGATTCCGCTGAGCACGATCATCACGCTGCCCAGGAGAAAGCCGGGTGTGACCGCCTCATGAAGGAAGAGGACGGCCATCGCGCCGCCCACCGCCGCGCCGACGGTGGAAATCACGCCCCCTTCGGTCGTGGAGATGCGCCGGTAGGCGATCGTCATGCCCATCTGGCCGAGCATGGAAAAGACGAGCACGCCCAGCAGCGCGGGGAGGCTCGCGAGGGGCGGCAACGTCCAATGGCCCAGCACGAACGGCAGGCTGAGCAGCATGCCCGTGATGTTGAAGTAATGGAAGATCGTCCAGGCGCTGTCGGTCTTCCGCGACTCCTTCAGGGAGACGATTGCGCCGCCCACCAGCATGCCGGCGAGCAGGGCCGGCAGGTCGCCGGCATGAAACGCGTCGCGTGTCGGATCGACGATCAGGCCGACGCCCGCGCACGACGCCAGCAACGCCGCCACCGCCGGCGGGGTCAGGACGGGGCCGCCCGGACTCGATCCGCATTGCGCCTGCCACCAGTGATCGTAGAGGCTTGCGAAGATCGGATAGGTGTAGAGCAGCACGATCGCATGGCTCAAATCGGTCCGGGCGATCGCGTAAAAATAGAGCAGATTGCCGGCGCCGCCGAGCAGCGCCCGGGCCGCCACCCCCTTCCGATTGACCAGCGTGATCGTGACCCAGCCGGCCGCCATCGCCGCCCGCACGATCAGGTAGCTGGCCGTGAAGCGCAACAGGGCAATTTCGGCCGGGCCGGCGTAGGCCGCCGCCAGCTTGACGAAGAAGGCCTGCAGGCCGATGCAGACGGCGGCCAGCAGCATCAGCGCCAGTCCGGAGCGGTGGGAGAGCGGATTCACGCGGAACGGGGTCGACGAAGACCGCGTGGGCGGCCATCACACATAACGGATCGAAAAAGACGATTCGCCGGCGGGCGCCTCCCGCTCGATCTTCACGTCGGTGACCGTGGCGCGGACCGGCCCCGAGCGGCACCAATCGACCAGTTGATCGACCAGCGCGGGCTCGCCCTCCGCCACCAGCTCCACCCGGCCGTCGGGCAGATTGCACACCCAGCCGTTGACGCCGAGTGTTTCGGCCTGTTGTCGGGTTTTGGCGCGGAAGCCGACGCCCTGCACAGAGCCGGAGATGAGGAGATGCACGCGAGTGAAATGTGATGGTGTGCCGGTCATGAGCAGGCCCATCATCCGTCAGAACCAGGCCGTGCGTCAAGCGGATTCATAGAGCAAAGGCGGATTAAGGATTAGTGAGGCAAGGGCGGGGCAAGGATTAAAAAAGGTCGGGCAAAAGCAGCGGGAGAACATCGAACGACTGCACGGCGTGTGATTTGACTTTGCAGACCGACCCCGCTACCATCGCGCGGAGATGAAACGGAAGAGACCCCATGCGACCGCGGAGGGCGTGGAGACAACGTTCCGCGTCCGCTACGCCGAGACCGACGGGCAGGGGATCGTCTATTCCTCCCACTATCTCGTCTGGTTTGAGATCGGACGGACCGAATGGTGCCGGCGCGCCGGGATCGAGTATCGAAAGCTGGAGGAGGACGGCTACCTGCTGGTCGTCACGGACGTCTCCTGCCGCTATCTGTCGCCGGCCCGGTACGATGACGAAGTAGTGATACGCACCCGACTCACGTCAGGCAACCGTCGGCAACTCCGCTTCGGCTACGATCTCCGACTGCTGACAACCGGGAGGCGGATTGCGACCGGGACGACGACACATCTCTGGCTTGATCGAGCCGGCAACACGACGGTGTTGCCGCCGAAGCTCCGACAACTGTTTGAACCCGACAGCGGGCCGAGATAAAACCAACCGGCTTGCGCCGGCCGCGCGCTACGGCGCTGTTGTGGCCGGGGGGGGAGTCGGAGGAGGCGCGGGCATCGCCGCCGGCGGGGCCTGCGGTGTTGCCGGCGAAGCGGGGGTGGGTGGCGGCGCGGTCGCCGTCGTGGCGGAGGATGACTGTGCCTCGGGTGGCGCCGGCGGCGGATTCATGACGACGATTTCCACCCGTCGGTTTTGCTGTCTGCCGTGCGGTGTATCATTCGACGCCACGGGCTTTGATTTGCCGTAGCCCACGGCCGAGATCATATCGGGAGAGACGCCCTGTTCGATCAGCGCGTTGCGGACGCTCTCGGCCCTGGCCTCCGACAACTGTAGATTAAAGGCGTCGCTGCCGACGTTGTCGGTGTACCCCTCGATGACGATCCGGCGGTCGGCGTAGCCGGAAAGGATTTTGCCCAGTTGCGCCAGCTTGCTCTGGGTGCCCGGCAGCAGCGTCGCCTTGCCGAAGTCGAAGAGAATGTCGGAGAGGCCGATGATCAGCCCCCGCTTTTCTTCCCGCACCTGGGCGATCTCCTTCATCGCGCCGGTCAGCTTTGCCTCGAGCTCCTGTTTTGCGCGCTCCAGTTCCTGCGTCCGCTGCAGCGCCCGCTCTTTTTCCGCCGTCTCCATGGCCGCGCGCAGCTCGGCTTGGGCCTTTTCGCGCAGCGCCCGCTCCTTCGCGGCCGTTTCCGATTCCGCCTTGGCCATCGCCTGCGCCTGGCCCGCTTCAGCGATCTGCCTGGCCCGTTCCTGTTTGGCGGCCTCCGCTTCGGCCTGATACCGCTGCGTGTCGGCCTCGAGTTGGGAGATTTCCGTCCTGAGCGCGGCGATCATTTCCTGCTCTTTGGCGGCTCGGGCCTTGGTGCTGGCCAGTTCCGCATCATGCCAGGCCTGATAGGCGGCGAGCCGTGTGGTTTGATCGCGACGCTGTTTGAAGTCGAAATTGGAGTTGCGCTCTTCTTCCGACCGGGCGGTCGTCGCCTTCTCGAGCGCCGTCTTCGCATTGAGGAACTCATCGGGAGCGTAGCGAATGGCCTCGTCGGCCTGCGCCCGTTGCACGGCGCGCTCGGCCTGATCGAGCAGCGCCGGCGTGGAACTGAGCGTGGTGGGCACGACGCAGCCGGCCGCCGCGACGAGCACTCCCGCCGTCAAACCAGCGAGGAGCCGTGCGTTCGCGCCGTGCCTTTCGCGATCCCCGCGGCGATTCATGGGCCGGTGATCGGCTTTCCCAGCTCCGCCTTGGCCGCCCGCGCCGCCAGTTGTGCGGAGGCGGCCGCGCTCTTGGCGGCGTCGCGTTGGTCGCGCGCGGCCTGGAGCTGTTCGGCAATGGCGCGTTCTTTGGCCAGCGCGGCGGCCAGGTCGGCCTGCAATTGCGCCCGCAGCAGCAGTTCCCTGGCCTCCTGCCGCTGGCCGCCGCCCAGGACCATCGCCTCGTCCAGGCTGGACTTGGCCTCGACCAGCAGATCGGAGGCATACTGCTCGGCCCTGGCCTCCTGGGCGGTGTTGATGGCGTTCTGCGCCTGGGAAATTTCGTGCAACAGCGGAGCGGCGCAGCCGATGAGGGCGAACAAGCCCGTCCCCAGACTTGCTCTGATGACCAGCCGAGAGGCGAACGCGCTCATGACAGCAGGGGGCGGCCTGAGCATTGGGGCTATCTAATATGATTCCAAACCCGAAGTCAATGTAAAAGACGACCGGACCC
>Ga0335085_10010245_pt1 | contig 14032 bp, 14 predicted proteins | sample Lox_Sample_45_FD_206712 | JGI IMG/M metagenome (GOLD analysis project Ga0335085, IMG submission 206712) | Soil microbial communities from Loxahatchee National Wildlife Refuge, Florida, United States - Lox_Sample_4.5 | ecosystem: Environmental > Terrestrial > Soil > Wetlands | place: USA...
ACTCCCGGGGAGCGCGCCGCGCACGAGGCGGCCCGCATCGCGTTCCACGAGTACCGCCGGCACGTCGAGTCCGAGCGCCGGCTCGTCGCGGCCGCGCAGGGCGCGGGGGCGCTGAAGCTCGCGGAAGGGCCCGCCCGCGAAGCCGCGCAGCGCGCGGAGACCGCGCTGACCGAGATGACCGCGGCCACCGAGGCCGCGCTGGCCCGTGCCCAGGCGGAGGCGCACGCGCTGGAGGACCGGACGTGGCGCGCCGTCGCGGCGGCGCTGCTGGCCAGCGTCGCGCTCGGGCTCGGGGCGAGCGCACTGCTCGCGTACCGGATGACACGCTCGCTCGGGCGGCTCACCGTGGCCACCGCGTCGGTCGCGGCCGGGACCTGGACCGAGCCGATGGCTGCGGAGGGCCGCGACGAGATCGGCGAGCTGGGGCGCTCGTTCAACCGCATGGCGGAGCGGCTGCGCGAGGTCGACCGGCTCAAGGAGGACTTCTTCTCCCAGATCTCGCATGACCTGCGCAGTCCGCTGGCCTCGATCCGGCTTGCCGCCGAGACCCTTCACGAGCGCGCGCACGAAGGAGGCGACGCCCATCAGGCGCGCTTCGCGCAGCTCATCGACGCCAGCGCCGCGCGCATGCTGGGCATGGTCAACGAGATCCTCGACTTCACCAGACTGCGCGCCAAGGCGATGCCGCTCGACCGACGACCGATCGACGTACTGAAGGCGGTGGTACGCGCGATGGATGAGATGCGACCGATGGCCGAGGAGAAGCGAGTGCGCATGGACCTGGCCGCCGACGGCGGTGACTTCACCGCGCTCGCCGAGGAGGGCAGCCTGGTGCGCGTGGTCGTCAACCTGCTGGGCAACGCCATCAGCTTCACCCCCGAAGGCGGCGCGGCGTCGTTGCGCCTGGCCGCCCTGGGCGACCGGCTCGAGCTCCGGGTTCGGGACACCGGCGCGGGCATTCCTGCGGACGCGTTGCCGTGGATCTTCGAGCCGTATCGCCAGGCGCACGGACGGCGGCAGGGCACCGGGCTCGGCCTCGCGGTGGTGAAGGGACTCGTGGATGCCCACGGCGGGACGGTGCGCGTCGAGTCCGAGCCAGGCAAGGGCAGCTGCTTCACGGTGACGATCCCGAAGACGCAGGCCACGGCATGAACGCGCGCGGCTGGGGCCTCGCACTGGCGCTCGTGCTCGCGTCGGGCTGCAGTACCAGCCAGCCCTCGCCGTGGACCACGGACTCGCACGAACGGGGCGGCTCGCCGGGAGCGGCGCGGCTCGTGGCCCGGGCCAACGAGCTCGTGGAACAGGGACAGACGAAGGCCGCCCTGTCCGCCTACGAGCAAGTGCTGCACGAGTACCCGCGGGATCCCGCGGCCGCATCTGCCCTCTTTGGCCTCGGGCGGCTACACGCAGACCCGGGCAGCCGGCTCCACAACTACCGCGCCGCGCACGCGGCATTCTCGCGGCTGATCTCGGACTATCCGGGAAGCCGCTGGGAGCCCGAGGCGCGCGCCTGGCGGGCCGTGCTCACGGATCTGCTCGCGCGCGAGGACGAGTCGGCCCGGCTCAAGATGCAGATCGAGCGGCTGCGGCGCACCGACCTCGATCTGGAGCGTCGCTGAGCCCCGCCCCTCCTGCCACAGATTCCACGATCAGAAAGAGCCCTCACCGGCGCCGGCCCCCGGACCACCCAGGGGGCCGGCGCGGTCACGAACAGGCCTACGGGGCGACCGAGATCTTGTCGAAGAACAGGTAAAAGGACGGGTGGAGCTTGAACCCGGTCACCTTCTTGGTGCCGGCCGCGTTCTGGACCGCGTTGTCCACGAAGATCCACGGTGCGTCGTCCACCACCAGCTTCTGGACCTGGCGGTAAAGGTCACCCCGTTTCTTGAGATCCACGATGCGGCTGGCTTCGGCCAGCAGCTTGTCCACCTCCGGGTTGCCGTAGGCACCGCCGCGGAAGCCGCCCTTGCTATCGATGACCAGGCTCAGCATCGGCGCCGGGTCGCCCGGATCGAGCATGAAGGACATGGCGCCCATGTCCGCCTCCTGACCGAACCCCTTGCCGTACTTGTTGAGGTACGCGCCCCACTCGAAAGTCTGGATCGAGGCCTGCACGCCCACCGCGGCCAGGTCGGCCTGGATGGCCTGGGCCATGGTCTTGGGCGACTGCATGCCGGAGCCCGACTCCGGGATCCAGAAGACGGCCGGGAAGCCATTCGGATAGCCTGCGTCCGCGAGGAGTTTCTTGGCGCGGGCCGGGTCGTAGCGATACTTGGTCACCTGATCCGTGAAGGCCCAGGTGATCGAGGGCGGTATGGGCCCGATGGCCGCGGTGGCCGTCTTCTTCAGGAGATCGCCGGCGATCGCGTCGCGGTTCACCGCGTAGTTGACCGCCTGCCGCACCCGCACGTCGTTGAACGGCTTCTTCTCAGTGTTGAGCGTGACCCACCAGATGTGGGGACCGGGCTGCTCGTAGTACGTGAGGCTGGCCGTCTTCTTCACCTGCTCGACATTGTCGGGTGGTACGTCCACGATGAAGTCCACCCCGCCCGAGAGCAGCTCGGTCACGCGAGTCTGCTCCTCCACCAGGGGGCGGAACACGATTCGCTCGAGCTTGGGCGGCCCGGCCCAGTAGGCCGGATTGGCCTCCAGCACGATCCGCACGTTCTTGTCCCAGGAGACGAACTTGAACGGGCCGGTGCCCACCGGGTGACTCGCGAACTCCTTGCCGTACTTCTTCACCGCGGCCGGGCTCACGATGCGCCCGGTGTTGAGCGTGAGGTTGTTGAGCAGCGGCGAGAAGGGCTGCTTCAGCGTGAAGCGTACCGTCGCCGGATCCACAACCGTGACTTCCTTGATGGCCCCGTAGTAGAACGACGCGAACGGGAACGGCCCGGTCTCGGCGAAGGGATGCTTGGGGTCGAGTAGCCGATCGTAGGTGAACTTGACCGCGTCGGCGTCGAACGGGGTGCCGTCGTGGAACTTCACGTTTTTGCGCAGCGTGAAGGTGTAGGTGAGCCCATCGGGCGACATCTTCCATGCGGTGGCTAGGCCCGGCTCCTGGACGAACGAGCCCTCCTTGAAGCGCACGAGCGTGTCGTAGACGCTCGAGAGCACTCGCATCGAGTTGATGTCGGTGAGTTGGCCGGGATCCATCGAGGTGGGCTCGGCCACCAGCCCCACCACCAGCACCTTGGCGGCCGCCGTCGCGTCCCCGCCGCCTCCCGCCCCCAGCGTCGCCGCGAGCGCCGCCCACAGCACCAGCATCTTCCGCGATCGTCTCATCGGCTCTCCTCCTCCGGCAGCTCGCTGCCTAGGACTTCATCACCGCAATCTCGGGTCGAGCGCGTCGCGCAACCCATCGCCCAACAGGTTACAACCTAGCACCAGCAGAAAGATCGCGAGCCCCGGAATCGCGGCCACGTGCGCGGCCACCGTGATGAGCTGACGGCCGTCGGCGAGCATGGTGCCCCAGTCCGCGGTGGGCGGCTGGGCACCCAGACCGATGAAGCTCAACCCCGCGCTCTCGGTGATCATCACCCCGATGTTCATGGACACGAACACCAGGATGGGGCCCACGATGCCGGGCAGGATGTGCCGCCGCAGGATGCGCCCTTCGGTCGAGCCCACCGCACGTGCGGCCTCCACGAACTCCTGCTCGCGCAGGAGCAGCACGGCCGCGCGCACCCCGCGTGCATAGAACGACACGTTCACCACCGCCACCGCGATCATCGCGTTGACGAGACCGGGGCCGAGCGCGGCCACCAGCAACATCGCGAGGAGGATGTACGGGAAGGCCATGATGAGATCGATCCCGCGCATCGCGAGGTTGTCGGTCAGGCCGCCGTAGAAACCGGTGACGAGCCCCACCGCGGTCCCCGCGAGCATGGCGAGCAGGGTGGCCACCACCCCCACCACCAGCGACACGCGGGCGCCCCAGATCACGCGGCTCAGCAGGTCGCGCCCGAGATGGTCGGAGCCCAACGGGTAGCCTGGGGTGAGCGGCGCGGCCAGCCGGCGGCTCGGCTGGGTCCGGTTGGGATCGGCCAGCGGCAGCACGGGCGCAAGCACGGCCGCCGCCACGACCGCGAGCACGATGACGAGGCCGGCGGCGCGCCAGCGCCCGCGTCGGCGGAGCACCTCCGGCGCGGCGCTAGACATGGCGCACCCGCGGATCCACCACCGCGTACAGGAGGTCGGTGGCGAGGTTGATCCCCACGTAGACCGCGGCGATCAGCAGCACGCCTCCCTGCACCAGCGGGAAATCGCGGGTGAGGATCGCGTTCACCATCATGAAGCCGATGCCCGGCCACGCGAACACGGTCTCCACGTAGACCGCGCCGGCGAGCAGGTAGCCGATCTCGAGGCCGAGCACGGTGACGAGCGCCACCAGCGTGTTGCGGAAGGCGTGCCAGCCGATCACCCGCGCCTCCGAGGCGCCCTTGGCGCGGGCGGTGCGCACGTAGTCCTGGGCGATCACATCGAGCATGCTGGCGCGCGTGAGCCGGGAGACAATGGCGAGCGGCACGAGGGCCAGCGTCACCGCAGGCAGGATCAGGTGCGCCACCAGGTCGCGGGTGCCGCCGTCGCCGGCCGGCGCGTACATGCCGGTGCCGGGCAGCCAGCCGAGCCGCACCGAGAAGCCGATGATCAGGAGCAGCCCCACCCAGAACGCGGGCATGCTGATCCCGACCAGCGCGATCACCTGCGAGAGCCGATCGAGGGATGAGCCCGGCCGCATGGCCGAGAGCACGCCCAGCAGCACGCCGAGCGGGAAGGCCAGCAGCAGCGCACCGGCGGCCAGGATCACGGTGGCCTGGAAGCGCCGCCACAGCTCGGGCAGCACCGGCCGGCGCAGCATGATGGAGCGGCCGAGGTCACCCCGCGCGGCGCGCGACGCCCAGCGGGCGTACTGCACGAGCATCGGCCGGTCGAGCCCGAGCTGGCCGCGCAGAGCGCTGAGCTCGGTGGGAGTGGCCATCGGGCCGAGCAGGATCTGGGCCGGATCGCCGGGAGTCAGGTGCAGCGCGAGGAAGACCACGAAGGAGACACCGACCAGGACGAAGAGCGCGGAGACGAGACGGTGCGCCAGGTATCGTCGCATGCGGTCGGCGGGAGTATAGGAGCGGCGGGCCGCGAGGGCAAGGCGCCCGCCGATCCGCTGGGCAACGTCTTGACATCGCCAAGCCGAGCTGGGCTTCTCCGAGGGCGGCATCCCCATCGGCTCCGTAGTGGTGCACAAGGGGCGCATCCTCGGCCGCGGCCACAACCGCCGCGTGCAGAAGGGCAGCGCGATCCTCCACGGCGAGATGGACGCGCTCGAGAACGCGGGCCGCCAGCCGGCCCGCGTCTACCGCGAGTGCACGATCTACACGACGCTCTCGCCGTGTGCGATGTGCAGCGGGACGATTCTCCTCTACGGCATCCCCCGCGTCATCGTCGGCGAGAACCGGACGTTCCTCGGGGAGGAGGACCTCCTGCGCGGCCGCGGCGTGCAGGTGGAGGTGCTCGATGACGCGCGGTGCTAGAAGCTGATGGCCCGATTCATCCAGGCCAACCCCGCCTTGTGAGCGGAGGACATCGGCGAGTAGGCCGGAGAGCGGCCGGGCCGCCGGTCAGCGCGTCCAGGGCAGCGGCGTCGCCTCGCTCCACGCGTCGGGCCGGATGCCGAACGCCTCGATGAGGCGCTGCCAGCCGGATGCCACCGTGAGCGCGGCCCCCAGCTCGAGGATCTGGCCCTCGTCGAAGTGCTGCCGCAGAAGGGTGAAGAGCGCGTCGTCCACGAGCGGCCGCTCACCGGTCAGGCAGTCCGCGAGCCGTAGCGCCGCCACCGTGCGGCCGGGGAGATCGGCCCGGTCGAGATCGCCCAGCGCCTGATCCACCTCCCGCTCGGTCAGCCCCTTGCGCACCAACGATGCGCTGCGCGCCAGGCTTCAGTGCACGCACTGGTTGCGATAGGCGAGGCGGATCCGGCAGAGTTCCACCAACGCGGGATCCAGGCTCGACGCCCCCGCGTAGATGAAGCTCACCCAGGCGAGGAAAAGGTCGAGGACGGCGGGCTTGCGGGCCAGGGTCAGGAACAGGTTGTCGTCCCGGTAGGCCTTGGCCAGCCAGATCTCGAGCCGGCGCTTCAGCTCCGGATCCAGCCGCTCGGGATCCGCCTTCGGCAGGCGGCCGTGCTCGTTTGCCATGACGCCCTCCGCGCGGGGGAAGCCGCGGGCGCCAGTCTAGCAAACGTGCTATGTTCCAGTGCTCCAAATCGCCTGGCCCAGGGAGGGCTTCATGCAGACCGTCCAGATGAGCCGTGACGAGATCGAAGCGCGCACCGGCCGGTTCGACCGGCTCCAGCCGATGGAGTTCATGAAGAACGACACCACCGTCTCGCAGGCGGCCAAGGACATCATCCTGGCCCGGAAGCTGATGCCGGTGGTGCTGGAGCGGACCCAGTCCGCGTTCGGCAACGACGCGCCGATCTACAACGCGGCCGGCCTCACCATGTTCATCTCGATCATGCCGCCCGGCCAGGGCCCGTGCCTGCACGCCCACGTCAAGACCTTCGAGACCTTCATCGTGCTCGAGGGCACGCTCGAGTTCTCCCTGAACGACGACGGCGGAGAGAAGATCGTCCTGAACAAGTGGGACACCTTCTCGTGCCCGCCCGGCGTCAATCGCGGCTTCCGCAACGTGGACACCAAGGACAGCGTGCTGCTCACCATCATCACCGGCGGCATCAACGACCGGAACGACATCGGCCTCCCCCCCGCCATCGCCAAGCAGATCCAGGCGGTCGATCCGCGCGCGCTGGAGGTCTTCAAGACCAAGATGGGGCTCCGCTTCGACGCGGGCCCGGAGGTCTAGCCCCGGCTCCGAGCCGCTGACGCTCGCGCCGGCGAGCGCCGAGGCGACCGGATCAGGCCTTGCGGAAGCGGTGGACGCCGTCGCCGCCCACCAGACGCGTCGCCTGCCCCAGAGCCTCCAGGTAGTGCAGGTGCGCCACCGTCTCGCCGATCGCGAAGCCGAGCTGGTGGGCGTCGAGCTGCCGGCGGAAGAGCACCGGCACCAGCTCGTTGGCCGTCTTCGGCTCGGCAAGCGCGTCGATCGTCTCGCTGAGCCGCTCGTCGTGGTGGTGCTGCAGGTAGTCGAGCCGCTTGTGCAGCCCGCGGAACGGCAGGCCGTGCGACGGCAGCACCAGCGTCTCCTCGGGCAGCGGCCGGAATCGCCCGAGCGAGTCGAGGTAGAGCTTCAGCGGATTGCCGTTCGGCTGATCCGGCCACACGCTCACGTTGGTGGTGATCTTGGGCAGCACCTGGTCGCCCGAGATCAGCACGTTGGCCTCCGGGCAGAAGAGGCAGGCGTGCTCGGGCGCGTGGCCCATCACCGTGAACGCGTGCCAGCGGCGACCGCCGATGGTCACGACGTCGCCCTCGCGCACCGCGCGGAAGTCCGGGGCGACGGTGGGCACGAGCTGTCGGTAGTGATTGCCCCGCCCGCGGAAGGCCTCGACCTGCGTCTCGGGCACACCGTGCCGCCGGTAGTGGTTGAGGCGCTTCTCCGAGTCGTTGCCCCCCATGCCCTGCCACGCGAGCTGGGCCATGAGCCACTCCGCCTGCGGACACCACAGCTCCACCCCGAAGCGCTGGGCCAGCCAGTCGGCGTTGCCGATGTGATCGGGGTGGAAGTGAGTGACCAGCACCCGCACGATCGGCTTGCCCGCGAGCTCGCCCGCGAAGAGCGCCTCCCAGAGCGCGCGCGTCGCGGGTAGGCCGATCCCGGTGTCCACCACCGTGACGCCGTCGCCGTCATCGAGCAGCCACAGGTTGATGTGGTTGAGCTGGAACGGCAGCGGCATCCGGATCCAGCGGATGCCCGGCGCCACCAGGATGCTGGCGCCGCCCTCGGGCGGCTCGGGCCAGGGATGCGTGAGGCCGGGAGCGGGCGCGGACAGCGGGTGCTCGGGCTCGGGTTTCATGCCCTCACTGTACCGCGTTCGGCCGGGCTCCGCGGCTCTTGTCCGGGCCCCGCCCCGGGCGTACCCTGACCCGGGGCCCGCGCCATGCTCTTCGACCCCGCGCTCGCGCCGCTCGCCCGCTGGACCGACGCGATCCTCCTCGTCGCGCGGCTGATCGCCGGCGGCGTGATGGTCTACTACGGCTGGCCGAAGCTACGAGATCCCGCCAAGAACGCGCGCGACTTCGATCGCGACGGCTTCCGGCCCGGCTGGCTCTTCGGCACGCTGGTGCTGGCCGCCGAGCTCTTCGGCGGCATCCTGGTGCTGGCGGGCGTCTACGTGTGGGTCGCGGCGGCAGCGTTCGGGTTCGAGATGCTCCTGGGCTTCGTCATGAAGGCGTTCGCGTGGAAGAAGCCCTTCACCGACTACTCCTACGACCTCCTGCTCCTCGTGCTCTGCCTGCTGCTCCTGGCCCTGGGCCCGGGCGCCTACCGGCTCTGACCCGATCGACGCCGGGCGTTCACTCGACCGGAGCCGGCAGCGGCGCCACCCTCTCGCCGTCCTGATCGGCCCCCTTGCCCGGCGCGGCGGGCTCGGCGTGGACCCGGCGCATCAGGGGCAGGAACAGGGGCACCAGCGAGAACAGGATCGCGAGCACCCAGAAGTCGTCGGCGTAGGCCAGGACCTGGGCCTGGCCCACCACGTCCTGATACAGCATCGCGGTCGCGCGCCGCTGCGCGGTGAAGGCGTCGGCCCCCTGGGCCAGGAAGTGGCGGGTCCACTCGGCGAGCCGCGCCTGGGTCGCGGGGTCCCACACCGTGACGTGCGCCACCAGGTTGTGCTGGTGGAACTGGCTGCGCTGGGCCAGGAACGTGGTCGCGAGCGCGATGCCCACGCTACCGCCGAGGTTGCGCAGCACGTTGTAGGCCGAGGTCGCATTGACCAGCTTGTCCTTTCGGATCGTGGCCAGGGTGAGCGTGGAGAGCGGGACGAAGATGAAGCCGAGCGCGAAGCCCTGGATGACGCGCGGGAACGTGAGCGTCCAGTAGTCCATGCCCAGGGTGAGGTTCGACATCATGTAGAGGCTGATCGCGTTGACCAGGCAGCCGAAGGTCAGGAGCAGGCGCTGGTCGACCCGGGTGACGAGCCGCCCGCACAGGATCAGCGAGAACATGTTGCCGAGCCCGCCCGGGGCCAGCACCATCCCCGACGTGTAGGCGTCGTAGCCGAGCAGCTTCTGGGAGTACAGGGCCAGCAGCACCATGCTCGAGAACATACCGAGGCCGATCAGGGCGATGAAGCTGGCCCCGAACGCGAAGTTGCGGTCGGTGAACACCCGCAGGTCCAGAATCGGATGCTCCGCCATCAGCTCGCGGATCAGGAAGCCCGCGAGGGCGACGATGGCCACGGTGGCCAGCGTGATGATCAGCCGCGAGTCGAACCAGTCCTCCCGCTCACCGCGGTCGAGCATCAGCTGCAGGCAGCCGAAGCCCAGGATCATGAGGACGAGACCCGGCCAGTCCACCCGTGACGGCTTCCGGAGAAACGGGGGATCGAAGAGCCACGCGCTCGCCATGAAGAAGCCGACCAGCCCCACCGGCAGGTTGATGTAGAAGATCCAGCGCCAGGACCAGTTGTCCGCAATGTAGCCGCCGAGGGTCGGCCCGATGATCGGGCCCATCATGAAGCCGATGCCCCACACCGCCATGGCGAGCCCGCGCTGCCCGAGCGGGAAGATCTCCCAAAGGATGGCCTGGGACAGCGGGATGATCGGGCCACCCCCGATCCCCTGCACGATGCGCGCGAGGATCAGGAAGGTGAGGTTCGGGGCCATGCCCGAGAGCACCGAGCTCACCGTGAACAGGACGCAGCAGACGAGGAAGAAGCGCTTGCGCCCGAGCAGGCCGGCGAGCCAGCCGGTGGCGGGAATGATGATGGCATTGGCTGCGAGGTAGGAGGTGATGACCCACGACACCTCCTCGAGGCCGGCCGAGAGCGAGCCCTGCAGGTGGGGCAGCACCACGTTGGTCACGCTGGTGTCGAGCACCTGCATGAAGGCCACCACCATCACCGACAGCGTGATGGCCCACTTGCGGGCCGCCGAGATCGGCGTGGCTTCGGTCGAGGGCGCGCTCACCGCCGCTACTTCACCCGGATGACGACGTACGCCGACATCCCGGCCCGGAGGGTGTGCGGATTGCCGAGCTCCCTGGGATCGAGCCGGATCTTCACGGGGACGCGCTGGACGACCTTGACCCAGTTGCCGGTGGCGTTCTCCGGCGGCAGCAGCGAGAAGCGCGAGCCGGTGCCTGCGCTGAGCGAATCCACCGTGCCGTGGAAGACCTTGTCCGGGAACGTGTCGATCTCGACGGAGGCGGGCATGCCCGGCCTCACGCGGGCGAGCTGCGTCTCCTTGAAGTTCGCGATCACCCACACGTCGTGCAGGGGCACGATGGCGAGGAGCGGCTGACCCATCTGCACCACCTGCCCCGGCTCCACGCTCTTCTTCGAGACCACACCGTCGGCGGGCGCGCGCACCTCGGTGTGCTGCAGCTGCAGCTCCGCGAACGAGAGATCCGCCTTGGCCTGGCTCAACGCGGCCTCGGCGCGCTCGATCTCGGCTTCCTTCACGGTGACCTGCCGGCGCTGGCTCTCCACGCGCCCCAGCGCGGCCCGCGCCTCGTTGACGCGCTGTCGGGCCAGGCTCACCGCGAGCACCCGGCTGGCCAGCGCGGCCTCGGCCTGCTGGACCTCCTTCTCGGCCTGGTTCAGCCGCTTCTGGGTCGCCTCGAGCGTGGCCGTCGACGTCAACGAGGTCATCTCGGCCTGGTCGAAGTCGCGCTGGGACACGAAGCCGCCCTTGAGCAGCCGCTGCATGCGGTCCATCTCGCGCGCGTTCTGGCGCTGCGTGCTCTGCGCGCCCGCCACGTCCGCGGTCATCGCGGCGGTCGCCGCGCGCTTGGCTTCCACGGTGGCCCGCGCCTCGAGCACCGCCGACTCCGCCGCCTGCTCGGCGACCCGCGCGGATTCGAGGGCGGCGCGGGCCTCCTCGGCCTGGGCGCTGGTCGTCTCGCGGGTCAGCTGCGTCTCGGAGCGGGTGGCCTGGTAGCTGGCCAGCGCGACGGCCACCGCGGCCCTGGCCTGATCGCGCCGGGCCACGTAGTCGCGGGGATCGATGCGGAGGAGGAGGTCGCCGGCCTTCACCGCGCGGTTGTCGTCCATGTTGACCTCGGCGACGTGGCCCGCGACCTTGGCGCTGATGATGACGATGCTGCCTTCTACGTAGGCGTCATCCGTGGAGACGTGCTTGAGGCTTTGCCACCAGAGGTAGCCCCCGTAGACCACGCCGATCAGCACGACCACTGCGGCCAGGCCGATCAGACGCCCTCGTCTCATGGCCCGGGTATGCTACCACCCCGGGGACGGGGCGGCGCAGGGGATCGCTCACGGCCCGTAGTGCATCTTGACGACGCGGACCGGCCCCACGTCGGGGATCGTCAGGATATGTAGATCCCCGTACTCGACCGGGCCCATACCAGACCCTCCCAGCCGGCTGTAGACCGCCTGCAGGTTCCCGGACGCGTTGCCGACCCATACCACCACGCCTCCGGCGTGCCGGTCGAGGATCTCGTCGGTGATGGTCCCCACCGAGAAGAGGCTGACCGCCCCCGTCCGCGTGATCGTGACGCCGGTACGCCGGGCCAGCGGCTCGACCGTCGCCAGATTCCGCTCGAGATCGGGACTGTAGATGGCGGTGACGCCCATGTGGCCCACCGCCTCGGCCAGCGCCTGGGCCCGCTCCCGCCCCGTCGCATTCAGCACCGCGGAACCCGGATCGATGTCGGCGTGGCGGGTCACGATCACGGTCGTCGTCGTGCCGGGCCGGGACTGGACGTGAGCCCCGGTGCACCCGGCGAGCGATGCCAGCAGGACAACGGCCGCGCTCAGCGCGACGATCCGTGGCGTGATGGCTCGGGCGGTGGGGGCGACACCATCCATGGTCGGCCCGAGCATACACCAGGGGCGATCAGGAGCGGATCGACCGGTGAGTCCGGCTCTCCGCGCCCCGACTTGACTACCCTGCGCCCTCGCCTCACTATCGACGCCGTGCACTTCGGGGTCTTCGTCGAGGAGCTGCGTCACGGGGCGACCCAGGCGTCGGCATTCCGGGACATCTTCGAGACCGCGGGGCGCGCCGAGGCGTGGGGTGTCGACTGCGTGTGGCTCGGCGAGATCCACTTCACCCCGGGCCGCTCGATCATCTCCGCCTCGCTGCAGGTCGCGAGCGCGATCGCCGCCCGCACCCGGCGCGTCCGCGTGGGCACCGCCGTCCAGGTGCTGCCGCTGAACCATCCGCTGCGCATCGCCGAGGAGGTCGCCACCGTCGATCACATCAGCGAGGGCCGCTTCGAGTTCGGCATCGGCCGCAGCGGCGTCGTGCGCACCTACGACACGTACGGGGTCGCGTACGCGGAGAGTCAGGCCCGGTTTCGCGAGGCGCTCGACATCGTCCGCCAGGCCTGGACCGGCGAGCCGTTCAGCCACGCGGGCGAGTTCTACCACATCGACAACGCGACGGTGGCGCCCCGTCCCTACCAGATGCCCCATCCGCCGATCCGGATGGCCGCCACGAGCGATGAGACATTTCCCGCGGCCGGCCGCCTCGGGCTGCCGATCTTCATCGGGCTCCGGGCCACCGAGATCGCCGATCTCCAGACGCAGCTCGTGCCGTACCGCCAGGCCTGGCGCGACGCCGGACACGCGGGCGACCCGAGTGTCTTCCTGCGCATCCCGGTCTACGTCTCGCCGACCGCGGCGGGCGCCATCGAGGAGCCGCGCGAGAGCCTCACCGCCTTCTTCGCCCGCCAGACCGAGCTGGCCCGGATGGCGGTCGGCCGGGCTGGCGCCGGGCCGGCCGATCGGCGCCAGCAGCAGGCCCAGCGCATGGCGAGCCTCACCTACGCCGACATGCTCGAGCGGAAGGTCGTCTTCGGGACCCCCGCCGCCGTCGTCGAGCGCCTGGCCGCGCTGCGCGAGCAGCTCGGGCTCGACGGCATCGTGGCCGAGCTGAACCCGGGCGGCCGCATCGCCCCCGAGCTCGAAGCGCGGAGTCTCCAGATGCTGACCCACGACGTGATGCCCGCCTTCCGGGCCCGAGGACATGCGTGAGCGAGGAGGCCCTGCGGCAGATCGCGCTGCAGGTGCGGAACTGGGGCAAGTGGGGACCGGACGACGAGCTCGGCACCCTGAACTACATCACGCCCGAGCGCATCGCGGCGGCCTGCCGCCTCGCCACCACCGGCAAGGTCTTCGCGCTCGGCATCCCCCTCGACCGCAACGGCCCCCAGAGCGGCACGCGCCAGCGCTTCAACCCGATCCACACCATGTTCCGCGACGGGGGTGACGCGCCCAAGACCGCCGCCGAGGTCCGGGCGATGGAGGGCTACGGCGGCTCCGACGACTGGATCGTGATGCCCCTGCAGTGCGTGACGCAGTGGGACAGCCTGGCCCACATCTTCTACGAGGGCAAGATGTACAACGGCTACGACGCCGCCCTCGTCACCAGCAGCGGGGCGGCCCGGAACAGCATCGACAAGACCAAGAGCAAGCTGGCCGGCCGCGGGGTCCTGCTCGACGTCGCGCGGCACAAGGGCGTGAAGGCGCTCGAGCCCGGCCACGCCATCACGGTGGCCGATCTCGAGGCCACCGCGGCGGCCCAGCGCGTCGAGGTGCTGCCCGGCGACATCCTGCTCGTCCGCACCGGCCACATGCTGCGCTACCTCGAGCGGAACGACTGGCGGCACTACGACCTCGACCCGTTCCCGGGCGTCTCGGTTCACACCGCGCCGTGGCTGCACGCCCGGCAGATCGCGGCGATCGGGTGCGACAACTACGCGGTGGAGGTCCGGCCGTCGGAGATCGCGGGGTTCCGCAATCCGTTCCACGTCGTGGCTATTCCAAACATGGGACTGACGCTCGGAGAGATATTCTTCCTGGAGGAGCTGGCCGCCGACTGCGCGGCCGACGGACGCTACGCGTTCCTGCTCGTGGCCCCGCCGCTTCCCGTCACGCGCGCGGTGGGGA
>Ga0335085_10010247_pt1 | contig 14030 bp, 14 predicted proteins | sample Lox_Sample_45_FD_206712 | JGI IMG/M metagenome (GOLD analysis project Ga0335085, IMG submission 206712) | Soil microbial communities from Loxahatchee National Wildlife Refuge, Florida, United States - Lox_Sample_4.5 | ecosystem: Environmental > Terrestrial > Soil > Wetlands | place: USA...
CCGACACGGTTGACCCACTCCTTGCTCATCTTGGTCATCACCGGAATCAGATCGCCCTGCTCGCGCATCAGCTTCTGGCCCACCGGGCTCTTGTAGAACGAGACCAACTGCTCCAGTTCGGCGCGCGTGAAATGGTCGGCATAGATGCCGGCCGCGAGGTCGAGATATTCGGGTATGCGCCGCTTGAGCGCCGGCTGGATCACGTCGTCCATCGCCTGATCGATCTTGTCCTCCTGCCCGGGGTTGGCCGCCAGCACGAGGTTGCTGATCTGCGCCTGTACCAGCGCCACCATCTGGTCGCGCATGGAGGCGAGATTCGAGACCTGCAGCAGCTCCTTCGCCTTGGCGAGCGCAACCGGGTCGGCCTTGCTCTGCGCGCCGGCCGGCGCGGCGAGCATCATCACGGCGACGATCACGGCGGCCGCGACCCCCCACCCTACCCTCCCCCTCAAGGGGGGAGGGAATAGAAGGAACTTCCCTTCCCCCTTGAGGGGGAGGGTTGGGGTGGGGCGTACTTCGTGACAGACCCGATACATGCTCCCTCACTCCGCGGCCGCCGCGCGCAGCGCGCGGGCAGCAATGTACCGGTCGATGGAATCGGCCGCGTCGCGGCCGTCGCGGATCGCCCACACCACCAGCGAGGCGCCGCGCACGATGTCGCCGGCGGCGAACACGCCGTCGAGATTGGTCATCTTGGTGCGGTGATCGATCTTCAGCGTGCCCCACTTGGTGAGCCCGAGATCGGGCACCGCGAACTGCGCCGCGATGTCGTCGGGATCGAAGCCGAGCGCCTTCAGCACGAGGTCGGCCTCGACCGTGAAATGCGAACCGTCGATCGCCCGCGGCGTCTGCCGGCCCGTGGAGTCGGGCACGCCCAGATGGATGCGCTGGGCGCGCACGCCCGTCACCGCGCGGTCGCCGAGGAACGCCTCGGGCGCCGCCAGCCAGACGAACTCGACGCCCTCCTCCTCGGCATGGGCCACCTCGCGCTGCGAGCCCGGCATGTTGGCGCGGTCGCGGCGGTAGAGGCATTTGACCGACTTGGCGCCCTGCCGCACGGCCGTGCGCACGCAGTCCATGGCCGTGTCGCCGCCGCCGATCACCACCACATGCTTGCCCGCGGCATCGAGCGAGCCGTCCGCGAAGGCCGGCATGGCGTCGCCGAGTCCATGGCGGTTGCTGGTGGTGAGGTAGTCGAGCGCCGGGACGATATTGCCGAGCCCCACGCCGGGCGCCTGAATGTCGCGCGCGCGATAGACGCCGCAGGCGACGAGCACCGCGTCGTGCCGCTGGCGCAGCTCCGCGAAGCCGACATCGCGCCCGACCTCGCAGTTGAGATGGAATTGGATGCCGGCGTCGGCCAGCAGCCGGGCGCGCCGCTCCACCACCGGCTTCTCCAGCTTGAAGTTGGGGATGCCGTAGATCAGCAGGCCGCCGACCCGGTCATAGCGGTCGTAGACGTGCACCTGGTGGCCCCTGCGGCGCAGCTGCTCGGCCGCCGCCAGCCCGCCCGGGCCGGCGCCGATGATGCCGACCGAGCTCGCGAGCTCGCGCCGCGGCTTCACCGGCTTCACCCAGCCCTGCTCCCAGGCGGTGTCCGTGATGTACTTCTCGATCGAGCCGATGGTGACCGTGCCGTGGCCGGCCTGCTCGATCACGCAGTTGCCTTCGCACAGGCGGTCCTGCGGGCAGATGCGGCCGCAGATCTCCGGGAAGTTGTTGGTGGCAGCCGAGGCCTCGTAGGCCTCCTCCAGCCGGCCCTCGGCCGTCAGCTTCAGCCAGTCCGGGATGTTGTTGTGGACGGGGCAGTGGACCTGGCAGAAGGGCACGCCGCATTGCGAGCAGCGGCCGGCCTGTTCGGCGGCGTGGTCGGGCTTGTACTCACGGAAGATCTCCTGGAAGTCGGCGCGCCGCGTGTCGGCCGCCCGCTTGTCAGGCATGGCCTTGCCGACGGTGACGAACTTCAGCATCCGAGGCGGCATCCGCGCTCTCCCAGTCTCCCGGCCGCTTTTCGCCGCCGGGTCGGGCGGACGCCCGGCCGACGCCGACCTTGTTCCCTACCCTATACGCGGTTTTCGGCCACTCCGCGAGCGGAATCCCGTTGATAAGACAGAAAAGCTGACATGTTGCTTAATAAAAGTAAGCGCCTTGACTTCCTGCTACCGGTCTCAAGTCACTTCGCTGCCACAGATAGTACCATAATGGTACTATTACTTTCTGGCGAAAAAACCGGCGATCGGCCGCTCCCTGCGGCCTGCAAAGGCCCGCGGAGTGCCGAAACGAACCGAAATTGGTCGAGGTCAACTCACTGCAAAACAACGCAGATTTTTTGATCCATAGGGTCGTTTTGCAGAATCGGTGAGTCTCCGGATTCCTAGCTGTTGACCGGCGCCACGAAGCGCCCGCCCCGCCGGTAGCGCGCCAGATAGCTAGGGATGACCACCTCCAGGGCGGTCGGCCGCAGCCCCAGATCGGCCAGGGTCAGGGCCCCGGCGCTGACCACATTGTCCCGCCGCAGCATCTGCACCTGGTCCTGCGTCAGCGGCGGCATCGGCAACGCCGGGATCAGGTTCGACGGCAACTCGAGGAAGAACGCCATCAGGCTGGCCAGGCCGAACGGCAGGGGCAGCAGCAGCCGGCGGCGCCCGATCTCCTGCAGCATCAGCTCGAGCAGGGCGCGGAAGCTGTAGGCGCGCGGGCCGCCGAGCTCGTAGGTCTTGCCGGCGGTCGCGGGATCCTCGACCAGGCGCAGCAGGGCGTCCGCGACGTCGCCGACATAGACCGGCTGGAACAGCGTCCGGCCCCCGCCGATCAGCGGCAGCGCCGGCCCGAAGCGCGCCATGGTGGCGAAGCGGTTGAAGAAATCGTCCTCCGGCCCGAACACGATGCTGGGCCGCACGATGCTGGCCGCCGGAAAGACCTCCCGCACCGCCCGCTCCCCGGCGGCCTTCGTGCGCCCATATTCCGCGGGCGAATCGGGATCGGCGCCGAGGGCGGACATTTGCACGAAGGTCTGCGCGCCGGCCGCACGGGCGGCGCGCGCCACCCGCGCCGCGCCCTCGACGTGGATGGCCGTGAAGCTGCTGGCGCCGCGCCCATGCAGAATGCCCACCAGATTGACGACCGCGTCGGCGCCGGCCACCGCGGCCGCAACCGATCCCTCGTGACGCAGGCTGGCGGCAACCGGCGTGATCTGCCCGACCGCCCCCATCGGCTTCAGGAACAGCGCGCGGTCCGGACGCCGCACCGCCACCCGCACGATCCAGCCGCGGCGCGCCAAGCGTTGCACCAGGTACCGACCGATGAAGCCGGACCCGCCGAAGACGGTGACGGAGCGCGCTGCCATGATCGACCTCATTTCTAGGGAGCCGGCATTTCTAGGGAGCCGGCGCGAGCCGGGCGCCGTGCGGCCGCACATATAGCCCGCAATCCCTTGTTCGCAACAGCGAAAACCCGGTTGACTTTGACCGACAACTAACCACAATCGCGCCCTCTGTTGCCCAGGTGGCGGAATTGGCAGACGCGCAGGTTTCAGGTACCTGTGGCCGAAAGGTCGTGGAAGTTCGAGTCTTCTCCTGGGCACCATGGCCCGACGCACGGCCGACGCGTCGTTCCTTCGAAGGGAAGCCGCGGCCGCCATGTCGTCGATGAATATCCGGCTTCACCAAGGTGACCTCCCCGACGGCCTCGACCTCGGGGCGAGCGTGGCGATCGACACGGAGACCATGGGCCTCAACCCCTATCGCGACCGCCTGTGCCTGGTGCAGCTGTCGGCCGGCGACGGCGACAGCCATCTGGTCCGCATTCCGCTGCAGCCTGCGGGCGCGCTGGTGCCGGCGCCGAACCTGAAGCGCCTGCTGACCGATCCGCGCGTCCTGAAGCTGTTTCACTTCGCGCGCTTCGACATCGCCGCGTTGAAGCATGCGCTCGGCGTCATGGCGCGGCCGATCTATTGCACCAAGACGGCCTCGCGCCTGGTCCGCACCTTCACCGACCGGCACGGGCTCAAGGATCTGTGCAAGGACTTGCTCGGCATCGAACTCAAAAAAGAACAGCAGACGTCCGACTGGGGGGCGCCCGACCTGAGCCAGGAGCAGCTCCGCTATGCCGCCACCGACGTCGTTCATCTTCATGCCCTCAAGGCCAAGCTCGACGAGATGCTGGTCCGCGAGGGCCGGACATCGCTCGCGCAGGCCTGCTTCGACTTCCTGCCCACGCGGGCGGAACTCGATCTGGCCGGCTGGGCGGAAGTCGATATCTTCGCCCACTGACCCTGTAGTACTAATGGCGTGGTGGCCGTCGGTCGGATTGACGGTCCGCCGCCTGGATGCCTACCTTGTGGCAAGAGCCGGAGCGGCCGACCGCGAGTCGGGCCCGCCGCACCACCAGCGCCGGTCGGCGGGACGAGCGCAGGCCAAAGTCCGGTCATGCGTGAAGGAAGACAGGGAGCAGATGCTGTGACGGCAGTCGTCAAGTCTGGCGCTTCCAAGCGCGGCAGCAAGGCCAAGTCGCATGACGACCTGGCGGTGGCCAGCCGCGTGCTGCGGGTCGAGGCCGACGGCATCCGCGCCCTGGCGCTCGGCCTCGGCGACAGCTTCGCGCGCGCCATCGAGATACTGGCCCAGCGCACCGGCCGCATCGTGGTCACCGGCATGGGCAAGAACAGCCATATCGGGCGCAAGATCGCGGCGACACTGGCCTCCACTGGTTCGCCGGCGCTGTTCGTCCATCCTGCCGAGGCCAGCCATGGCGATCTCGGCATGATTGCCGACGGCGATGCCGTGCTGGCGCTCTCCAATTCCGGCGGCACGCCGGAATTGGCCGCCATCATCGGCCATACGCGCCGGTTCCGTATTCCCCTCGTCGCCATTACAGCCGGGGCCGGCAGCCCGCTCGCCGAGGCGGCCGACGTCACCCTGTTGCTGCCCCAGGCGGACGAGGCCTGCCCGCTCGGCCTGGCGCCGACCACCTCCACGACGATGACTCTCGCGCTGGGCGACGCCATCGCCATCGCCTTGCTGGAGCGCCGCGGCTTCTCGAGCTCCGACTTCCAGGTCCTGCATCCCGGCGGACTGCTCGGGCGTAGGCTGCTGAAGGTTGCGGACATCATGCATGGCGGTGACAGCGTTCCCTTGGTGCCGCCGACGACCTCGATCAAGGAGACCGTCTTTGCGATGACCGCGAAGGGGTTCGGCTGCGCGGGCATCCTCGACGACGCAGGCAGGCTCATCGGCATCGTCACCGACGGCGACCTGCGCCGCCACTGGTCGGACAATTCCCAGACGGCCGCCGACGTGATGACTCGAAAGCCCAAGACGATCCGCCCGCAGGCGCTCGCGCAAGAAGCGCTCGCCATGATGAACATGAGCGAGCGCCCGTTTACCGCCTTGTTCGTCGTCGAGAACGAACGGCCGATCGGGATCATCCACATGCATGACTGCTTGCGCGCCGGTGTGGCATGAGCAGTCCGGTCACCATGCGCCGGCCGGTCGAGCGCCCACTCCTCACCGAGCCGCCCCTGCCTCGGCAGCCGCAGCGCAGCAGGCACGGGCGATTGGCCCGCTTCGCGCGCATCGCGCTCCCGATCGTCGCCCTCGCTTTCGCCGGCCTGATCTTCGCTTGGTCGCGCATCAATCCGATCATCGAGCGTATCCACATCAGCGACACGCAGCCGGCGCCGCAGGAGATCGACGCGGTCACGATGGAAAATGCCCGCTTCGCCGGCGTCGACGCGCAGAACCGGAGCTTCAACATCACGGCCGTGCGGGCCGTCCAGTCGGCGGACGACGACAACCACGTGGACCTGCAGCAACCGAAGGCGGATATCGTTCTGACCAGCGGCGCGAAGGTTACGGTCCAATCGGACACCGCCGGCCTGCAGCGCGACACCCAGATCCTGGAACTCGCCGGAAAAGTCACGCTCACGCAGGACCAGGACTACGAGTTCCATACGACGCGCGCCCGCATCGACCTCGGCGAGCGCACCGCCGCGGGCGACGCGCCCGTGGACGGCCGCGGCCCTCAGGGGGAGATTCACGCTCAAGGTTTCGACATTCTCGATGGCGGCGCTCGCGTTGTCTTCCGCGGGCATGCGCGGGCGATCCTGCAGCCGCACCAGGAGTCGGTGACGCCATGAGCGCGTCGACCGAAGCCCGGACGCGCCGCGCCGTCTTGACCCTTCTGGCCGGGTCGGCCGCCGCCTTGATGGCGGGCGGCGCGCGCAGCAAGGCCTGGGCCGCCCAGGGGGACACCAGCGGCGTCATGGGCGGCGGCCAATCGAACGCGCCGATCGAGATCGAGGCTGAATCGGGAATCGAGTGGCGGCGCAACGAGAAGCAATACATCGCGCGTGGCAATGCCACGGCGAAGCGCGGCGATCTTACCGTCAACGCCGATACGCTCACCGCTCACTATCGCGACAAGCCCGCCGGCGGCTCCGAGATCTGGCAGATCGAAGCCGAAGGTCACGTGCGCCTGCAGCAGCCGGGCCGCACCGTCACGGGCGAGCACGCCATCTACAATCTGGACACCCGCATCCTGAAGGTCACGGGCGGCAACGTCGGCGTCGATACCGGCAAGGAGAGGTTGACCGCGGATGATAGCCTCGAATATCAGGATGGGCCGCAAATCGCGATCGCACGCGGCAACGCGACGGTCGTGCAGACCGACCGCCGCGTGCGCGCGGACACGATGACCGGACACTTTCAGCGGCAGGCCGACGGCAAGCTGAACCTGGTGCGAATGGAAGCTGACGGGCATGTCGAAGTGAAGACGCCGGACACTTATGCGACCAGCAACAAGGGCGACTATGACCTCAACGCCGAGATCATGACCCTGTCGGGCAACGTCAAAGTCACGAACGCCGGCAACCAGTTCAACGGTGAATACGCCGAGGTCAACGTGAAGACCGGCGTCAGTCGCCTGCTCGGCAATCCCAGTGGAACGGGCAAGGTGAAGAGCCTGATCATGCCCTCTTCGCAACCGTCGCAGTCGCAGTGATCATGGCCGCATCCGCATTGCCGAAGGACAAGCCGAGCCTGCGCGTGACGCGGCCGGAACTGGGCGAACCGAGCGCCAAGATCGCGCCTCTGGCGCCGGGTCTCGTCGCCAACAACCTGATGAAGCAGTTCCGTAAGCGCCCGGTGCTGCGGGGCGTCTCCGTTTCGGTGCGGCGCGGCGAGGTGGTCGGCCTCCTCGGCCCCAACGGCGCCGGCAAGACCACCTGCTTCTACATCATCACCGGCCTGATCAAGGCCGACGACGGTGCGATCGTGCTCGACGGCGTCGACGTCACGGACCTGCCGATGTATCGCCGGGCCCGGCTCGGCATTGGCTATCTGCCGCAGGAAGCCTCGGTGTTCCGCGGCCTGACAGTCGCGGAGAATCTTCGCGCCGTGCTCGAGATCATCGAGCCTTCGCGCGACCGCCGCGAGGCGCGGATCGACGAATTGCTGTCGGAGTTCTCGATCGGCCATCTGCGGGATACCCCGGCGGTGGCGCTGTCGGGCGGCGAGCGGCGGCGCGTCGAGATCGCGCGGGCGATCGCCTCGCGCCCCAACTTCATCCTGCTTGACGAGCCGTTCGCGGGCATCGATCCCATCACGGTCGGCGACATCCGGTCGCTCGTCAGTCACCTCAAGGACCGTGGCATCGGTGTGCTCGTCACCGATCACAACGTCCGCGACACTTTAGATATCGTCGACCGCGCCTATATCCTTTATGAAGGGAAGGTCCTGCGCGAGGGCCGTCCGTCGGAGATCGTGGACGACGAGACCGTGCGGCGGGTCTACCTGGGCGAACGGTTCAGCCTGTAGGGAGGGCGGCCACCATGGCGGTGCGCCAGCGCATGGATCTGCGGCAGACCCAGACGCTGGTGATGACGCCTCAGCTCCAACAGGCGATCAAGCTGCTGGAGCTTTCAAGCCAGGAACTGGCTGCCTATGTCGAGCACGAGCTCGAGCAGAATCCGTTGTTGGAGCGCGACGACCCGAGCGCCGACGGCGCCGCCGAGCAAGGTTCCCCGACGAATGAGGAATCTCCGCCGCCGGTCAGCCCGCCCAGCGATCCGCTGGACGCGAGCGAGTTCGTGGCGGCCGCGATGATGCCGGACGCGCCGGAGTCTCCGCTCGACGTCGACTATGACAATCTTTGGACCAACGATGCGGCGGACGCGCCGACTCCGCCATCGGTCCTGAGTGTCGGATCACGCGCCAGCGTCGACGCCGACGATATCGATGGTGCCTCCGCCGTCGAGCAGACCCTCAGCCGCGTCATCAGCTTGCGCGAACACCTGACCGAACAGATCAATGTCGACCTGACGGACTCCATGGAGCGGTTGATCGGGTTGGCGATGATCGAGCAGATCGACGAGGCGGGCTACTGGAACGGTGAACTCGCGCCGATCGCGGAACGCCTGGGCTGCGCGCCGGCAAAGGTGGAGGCAACGTTGCTGCGTCTACAGCAGCTCGATCCGCCCGGCATCTTTGCCCGCAACCTCGCCGAATGCCTGGCCCTGCAGCTCAAGGATCGCGACCGGCTCGATCCCGCGATGCAGAAACTGCTGGAGCATCTCGATCTTCTGGCGCAAGGGGAACGCGAGCGGCTGATGCGCCTGTGCGGCGTCGACGCCGCCGACCTGGCCGAAATGGTGTCCGAGATCCGTGCCCTGAACCCGAAGCCGGCCGAGTCGTTCTCGACAACACCGATGGTTCCGGTGGTGCCTGACATCCTGATGCGGCGCGCGTCCGACGGTGGATGGCTGGTCGAACTGAACCCGGATGCCCTGCCGCGTGTCCTGCTCAACGAGAGCTATGTCGCCAAGGTCCGGCGCTCCGCCACCGACAAGGCCGCCCGGGAATACATCAATGACCGGGTGACGGCCGCCAACTGGCTGGTGCGTGCGCTCCAGCAGCGCGCGACGACGATCCTGAAGGTCGCGACGGAGATCATACGCCAGCAGGATGGGTTCTTCCGCCATGGCGTCCAGCATCTGCGGCCGCTGACCCGGCGCGAGGTCGCCGACTCGATCGAGATGCACGAGAGCACGGTCAGTCGCGTGACGACGAACAAGTACATGGCGACGCCGCGCGGGTTGTTCGAGCTGCGCTACTTCTTCGGCAGCGCGTTGGCCGATGCGGATGGCGGCGTCGGCCACTCCGCCGAGGCGGTGCGGACGCGCATCAAGACACTGATCGAGGCGGAGCCCGCGGGCGCCACGCTCTCCGACGACCGGATCGCCGAGATCCTCCGCACCGAGGGCATCGAGATCGCCCGACGGACAGTCGCTAAATACCGGGAATCCTTGCGAATACCGTCGTCCTCCCAGCGCCGGAGGGCACGGGCATTGCACTTGCGTTGAAACCACATAGATGTAAGGAACAGGGGGATGAGGAGGCGCTTGACTTGCTCCAAGGCGCTCCATATGTTCCCGCGCCCTCGACCGGGAGCGGACGATTTGGCTTTGTTGATAGCCATCCGGTGATTTGCTCTCCCATGCGGCCATCCGGACCAGTCAGCCAATGCAACTCACGGTAAAAGGCAAGCATCTCGACGTCGGCGACGCTTTGAAGTCCCACGTCGCGACGAGCCTCGAAGGCGTTTTCGGCAAGTATTTCGGCAATCCGATCGAGGCCACTGTCGTGCTGTCGCGCGAAGCCCATCTCTACCGGGCACATATCGGCGTTCACATCGGTCGCGGCATCAACATGCAGAGCCAGGCCGATGCGGAGACCCCGTATGTGGCGTTCGATTCGGCGGCCGAGCACCTCTCCAAGCGCCTGCGGCGCCACAAGCGCCGCCTGCGCGACCACCACCGCGCCGAGCCGCCCGCGACGGAGGTCGGCGCGCAGTACATTCTTACCGGCGACATGGATGTCGACGAAGCGCCGGCAGAGGACAAGAACGGAGCGCCCGTGACGATCGTCGAGTCGGTCGAGATACCGACGCTGTCGGTCGGCGAGGCGGTCATGCGCCTCGATCTCGCCAACGGGACGGCCATGATGTTCCGGAACCGCACCCATGGCGAGCTGAACATGGTCTACCGCCGGTCGGACGGGACCATCGGATGGGTGGATCCGCGCGCCAATCCTTCCGCCTGAGCGAGAGTGGCAGGGCAAGAGATGGGGATGGAGATCGAAGACCTGATCACGCCGGAAAGCGTGATCGCCCGCCTGCGGGTGTCGAGCAAGAAGCAGGTGCTGCAGGAGCTCTCCAAGCGCGCAGCCGAGATGACGGGCCTGCCCGAGCGCACGATCTTCGACGTGTTGCTGGAGCGCGAGCGGCTCGGCACCACCGGTGTCGGCGACGGCATCGCCATTCCGCACGGCAAGCTGGCCGAGCTGCACCGGCTGCACGGCCTGTTTGCGCGGCTGGAGACGCCTGTGGATTTCGATGCGGTCGACGACCAGCCGGTCGATCTGATCTTCCTGCTGCTGGCGCCCGAGGGCGCCGGGGCCGATCACCTGAAGGCGCTGGCCCGGGTGTCGCGCCTGCTGCGCGACCGTGCCACCTGCGAGAAGCTGCGCGGGGCCGACAAGCCCGACGCGCTCTACGCGCTATTGACGGGATCGCGCGCCAGCCACGCCGCCTGACTCAGACTCAGTGCACGCTGACCGGCTCGAGGTCGTTCTCGCGCAGGGCCGCGAGGGCGGCGTCGCGCGTCGGAAGGGCGCCGATCTGCGTGCCGTCGGCGGCGAAGACCGCGAAGGCAGCGGCATCGTCGATCACCACCGGCTTGATGTAGGCGACGCCCTGGAGGCCGAGGGCGGCGAGATCGGCCAGGGAGATATGCCGCAGCTGTTCGTTCGGATTCATGACAAATCTCCTGATCACCGGGCCGCGATCTTGGCCCCGGCCTCGTCATCCAGAGTCTGGATGGCGATCGTACGCACCTCGCTCAGCGTGGTCGGACGGCACAGCTCAATGGTGAGGATGCCCTTGTCGAGCGCGGCCGACACCACCTCGAGGCCCTCCGCCAGAACGAACACGCGCCGGAACTGACGCGCCGCGATGCCACGATGCAGATAGACCCGCTCGGGCTGGTCGGCTTGGCGGCCGCGCACCACGAGCTGGTTGCTCTCGACCTGCACGCTCAGATCGTCCGACGCGAAGCCGGCCACGGCCAGCGCGATGCGGAAACCGCTCTCGCCGACCTGCTCGATGTTGAAGGGCGGATAGCTCTCGCCGGGCTGCTTGGCGATATGGTCCAGCAGACGGTCGACGTGATCGAAGCCGAGCAGCAGCGGATTGTTGGTGAGGGACAGGCGGGTCATTCGATCGGCAGCTCCTCCAGCGAGCGAGCGGCAACTGTTGCAATCACTGCGGCCTGCCTGGGCCCGCAAGACGGTCGGCCCATAGCGGCACCGACCCAGGCTATGTGGGGTCTATTACCAAGAGGTCAAGGGAACGGCTCCGTAACCTTAACGGCGCGTTACGGCTAACGCTTTGATTTGCCTCACTTAACGACACCAAGCTCCTTGCCGACCTGGCGGAAGGCGTCGAGCGCACGGTCGAGGTAGGGGCGCTCGTGGGCGGCCGAGATCTGGACGCGGATGCGGGCTTCGCCCTTGGGCACGACCGGGTAGGAGAAGCCGATGACGTAGATGCCGCGGGTCAGCAGCGCGGCCGCCATCTTCTGGGCGAGCGCGGCGTCGAACAGCATGACCGGCACGATCGGGTGCAGGCCGGGCTTGATGGTGAAGCCGGCGGCGGCGATCTGCTCGCGGAAATACTTGGCATTGGCGAGCAGGTGCTGGCGCGGCTCGGCGCTGCGCGACAGCAGGTCGAAGACCCTGATGCCGGCGGCGGCGACCGAGGGTGTGATGGAGTTGGAGAAGAGGTAGGGGCGCGAGCGCTGGCGCAGCAGGTCGATGACCGGCTGCTTCGCCGTGGTGAAGCCGCCGGTGCCGCCGCCGAGGGCCTTGCCCAGGGTCGAGGTGAAGATGTCGATCTCGGACTGCACGCCGTGATGCTCGGCCGAGCCGCGGCCGGTGGGGCCGATGAAGCCGGTGGCGTGGGAGTCGTCGACCATGACGGCGGCGTCGTGCTCGCGGGCGAGCTGCACGATCTTGTCGAGCGGCGCGATGTCGCCGTCCATGCTGAAGACGCCGTCGGTGGCGATGAGGCGGGTGCGCGCGCCCTTGGCGGCGACGAGCTGGGCGCGCAGGTCGTCCATGTCGGCGTGGCGGTAGCGCAGGCGCTGGGCCTTGCAGAGGCGGATGCCGTCGATAATGGAGGCGTGGTTGAGGGCGTCGCTGATGACGGCGTCCTGCTCGTCGAGCAGGGTCTCGAACAGGCCGCCATTGGCGTCGAAGCAGGAGGAGTAGAGGATGGCGTCGTCGGTGCCGAAGAACTGGGCGATCTTGGCTTCGAGGGCGCGGTGCAAGTCTTGCGTGCCGCAGATGAAGCGCACCGAGGCGAGGCCGAAGCCGTGGTCGTCGAGCGCCTGTTTCGCCGCCGCGATGATGTCGGGGTGGTTGGCGAGGCCGAGATAGTTGTTGGCGCAGAAGTTGAGCACCTCCTGGCCGGAGACGAGGCGGATGCGGGCGTCCTGCGGGCTGGCGATGACGCGCTCCTCCTTGTAGAGCGCGTCGCGCCGGATCTGCTCGAGCTGTTCGGTCAGGCGTTGCTGCAGGCCCATGGTCGCTACTCCCAGCTCAAGACGACCTTGCCGCATTGGCCGGAGGCCATGAGGTCGAAGCCGGTCTGGAACTCGTCGATGGGGAGCTGGTGGGTGAGGACGGGGCGCAGGTCGAGGCCGCCGAGGATCATCTGGGTCATCTTGTACCAAGTCTCGAACATCTCGCGGCCGTAGATGCCCTTGATGGTGACGCCCTTGAAGATGACCTGGTCCCAGTCGATGCGCGTGTCCGAGGGCAGGATGCCCAGCAGGGCGACGCGGCCGCCGTGATACATGTGGTGGAGCATGTCGTTGAAGGCGCGCGGATTGCCGGACATCTCCAGGCCGATGTCGAAGCCCTCGCGGATGTCCTGCGCCTTCATGGCGTCGGCAAGCGTGCCGCGCTGCACGTTGACGATGTGGGTGGCGCCCATCTTCGACGCGAGGTTGAGGCGGTAGTCGTTGACGTCGGTGACCACCACATGGCGGGCGCCGAGATAGCGGCAGATGCCGGCGGCGATGATGCCGATCGGGCCGGCGCCGGTGATCAGCACGTCCTCGCCGACGATGTCGAACGACAGGGCGCAGTGGGCCGCGTTGCCGTAGGGATCGAAGAAGGCGGCGATCTCCGAGGGGATCTGGGCGGGGATGAGCCACAAATTCTGCGCGGGCACGGTGACGTACTCGGCGAAGGCGCCGTTCACGTTCACGCCGATGCCGCGAGTGTGGGTGCAGAGGTGGCGGCGGCCGGCGCGGCAGTTGCGGCATTGGCCGCAGGTGAGGTGGCCCTCGGCCGAGACGCGGTCGCCGAGCTGATAGTTGTCGACGCCGGGGCCCATCTCGACGATGCGGCCGACGAACTCATGGCCGATGACCAGGCCGGGCTTGATGGTGCGCTGGGACCACTCGTCCCATTTGTAGATGTGGAGGTCGGTGCCGCAGATGGCGGTCTTCTCGACCTTGATCAGCACCTCGTTCGTGCCGGGGGCCGGCTTCGCCACCTGCTCCATCCAGATGCCCTGCTCGGGCTTGCGCTTCACCAGGGCCTTCATGCTCGCCATCGTCGTCCTGCTCCGCTCAGCGGTTCGTTGAGACGGGCGACCTTAGCACAGCCCCGATGGCGCTGAACGAGGCCGATGCGCGCAGCCGCTCGCGAAACGAACGAACGACCCCATGCCAAGCGGGGGACGGGGATTTGGCCATGGGTGACCGCGGGTGGACGCTGATGGGCTGCGGCTGCGAAATCGAACGATGGACCCCATGCCCAGCGGAAATGGCGTTGTTCGATGGCCTGGTGTAGGGGCGGGGGGGGGGCGGCCCGGGGCCGGTTGAAACGGGAGGAAACCCCGAGGGGGCGGGGGGGGGGGGCGGGGGGGGGCGGGCGCCCGCGCCCCCCGCGCCGGCGCCGCGTGGT
>Ga0335085_10010248_pt1 | contig 14029 bp, 11 predicted proteins | sample Lox_Sample_45_FD_206712 | JGI IMG/M metagenome (GOLD analysis project Ga0335085, IMG submission 206712) | Soil microbial communities from Loxahatchee National Wildlife Refuge, Florida, United States - Lox_Sample_4.5 | ecosystem: Environmental > Terrestrial > Soil > Wetlands | place: USA...
CTCCCATCTGCGACGAAAAAATCAATCATCTCTTCTCCGTTTTCGCCACTCAACGCAGCAAGCGGTGGTTTGATCGCGAGACCTTTCGCGGCCTGATGCGTCTTCGCGGGATGGAGTGCAACGCCCTCAGCGGTTACGCGGAAGCATTTCACAGTCGTAAAATGGTTCTTCATTCCGTTAGTTGAACGAAGCGAAATATGCCTATCCCTGACAAGCTTGCTGGTCCGGCGCCGGAGGCAGCCGACCACATGGACTTCTCGAAATCGCGCAATCTTCAGCCCAAGGCGCACCGCTTGATCCCCGGTGGTTCGCACACGTATGCCAAGGGTGACGATCAGTATCCAGTCCAGGCTCCCGGCTTCATGGTAAAGGGTAAGGGTTGCCATGTGTGGGATTTGGACGGCAACGAATTCATTGAGTACGGCATGGGCTTGCGTTCCGTTACGCTGGGCCACGCGTTCGATCCGGTGGTGGAAGCGGCATACAAACAAATGCAGCTCGGCACCAATTTCAGCCGTCCCGCAAAGCTGGAAGTGGACCTAGCCGAGGCGATGCTCGGATTGATCGACGGCGCGGATATGGCCAAGTTCGCCAAGAACGGCTCTGACGTTACTACTGCCGCCGTAAAATTGGCGCGGGCTTACACCGGGCGCGACCTGGTCGCGATTTGCAGCGATCATCCCTTTTTCTCTGTTGACGATTGGTTCATCGGCACTACCGAATTGAACGCGGGAATTCCCGATGCCATTTCCCGCATGACGCTGATGTTTCGCTACAACGATCTTGGCGGTCTGCGCCAGCTCTTCGACCAACATCCCAATCAGATTGCTTGTGTCGTACTTGAACCGGAAACCGCGATGCCGCCGGCTCCTGGATACCTCGCCCAGTTGAAACAGCTTTGTGAAGAGCAGGGCGCGGTGCTGGTGTTCGACGAGACTATTACCGGGTTTCGCTGGCATCTTTCCGGAGCGCAGAAATTCCACGGCGTCGTTCCGCATCTCTCGACCTTCGGTAAGGGTATGGGGAACGGTTTCGCGATCGCGGCGCTGGTTGGAAAACGGGAAATCATGCGGCGCGGCGGCCTGGACCACGATCAACCGCGCGTTTTCCTGCTTTCTACAACCCACGGTGCGGAAAGCCATGGCCTCGCCGCCTCTCTGGAAACCATCCGTGTCTATCAAGAACGCCACGTTGTGGAAGTGTTGTGGAAGCAGGGCGCGCGCCTCCAGTCCCTTGTGGACCGTTCCATCCACGAAAATCATCTGCAGGGCTATTTCGGGCTCATTGGCCGCCCCTGTAATCTCTCGTTTGTAACTCGTGATCGAGAGGAAAAACGTTCGCAGCCGTTCCGCACCTTATTTATGCAGGAACTCATCCGCCGAGGCGTGATCGGCCCCTCGTTCGTCGTCAGTTTTTCTCACAGCGATGCGGATATCGACCGCACCGGTGAGGTGGTTCACGAGTCGCTGAAGGTCTATCGCAAAGCGCTGGATGAGGGAGTCGAGAAATATCTGCAAGGACGGCCGGTTAAGCCGGTCTACCGTAAATTCAACTAGGCGGGAGAGCCGGGTCAAGACCATGAAAGAAGACCTGCGGGAACTTTATAAATATCGCGAACTGCTGTACATGATTACCTATCGCGATATCAAGGTGCGCTACAAGCAATCGATTATGGGTTTCTTCTGGGCGATCCTCATGCCCATTCTGATCGTGATGTCCGGTATTGTGGTGCGCTATGCCTATGCCATGGTCGCGCATGCGCCGCTGAAGACCGCCGATATCGCTGGAGTGGCCATCAAGTCGGTTCCCTGGGCATTCCTGGTTTCCAGTATTCGCTTCACGTGCAACAGCTTGACCGGCAATCGTGAACTCGTCACCAAGATTTATTTTCCAAAAGAGATTTTCCCCATGGCCGCGGTTCTGGCCTGTTTGTTTGATTTTCTTGTGGCCTCGGTCGCACTGGTGATTTTCCTCGCACTTACCCACGTTGGCGTGAGCATTTATCTTCTGTGGGTGCCCGTGCTGCTTGGCACGCTGATCGTGTTGGCTACAGGAATCGGCATGCTCGTGTCCGCCGCCAGCCTGTTCTTCCGCGACGTGAAGTACATTGTGGAAGTTTTTCTTACCTTCGGCATTTTCTTTACGCCGGTTTTTTATGACGTCCGCATGTTTGGAGATCGCGGCAAGTATTTAATGCTCAACCCGGTTGCGCCGCTTCTCGACGGCCTGAGCGCCTGCATTGTCCACCATGAGTCTCCCGATCTGCACTGGTTCCTTTACAGTCTGATTTTCAGCTTGGCTTCGTTCCTTTCCGGATTTGTTCTGTTCAAGCATTTACAGCCCATGTTTGCAGAAAGTATCTAAAGAGCCCAACCATGTCAGACGTTTCGCTCAGTATGGAGCATGTGTACAAGAAGTTCCGGAAGGGAGAGATCTATAACTCTCTCCGGGACTTGATCCCCGCCATGACCGGCAAAATGTTTGGCGGTGATGAACTCGACGCGAAGGACCGGCGCGAGTTTTGGGCCTTGGAAGACCTGTCGTTTGAAGTGAAACGTGGCGAAGCCTTGGCCATCATTGGCCGAAATGGCGCGGGCAAAAGCACCGCGTTGAAGATCTTGAGCCGCATCATGCGGCCGACCCGGGGACGTATGGTCGTCAACGGCCGGCTTTCTGCTTTGATCGAAGTCACCGCGGGCTTTCATCCCGACCTCACCGGCATGGAGAATATTTTTCTTCACGGCACGATTCTGGGCATGAAGAAACGCGAGATTCAGGGCAAGCTGGATCAAATCATCGCGTTCTCGGGACTCGATGATTTCATCGATACTCCGGTGAAGCGCTACTCTTCCGGTATGTACGCGCGGCTCGGTTTCTCCGTGGCTGCTCATATCGAGCCCGACGTGATGGTAGTCGACGAGGTTTTGAGCGTTGGCGACTTCGTATTTCAGCAGCGGTGTCTCGATCGTATCAAAGCGGTTATCAAAGCCGGCACCACGGTGCTCTTTGTTTCTCACAATCTCAAATCGGTGACCGAAATTTGCGATCGCTCCTTGCTCTTGGATCACGGCAAGACCCTGGCCATCGGCGACACCGACTCCATCATTCGCAAATATCTCGAATCGGGTTCCGGCACCGCGGTGCCGGAGGAGAAGAAATCCGTACACATTTCGCAAGTTGTCGTTCGTGACGCTGCGGGAGAGCAGGCTACGTTTGGCTCGGGAGAGACCGCTTGGGTGGACGTGGAGATTACTGCGCGCGACTTTGCCGAAAAGCTCGCGGTGGTGATCTGGCTCACCGACGACGCACAGTACGAGCTTTTCAATACTTCCACGGAACGTCTTGGCTGTACGCCGATCTCCCTTTCTCCCAACCAATCCTATCGGTGTACATTCCAACTTCAGCTGAATGTTGCGCATGGTACGTTTCACGTTTGCGCCGCGATTCATCGCTACGACATCGACAAAACTTATGACGACAAAAAACCGGCCGCTACTTTGTTCATCGGCAATACCACCGCTGTCCGGGGCGCGGTGAACTGTTTTCCTACAGTCGTCGAGCATGGTGTCTCAGGTGTCGGAAGCGAAACGCCGATTGTTCGCTGACGAGTCCAGTGGTCCCCCCCGCATGCCGGAGAATGCGAATAAGCCTGGCTTGGTTGCTACGTCTAGACCCGCTACACAGTCAAGTTCTCATGGATAGCGCTGCGACAGTTCGGCGCACGGTCCAAATTGCGTTGTTGACACCATACACCGGAGGCAACCTGGGCGATGCGGCGATTCAGGACGCCATGATCGCGAACCTCCGCCAGCGCATCCCCAACGCGCAGTTTTCCGGTATATCGCTGAACAATGAGAATTATCTCCAAAGGCATGGCACACGGGCGTATCCGATTTGTGCCGCTTCGGGTGTTTCGTTCTATGCCATGCCCAGCGACTCGGCCGTTTCTGATCACGGCAAGAAAAGAGCCCAAGGATTTGGTGCTTCACTACGATTGGCGCTCCGTCGATTGCCGGGTGTTCCTTCACTGATCAAGTTGGCGAAGCCACTGCTGCAACGAGCCGCCGGGGAACTGCGACACTGCTTGGGAGGTTATCGATTCCTTCGTGATCACGATGCGCTGATCGTGTGCGGTGGTGGCCAGCTGGACGACGAGTGGGGCGGTTCTTTTGGGCATCCCTTTGCCTTATTTAAATGGGCGATTCTTGCGAAACTCGCGCACGTCCCTTTTCTGGTCGCCAGTGTCGGTGCCGGCAAGATAGAGGCCAAGGCCACGCGGTTTTTTCTCTCGACCATGCTGCGCGCGGCGTCGTATCGGTCCTACAGGGACAAGAACAGTAAACGGGCTGCCGCCGGGATGTTACGCCTGGCGGAAAAAGATTCTGTGGTCCCCGATCTTGCGTTTAGTGCGCCAGTCGATGCGGTTCCGAACAGTACACAGGCGTGCTCGTTGGCTGTCGGCCGTACGATAACAGCCGTCAGTCCGATCGCTTATGCGAAGCCGGGAACGTGGCCCTCGTCCGATCGCGATCTATACGATCGTTATCTGAACGAGCTCGCGGACGTGCTCGGCGAACTGCTCGAGCGCGATCATTTCCTTGTGTTTGTCTGGTCGGCTCGCGGCGATCAAAACGTGATGGAAGAACTCGTTGCCCGGCGCGATGATAACTTCAAAGCGAGATTGCTCCAGAACTCCTGTTTCGCTACGCCGGCCAACTGGAAAGACTATCTCTCGATCGTGCAGGAAGCAGACCTGCTGATCGCCAGCCGGTTGCATAGCATCATTCTCGGTTTCCTGGCGAAAGTTCCGGTGGTGGCGATCTCCTTCGATCCGAAAGTGGATTGGGTCATGCAGGACGCCGCGCAAGCCGATTCACTACTGCAAATCCGCGGTTTTACGGCGTCAGAAGTTCTGCAAGCTGGCGAACGCCTCGAGTTCCACAGAAAAGAAATCGTTCAACACTTGACTCGTTACCATCAACAAGTCGTGGAAACGTCCGCTTCGCAATACGACGCGATTGCCCGCATGGCTATAGCCCAGGCAGGCCGTCGCGTTGCCACTCGAGCTGGAAAATAATGTTCTTAGGAGCGACCTGCAACCAAAGCTAAATAGTCCCAGACCCCCGGCCCATCCCCAGGTTCGTTTTTCTTCTCCCTTTCTCGTTCACGATGGCCATGTCAAACCGTTCCAGAATTCGTATCATCGCCTGGATCCTGGCAGCAGTGCTTGGGGCGGCACAGGCTTGGATTTCCCGCTTCGACCTCGTGAATGACACGGTTTCTTACCTCGATATGGGAGACTATTTCTTCCATGGTCATCCGGCGGCTATCATCAACGGCATCTGGAGCCCGTTATACGCTTTCCTGTTGGGCCTGACCCTGACCATATTCAGGACCACGATTTATTCTGAGTATCCCGTTATCCATTTGCTCTTGTTTGTGATTTTCTTGTTTGCCCTGTACTCCTTTGAGTATTTCATCAGCCAACTCGAAAGCTTTCACCATGTCCATACTCCGCGAACTCCGGATTTCGCTCATGATTGGGCATGGACCGCGATCGCCTATGTACTCTTTCTTTGGGCCTCCCTTGGATTGATTGGAGTCTATGAAACCAATCCCGACATGCTCGTGGCCGCCTTCTTCTATCTGGCTTGCGGATTTCTTTTAAAAATTGCCGCGGGCCACGCAACATGGAAGACGTTCTGTGCCTTGGGCGTCATTCTGGGCCTTGGCTACTTGACGAAGTCCGTCATGTTCCCGCTTTCGATCGCGCTTTTGCTGGTCGCCTCGATCCTCGCAAAACGCGAACCTCGCCGGATCTTGATCGCAGTCAGCGCTTTTTTTCTGCTCGCGTTGCCATTTATCGCCTTGTTGTCGGCCCAAAAAGGCCATCTCACCTTTGGAGACTCGGGAAAATACAATTACGCCGTTCACATTAATCAGATCCCCCGGCATCATTGGCAGGGAAGCGGTTCAGCCTTCGGTGCTCCCATACATCCGACGCGGGAAATCTCGACCTCGCCAACCGCATTCGAATTCAATGGGCCGCTTCCGGGTACGTATCCCGCGTGGTACGACCCGACGTTCTGGTATGAAGGTGTGCAGCCTCATGTCCATTTGCGTCAAGAGCTGAAAGCGTTCGCAAGAAATGCCTTTGGTGAGTTCGATATCTTCTTTTTTGCTCTCAATGGCGGGCTCTTCACCACGCTCCTTGTGAGCTTTATCGCGTCCAAAGACCGGATCGCTGTCTGGAAGAGCGTCTATCGCGTCTGGTTCTTGGTGGTTATTCCGATTCTGGCGTTTTGCTTGTATGCGGCAGTTCATTACGAGAATCGCTACATCGGCCCCTTTTTCGCGGTTTTATGCGTTTCGTTGTTCTCCTGCATTCTTTCGGCGGATGATTCTACGAACCGGCAACTATTTTCGGGCATAGCTGTTGTCCAGATCTTCATGCTGCTTTGGTTTTTTGCGCCGCCCATAATTAGGCATCTGCGGCATCCCTGGGTTCAGGAGCAGGGCTCATACCAGGAGATTGCCGAGGGCGCCCGCGAAATGGGACTTCGGCCAGGCGATCCCATTGCTTCGCTGGATTTTTCGAATCTCGGTGTGGCCATGTGGGCCAGGCTGGCGAGAGTTCGCATCATCGGCGAGGTTTACTTCTGGCCGGGCGATTCGGACAGCACCACGAGCTTCTGGAGTGCCGATGCCATCACCCAAGAAAATCTACTCCAGAGGTTTCAGCAAGCAGGCGCCCGGGCGGTGGTGACCAGTGATACGCCCGTCGGCGCCAATGCGTCGAAGTGGCTGCGCATCGGCCACTCTGGCGAATACATTCTTTGGCTGAACCAGCAAGCCAAAGCTGACTCTTTTAAGGACATCGCCACAGACAGGTTTTCTCACTAACGCCAGACGACTGGCAAATCTCCAGGTTTGCTCGGGACCACTGAAACACTCACGGAAAGGTGCATTCCCCCATGAACATTTTCTTTGATGCGAAGACGACGGATGATCAACGCCGTAAGGACCTCTATCAGGGATCGCTTTTCGTCAATTCTCCCTCTCCCTACGCGTTGAAACTCTGCGAACTGGCCAGGAACCTGATCGAGGAAGCGTTTCATCCCCTTGATCCCTTGACGCTGCACCAGTCTCTTCCGGTAGAACGCTGCGTCGAAAAGCTAGCCGTACTCAAGCCGCAGTTCATTCACCACCCGAAATCCAAGGAATTTATTCAAGGCATGTTGGCCGAAGCCGGTTGTGATCCGGAAAAAACATATTTTGACGTGCCGCGGCTGCGTACGGCCTTTCCGGGCGACTACTTGAAGTCGGGAATTGCATATGCGTTTCATCCACACCGCGATACCTGGTATTCGGCTCCGTTTTGCCAGATCAATTGGTGGATGCCGGTGTATTCGTTGAACGCCGAGAATTGCATGGCATTTCACCCGCATTATTTCGACCATCCGCTCAAAAACGGCTCGCTTGGCTATAACTATCAAAAATGGAATCTGGAAAGCCGGCAAAATGCGGCGCAACATATCAAGACCGACACCCGCGTGCAGCCGAAACCCGAGGAGTCCGTGGAAATGGAGCCACAGATTCGTCTGGTCTGTCAGGTCGGCTCTCCCTTCCTGTTTTCTGCGGCACACCTGCACTCAACGGTTCCGAATAGTTCGGAATACATTCGCTATAGCATCGACTTCCGCACTGTCCATCTGGACGACGTGCAGAACAGCATCGGCGCTCGTAATATCGACTCCTCGTGTACCGGCACAACCATGAATGATTATCTTCGCGGAACAGATCTCAGCCACTTGCCTGCCGAAGTTCTGGCCAGATATGAAGGCGCACTAACCTAATAACATGGAGAGCGGAAATCCGTTGAATGACATTTCCAGTCGAGCCAACCGCGGGTTGTCAGGAAAGATAGATGAAGCCGCCTCTGGTTAGTGTGGTTACGCCGTTTTATAATTCGGCGCAATATCTTGCCGAATGCATTGAAAGCGTTCTGGCGCAAACTCACGGCGAATTCGAATATATCCTGTCAGACAATTGCAGTACCGACGGCTCGACGGACATCGCTGAGTCTTATGCGCGCCGCGACTCGCGAATTCGGTTTATCCGCCAGCCGCAGTTTCTTTCCCAGGTCGCTCATTACAACAGCGCTTTAGCCGCCATCTCCGATGCCAGTCAGTACTGCAAGATGGTGCAAGCGGATGATTTTATTTTCCCGGACTGCTTGCGACTGATGGTCCAGGTGTTTCAGCAATCGGACACCATCGGGTTGGTAAGTTCGTACGATCTGAAGGGCAACACTGTTCGCGGCTCCGGGTTTCCGTACCCCACGACGTTTTTACCGGGCCGGGAGATGGGCAGAGCGTATCTTCGCAACAACTCGGTCTACGTTTTTGGATCGCCATCGACGCTCATGTATCGCTCCTCTTTGGTTCGCGATGAGCGTCCCTTCTTCGATGAATCCTTATTGCCGGAGGACGTCGAGAAGTGCATGCAGATACTCGAGCACTCCGATTTCGGGTTTGTCCATCAAGTGCTCTCGTACTTGCGGGTGAGCAGCGAGTCGATCACCGGTCAGGTTCGCAGTCTGCAGCCTGGCATCCTGGATCTTTACATCGTAGTCCAGCGCTATTCCCCGAGATTCCTGGACGCTGACGAAGCCGCCGAGGTCAAGCATCGCAACAAACAATTGTACTATCGTGTTTTGGCCCATGAAGCCCTGCGACGCCGTGAACCGGCTTTTTGGAAGTATCACGAGAGAGGGCTAAAGACTTTGGGCGAAAAGCTCGACCGGCCCTATCTGGCAAAACAAATGCTCCGAGAAGTGTTAATCCTGCTGGCCAATCCCGGAACCACCGCTGCGCGCTTAGTTCGTCGCTTCAGGCAATCCTAGCCCTGCGAGAAGGGAACAGTTCGCGAAGAAAAATGACCAGGAACTCTGTCGCTTCCCAGTTTCCTCTGATTAGCCACGTAAACGGCGATGGAGACATCCTGGAGGCGTGGTTCAAGTATTACCTGCAGTTGGGTGTCGACCGGTTTTATCTCGTGGTTCACGGTTCGAAAGAGGACAACGCAAGACTATTTGAATTAGAACGCCGTTACCCTGTTCAAATTGAAGAGAAGTACCAAGGCGTCTTCGATGTTGAGGAGAAGAAGAAGCGCCTGGATGCCGTGCTGGCTCGCATGTCGGGAAAGTGGGTGATGCTGGTAGACAGCGACGAATTTGTAGAACTTCCCTATCCCGGAATCGCCAAAACGGCCAAAATGCTAGAACTCGAAGGCGCCAATACTCTATTCGCTCCGATGATTCAGCGGCTCAATTCCGAGGGTTCCCTGATCAGCACAGAGGTTATCGAAAGTCCGTTCAGTACCTTTCCTCTTTGTTCCGCGGACCTCTACGAGAAAATGGGAGTGACTGCTTCGATTTACAAATATCCACTGTTCTATTGCAATGCGGCGACGCGGCTCCAGGAGGGCGGCAATCATCACTCGCCTAACTGGGACGACACGGTGCTCTCCTCGCTTCTTGGCGTGACGCACCATTTCAAGTTTCGTCGCTCCGTCCTGCGGCGCCTGGATGCCCGCATTCACAGCCCGCATCCCTGGAGGCACGAATCGGTCCTCTTCGAGAAATACCTCGAGGAGCATTCCAACCGTCTCCCCACGGAAGGTTCGTTTGTTTATTCCCGAAGTGAACTGTTTCGCCGAAAATATCTCCGGAAATTCTCGGCTTTGCAACTCGCCCGGGTGACCGCTCGATCATTTTGGAAGGCAAAATAGCCCAGAACGTGTGCCCGATATCCCTATCCCTCATCATCTGCTCGCGCAATCGAGCGGCGGCGCTCGGAAATTGTCTGAAAGCGATCGATCCGGACGAGATGCAATCTGTTGGCGCTGAACTGATCCTGGTGAACAATGCTTCCGCCGACCACACGGAGGAAGTAATGCGCAATTTCCGAGCGAGCGCCTCATTTCCCGTGGAAGTAATCAACGAACCAGCGCCAGGACTCGCTCGCGCGCGGAATTCGGGTCTGGCAAGAGCTAGCGGCCAGACCATCGTGTTCACCGATGACGACTGCTATCTGGAACCTGGATATCTACGGAAGGCTGGCGCGATCTTCTCTAACGCACAGTTCGACTATTGCGGCGGCAGGATCCTGTTGTACGACACGAATGATTCGCCGTATGGCTGCGACCTTCGCGAGCAATTCCACTTGGTTCCACCGCACAGCTTCATCCGTGCCGGAGAGTTTCAAGGCGCGAACATGGTGGTACACCGGCGCGTGATCGAGAAAATCGGCGGCTTTGATCCGCTGCTGGGTGCTGGCACTCCCTTCCGGTGTGAAGACATCGAGTATTGTGCGCGTGCCTCAATGGAGGGTTTTTCCGGCGCTCACGTGCCGCAGTTGGTCGTTTTCCATCACCACGGCAGAAAGCCTGGTCCGGATATCGCCGGCCTTGTAGCGTTGAACGACTACGCACGCGGCGCGTACTACATGAAATTTCTTCTTCAAGGGAATATCCAGTTTCTGAAAGGCTGGCGGCGACTCAGTTTTCATTGGAAACATCGCAGTATGTGCGTTCGAGAGATCCGCGGTGCGCTGGCCTACTTCCTGTCGCGTGCGCGCGCGGCACTGAGTGGCAGCCAACAACCGCCGGCCGTCGCTCTCAGGAAGATATCTTGATGCTTCTTATTCAAAAGTCGCGAAACAGCGGAGTCCTGCCCCGCTAGCAGGGAATCGCCGGTAATGGATATCTCACTCATCATCTGCACCTACAATCGCTGCCACAGCTTGACGCAAGCTCTGGAAAGCGTAGCGGCTTCTGTTCTGCCCGCCCATATCGATTGGGAAGTGCTGGTGGTGGACAACAACTCAAAGGACCAGACGAGGACCACCATCGAGGAAATATCGCGTCGTCATCCTGGGCGCTTTCGATATCTGTTCGAATCGAAGCAAGGCTTGTCCAACGCGCGGAACGCGGGTATCGCCGCGGCGCACGGTCAAGTCATCGCATTCACCGACGACGATGTAACCGTCGATCCGCTGTGGCTGCAGAATCTGACGGCACCTCTGCTGAATGGTCTGGGTGCTGGAGCTGCTGGCCGCATTCTTCTGGGCGACTTCCAACCGCCGCGCTGGCTCGCGATCACTGGTCCTTTTAGCTTAGGCGGATCTCTGGTGCAATTTGATCTCGGCGAACAGCCGGGGCCGCTCAACGTCGCCCCGTTTGGGGCATCGATGGCGTTTATGAAAAAAATCTTCGAAAAATACGGTGGTTTCCGGGCAGACTTGGGACGCACCGGTAAAAGCCTGTTAGGTAGCGAGGACATCGAATTCGGTGAACGGTTGATGGGAGCCCAGGAACCCTTGTATTACGCGCCGTCCGCGGTCGTCTATCATCCCGTATTGCAAGAACGGCTCACGAAAAAATATTTTCGCTCCTATTGGTTTGGATATGGACGTTCCTTAGCCCGTCAAAGTGGGCAGCGTCTTTCGGCATGGAAGGTTCCCAAAACTTATCTCAAAGAGCTCAAGCATAAAATTCGGTGGATTGCTTCCGGAGACCGCCGCTGGTACTTGAGCCGGCAGGGCCGGTTTTTCTGCGAAGTGCACGTCTTTCGTGCTGCGGGACAGATTGTGGAAGGGTATAGCCAATTGCTTCGTGGCCGAAAGCCGGATAACGATTCTCTTTCGAAAACGGAATTGATTCACAAGACCGTGAGGTAGTTTGAAGAAATGTGGGATTGCTGCTAATTTCCGAGAATCTATTTTGACGACCGCACCGCATTCTCGCCGATATACCTTTGTCACCGTCGCCTACGACGCAGAGGCCGGCCTCCTCCTGCTGCAAGCGCGCTCCATGCGGCTCTATTGCCCTGCGGATCTCATCGAAGAAATTATTCTCATCGACAATGGCTTGCCTCCTTCGAAAAGGTGGCTGGCCGATCTCTTGCGGCAATATGGTGATCTCGCCCCCTTGGTCCGCATCATTCCCGCGGCCAAACTCGCCGATATCCCTGTGGGCACTCACGGCTGGTTCAAACAACAGGTGCTCAAGGTGGCGGTCGCCTCAGCCGTCCGGTCCGATCGCTATGTGGTCCTCGACGCCAAGAATCATCTCATTCGTAAGCTTCATCGAGACTTTCTGGAGACACCCACGGGGTTGCCGCGAATCAATGGCTATTCGTACACATCGCATCCCATGCGCGAATTTCTCGAGCGCACCTTGACTTATTTCAACGTTGACCCTGAGTCCCACATCGCATGGTTCATTCGTACACATACTCCATTTACCTTCATCACCACGGAGGCCCTCGATTTGGTGCGCCATATGGAAGATCGCGAAGGTAAATCGTTTGTGTCTGCCTTTCTGGAGAAGAACTTAAGCGAATTCTTCCTTTACTCTGCTTTCCTGATGTCCAAAGGCATCTTGAAGAGTTCTTACGAATTTACTCAGCCACACTCCACTGAGATTTGGGGAGAAAGAGCGAACCAGAAAGGTTGCACGGAAGCCATTTGCAAAGCCGAGACAGACGGCGCGACCTTCTTGGCTGTTCACCGGCGTGCTACGGAAAACATCGATGAGCCAGGCCGAAAGGTGGTGGCCGAATATTGGCACGCGCGCGGACTGTTTCCTTCGGTGACGGACGGAATACGCTTTTTGCGGAATCCCAATCGAACGCACCAGGCTGCCAACGGGCGGGTATTTTCTTGGCCGCTATCCGTCGTCGTTAATCGGTTTGCGTACAGGCCAAAATATTCACCGGGAAACGCGGCCTGACGCGCGGAATCATCGATAGCTATGTCGAAGACAGTCAATACAACTCGACGGGATGGGCAGCTTAGTGGCCGCCCGTCAGATCATTCTCCCACCGTGATTATCACCGGTCCGCCTTGGCCTCGCAGCGGAACTGGCCGGGTCATGCAAAGCGAGATTCAGTTTTATCGCCAACGCGGCTACCAGACCGTCTTCATTGCGGTTCCATTCAGCTGGAACTACACGCGGCGAAGTCCTCGTTGGGCGGAACTTCAGGATGGCCTCGACGAACTAGGCGCGGACCACACGATGTTGGCCGCTATTGAGCCGTGGCGCTTCACTCTTGCAAAATATGCCGCCACGCTTCGTTACGGCCGACGCGGCACGGCGCTCGATTGGCTGATGGCTATCGCCGGGTCGGCTCAATTGACCGCAGAGGCTATGCGATTGCTTCGGCATCTCCCCGTGGCGTTGTTCCACGTCAACCATGTCTACACGTTGGGATTTGCTCTGCGTCTGCGCAAGCAGTTGGCCTCCACGACTGGCGCCATCCCCATGATTCTCGACACCCACGACGTGCAGTCGCACATTCTGCAGGAGAAAAAAGAGCGCAACCCCTGGATCGGTGGTCCCGACTCCCTGGAGCGCTTGTTGCGTTCCGAGGTCGCTCATCTCAAGAGCCCGGATGCTCTCGTCCATCTTTCCGTGGATGATCACAAATTTTTCCAAACGCAGCTTCCTGCGAAAAAACATTTTCTGGCATTTCCGACAATCGATCCTACTTTCGTCTCTTCGGTCAATGCGGCAGTTCCGGCTAGCGAGCCGATCGACTTGCTGTTTGTGGCCGATTGGCACCTACCGAATCTCACTGCGATTCAATGGTTCTTCGAGCGCATTTGGCCTCTGATTGCAGAAACAGGCTACCACCTGAAGATCGTCGGCCGAATCGGTAAGCTGGCGGAAGGCCAAGCGCCGCAACTTTACGAAGCGTTTAGATCGTGTTTCGTGGGCGAGGTTGCCGATCTTGCTGGTTACTATGCGGCCGCACGTTGTGTCATCGCACCCATGGTTTCGGGTTCGGGCACCTCCATCAAAACCATTGAGGCGTTCGCGCTAGGAAAACCTTTCGTCGGCACCTCCAAGGCATTCCGTGGCATGCCGATGGATCGCTTGGAAGCTCTCGGAATTCGCGCGCATGATGATCCGCGAGCGTTTGCTGATGCGATCGTTTCCACGCTCGCAGGCATACCAGCCGCTC
>Ga0335085_10010249_pt1 | contig 14029 bp, 15 predicted proteins | sample Lox_Sample_45_FD_206712 | JGI IMG/M metagenome (GOLD analysis project Ga0335085, IMG submission 206712) | Soil microbial communities from Loxahatchee National Wildlife Refuge, Florida, United States - Lox_Sample_4.5 | ecosystem: Environmental > Terrestrial > Soil > Wetlands | place: USA...
AAGACCCAGGAGCAGACCGGTCTGCTCAACCTCGACAATCAAGGGCGAGTCATTATAGAGACCATGGCGGCCGTGCGCGCCCAGATCGCAATGAAGGAGGTCGAGCTGGAGACACTCCAGACATTCGCCACACCGCAGAATCCAGAGCTAATTCGCCTGCAGCAGGAATTGCGCGAAATGCGCAGCCAGCTCCAGAAGATGGAACAGCCTGGCGGAGGACGGAAGGGCGATATCTTCCTGCCGAGCGGCAAGATTCCGGAAGTCGGGCTCGAATACATTCGTCGCTACCGGGACCTGAAGTACTTCGAACTGATCTATGAGCTGCTCACCAAGCAGTACGAACTCGCGCGGTTGGATGAGGCGCACGATGCTAGTACGATCCAAGTCGTCGACCGTGCAATTCCGCCTGAGCAACGTAGTTGGCCGAAGCGGACACTGATGGTGATCGCCGCGATAATTGTCGGGTCGCTGGCGGCGTTGGGCATCATCTACGTATCCGAACGGTGGGAGCGGATTCGCGAGAATCCGCCTCATCTTGAAAAATGGCGTTTTCTCATTCAGTCCCTCAAGACCTGGAGAGCTAAGAAGCAGTGAAAACCTTATCCACCTGCGCATTCAAGGCAAGGTGTGGTCCAGCACGCGTGTTGTGTTGACCCGAGTCTTAGGATGCAAGGCGAGGCGCGTAAGATCGCCCGGGTGGCCCGGTGGCTAACGCAAGCCGGGCTGGAGGAAACGCTGCGCGCCTTGGAGCCCGATCCGGGAGACTTCTACGCTGCGTCCCTCGTGGTGTGTCTGATCAGCTATGATCCAGTCGCGTTCGTGTCTTGTCGTTGGCACGAGGTTCCGGCGCGATCGCGTCGGACTCGCCCCCTGCGCGACTCGATTCTTGCGTTGTGCGCCAAGGCGGTCATCGGAGATGTCCATCGCTTGGTTGAAAGTTCGCGCCAGCCCCTGAGCCAAATGCGGGACCAGCTGCGGCGAATGGCGAACTCGGGCCGCCCACGAAAGCGAAGCCCTCTTCCCGACCGAGAAACTGCCCGAGGCGGGATTCAAGCATCGGCGCACGATGCGCGCTGCTGCGTCGGCGCTCGGCTGTCGATTGCCGAGCTCGTAGCCACGGGACGGTGAACGCGCTCGCCTCCTTTCTAGGAATCGCCCGCTGGGTCGGCCTCAAGGCACCGGTCGCTGTGCTGCTGGTCGGCTTTTCAGCGCTGCTTGAGGGCTCGGCGCTCCTCGCGCTCGCGCCGGTTTTCAATCGGCATCTCGCAGCCGGGCAGTCCGGCCTAGGGTTTACCGGGCGCCTTGCCCAGGCGGTCCGCATTTCGCCTGAGCACCAAACTCTGTTCTGGCTGAGTCTCTTTGTCGTTTTCGGCCTGCTGGGGGCTGCGGTGCGCATGGGCGCGGATTCGCTCCTGCTGTGGATACGGACCCGGGTCGAGGAGACCGGCCGCAACCGCATGACCGTGGCGCTGATGCGCATGAAGTGGGAGGCGTTCGCAGAGCTTCAGTTGGGCGAGGTCGGCAAGAGCATCTACCAGGAGTGCTGGAACATGGGCTCCGGCGTCCAATACACGCTCCAGACGCTGGGGTTGTTCCTGGCGTTCTTCTTCTACCTGGCCGTAGCAGCACTTGTTTCTCCCCTACTGACCGCGGGCGCGCTGCTTGTAGGGGCAGTGCTCGCCTGGGCAGTGCGGACCATGAGCGGGCGCGCCCGCAGCCATGCCGAGCGGTTCATGACCCTCAACGCCGATTTTGCCAACCGCATCCTGGAGCTGTTCAGTAACCTAAAGTTCTATCGTTCGACCGGCATGGCCGAGAAGGCCGGAGAAATCGGCGCGGCGATGTTCCGCGGCTTTGCGCACTCCTACTTCCGCGCGTTCGCACTCTCGCCGGTCGCTCGCTCGTGCCTCGAGGTCGCCGCGCTCTTGTTTGTCGCGCTCATCCTCTACGCCGGGATCACGGGCGCAGAGACCAACCTGGGCGAAACGATCGTCTTCCTGGGTCTGTTTTTCAGGGCGACCCCGCGTCTCAGCACGCTCCACGACACACTCTTCCAAGCGAACATGTGCGTAAACTGGTATCGAGAATGGAGGACGCGTCTCGCCTTCGCCGAGCGGAACAGGGAGGCCGATTCTGGCGTCTGCGAGCCGCAGCTGCACGACGCCATCTGCGTGCGCGGGGTGCGGTTCACGTACCCTTCGCGCCAGCAGCCGGCGCTTGACGGCCTCGATCTCTGCATCGGCGCTCGGGAGTTCGTGGCGATTGTCGGTCCTTCGGGCAGCGGAAAATCGACCGTGCTCGACCTCGTGACGGGGGTCCTGCGTCCCAGCGCGGGACGCATCGAGGTCGACGGCACGGACCTGGCCGAAATTTCGCTCGACAGTTGGCGGCACGGCCTTGGGGTCGTCCTCCAGGAGACGCCGTTGTTCTTTGGTACTATTCTAGACAACGTCGCCTGGGGAAGCCGGGATCGCGACGAGACGAGGGCCCTGTTGTGCCTCCAGCGCGCGAATGCCGTCGACATCCTCGCCCGGCTACCCGGCGGGTTGCACGGCGAGGTCGGCGACCGTGGCCTGCAGCTGTCCGGGGGGGAGCGCCAGCGCCTTGCGCTCGCCCGCGCGCTCTACCGGGAACCGCGCATTCTGATTCTCGACGAGGCGACGAGCGCCCTCGACAGCCTCGCCGAGGAAGAAGTCCTGAAAGCACTGCGGAACCTGAAGGGTCATTGCGCCATCCTGATGGTCTCGCATCGGCTGACGACAGTCCGCGACGCCGACCGGATCTTGGTTCTCAGCGGCGGAAGACTCATCGAGGAGGGTGACTGGGCGACCCTAATGGCTCGACCCCATGGCGTAATGCGCGAAATGGCCGAGCGCCAGGATCTCCTCCTGTCCTAGTACATCATGTTTCCTTCAAGGCCCTTACTCGGCAACCGGATTCGACTCAATTGGCTCGCGTTAGTAATGTACGGAGTTGTTGCGTTAGTTCTGGCGACCCGCACACTTTACACAGCATGGGACGATGCCAACTATATTCGTCACTTCCAAGGAGAAGGCGACCAAGATCTTCCCTGGTGGCAATACTTGATCGAAGAGCCAGTCTGGAAGTATTACGCCTCCTTCCTCGGCGCGGGCTTGGGTCCCGAGATCGCGCTTAGAGTCACGATCCTTGCGTCCACATTCATCTTCTTAGCTGCTAGTGCGGTGCTGGCCCGTGGCGCTTGGGTGTTTGTATTGCTGGCATTTTTAGTTGACTCAGCGCTCGCGACGCAGATGTACTACAACCAGGTGAGACAGGGGTTCGCTTTTTCGGTCTTCTTAGCGTTGGCTGCGATCCGTGTACCTCCTTACATTGCAGCCTTGACCGGATCAGCATTTCACACCTCCCTTCTTGCTATAGTCCCATGTGCATTAATGGCGCAGGTAACGCCCGGGCGTCGCGTCCTGCTCGCAGGCACACTCGCCATCATCTTCTGCGGTGTATTCTATTTGCAAAGTAAGCTTGGCACCCTTGACCTCGGGAGGAGAACATCCACCTACTACACAGAAGGTACGCTCACCCTATTCTATTATGTGGTCATGCTACCTCTCTATGCTGTCGCAATTGCGGCGGCAGCACCGGATCGCGATGCGGACCGCGACCAGAGAATCTGGTATCACATGGCGTTGTTGTTTACCGTACTGGCACTGAGCCTAACTCTAGTTCACGAAGCTGCGGGGCGATTGATGTACCTCGCCAGTGCGATGGTAATGATTGCTCTAGGTCGGAATATGCATCAGACGAGGGGCAAGGTCGGCGGTGTGTGGTGGTTGCTCATGCTGGCCGTGATCGTGGTGAACGAAGCACGGAAAACCCATTTTGCGGAGGAGTCATGGTTTGGGCGCTGGGCGGCCATCCTGCTGCATTAGGGGGACCGAGCGTGCTCCGCTCACCGACAGATCTGATGAGTGGGACAGCCTTTGGGGTTTCGCGGTCTAGTTTCGAAGTCGGGGGATTCGGGTAATTGACTCGTTTTGACTAGACCGAGGCTGACGTTGGGGTCCATTCGTGACTAGTTCCGCCTAGTCGTAGGTATTTCTTGGGGTGTTCGGCAGCTTTGGGCGCACGTAGCTGCTATCGGGGTCGTGTTCGCCGCTCGAATTCGGGAGGACGATCTGAAGGTCGTGCTTTTTTGGGCGAGACGTCGCGTCGGCGCGAGATGGAGCGCGGAACGACCGAACCTCGCTCTGTTCGGCGTTGGAGAACCGGGACACGATCTCGTTCCCCTCCCGGACGCATTTCTTGGGGCCGATGAAGGGCAGGATGTCACTTTAGGCTTTCTTGACGTGGGACGACCGGTTGGAGTTCTCATCCGGAAGTCATCGTCGTTAGTCGGGCTGATGGCGTCAGGCCGCTATTCGGTCGACTTGGCTCGGCGTGTGACCCTCACGATGCTCTTGGGCTCACTCGCGTGCATAGCTCTTCCGACAGCAGTACGTAGTGAAGGCTCGTCAGACACGACAGCGACGTCGATAACGGAGTTCGGGGCGGCGGGCGTTGGGCGGTCGAACGACAGGGCCGCCTTGCTCATAACATTTACCGCCAGCGACCGTGTGTTTGTTACAGAAGGGGAGCAGTAACTCGGTCCGGTCAGTGCGAAACAAGCGGCATTTGAGTTCCGCGGCCGTAAGGGATGGATGACGGTCCGTATGCGTAAGTAGGTCCGACTACTTGTGGAAACGACAGAGCTCGGCGTGCCCAACGTGTTCGCATTCCGCGGCGGCAACAAGATCCAGATCGGAGTGGCCGAAGTCGAGCATAGACGAGGAAACAATGACAGCAAGTGGCAAACTGCGAGCGGGTCAACATTGTCCCCGGCGGAAGCCGCGCTTGTTCCTGTTGATGGACAGGATCGCGAGAAAAGGACTAGCCGCCGTTGTAACGATTCCAGGGACTTCGGCGACTGAATGGCTGATGTGGATCTCGATTGGCGAGCTGCAAGCTGAAGATCGCTATTACGGCCTCCCTCGCCAAGGGAATGGCGATGATGCCATGATCGGACGCCCAGCGACACGCTGTCGGCGCTCCTATTTTGTCTCCGGAGTCCGGCGGCACCGTGCTAGGATTGTGACCAGGCAAAGCAAAGGCGCTAATGCGGGGCGTCTTGATCAACCGCTCTCTATTTGATACGAAGGACATCGAGGCTGACTACACACATGAGAGACACGGCGTTAGACACGCGAGCAGTCTGGTGGTGAAGCAGGAGCAGCCTGATGGCGCTAAGCCCGCCTTCGTTCGCGACATGCACGTGAGCGTCAGCATACCCGCGCCCTCTCCCAAGGCAACGCCAGGCATGTCTCGACCGTACATCGCCACTGCAGCACTGCTGCCCGCGGTGACCGATGACGGCTGCGAGGATATCGACCTGACATTTCACGAAATGGTGACAAACGCGAAGGTACACCTCGACGCGATATCGATCCCACGTACGTACGGCTGACTGCGAACCGCAGACGTCGGCCTTCCCCGCGCCGCGAAAAAAATGTTCGACGTATTCGATGTAACGATGGAGAGTGGCCGTTGAGTCGTATCGCGGCGCGTTCGCTATCGCGCGACGACCAGGAATCCGGACTTGACTCCAACACCGATGAGCGAGCATGTAGTGCAGTATCCCGGCTAACCCTGGTGATCGCCTCCCTCGCGGCAGGTGGTGCGGAGCGCGTGCTCAGCAACATGGCTAACTACTGGGCGACGCGAGGCAAGTCAGTGACATTGATCACGGTGAGTAGCGCCGAGAATGATTGGTATACCCTTGATAAGCGGGTACAGCGAGTTGGGTTGGGCGAAGCCAGACGTTCTGGGACTACGCTCCAAGCCGTTCTAAACAACCTGCGTCGCGTCTGGCGATTGCGGCGCGCCATAAGGGCTTCACGCCCCCATGCTGTCATCAGCTTTATGGACACGGCCAACGTGCTAACGTTGTGGGCCACGCGAACCCTAAACGTCCCAGTGATAGTCTCAGAGCGCATAGACCCGAGGGCGCACATGATCTCGGGCTTCTGGAACCGGATGCGGGACCTTTCCTACCCGTGGGCAGCAGGTATCGTGGTACAAACTGAAGCCGTTTCCAAGTGGGCAAGTGCAAGATTTGATCCGCGCCGAGTGACCGTCATCCCGAATCCAGCCCTTGTTCCAACCGCTAAGTCGGCTGAGAAGGTGCGTGTCCCGAAGCCATATGTGGTTGCGGCCGGCCGCTTGGAGCAACAAAAGGGCTTTGATCTTCTGTTACGAGCCGTCGCCGCCGTCTTTAGCGATTTGCCAGACTGGTCGCTGGCGATCGTTGGGGAAGGCTCCGAGCGCGCTCGATTGGAAGCGCTCCTAACCGAGCTCGGTCTGTCGAGCCGGGTGCACCTTGTCGGGCGGCACGCGAACCCCGCGCACGTGTTTGGTCAGGCGGACCTATTCGTGCTCTCTTCGCGCTTCGAGGGGTTTCCAAATGTACTTTGCGAGGCGATGGCAAGCGGCCTTCCGGTGGTGGCGTTTGACTGCCCGAGCGGACCGCGTGAGATCGTGCGCGACGAAGTGGACGGTCTGCTTGTCCCGCCCGAGGACTGTGCGGCCCTTGCCAACGCGATGACAAAGCTTATGCGAGACCCCAAACTACGTCGCCAGTTCTCGTCGCGCGCGGTGGAAGTGCTAGACCGCTTTAGCGAAGATCGAGTCATGGGGATCTGGGAGAGCTTGCTTACCAAAGTGACCAACGTGCCGCGCAAGTCGACAGCGTGACGAGGTAAAGGGGGAGCACGCAGTTCGAGGTTGGCGGACTCGGTCGACGCCTGCCTCTATCCCAAACGTGGCGCGATCCGGACAAGCTAAGAATTCGCTGTGGGTGATGCTGGAACGCGGGACGCTGCACGGTGGAAGATTTCTCGGGCTCTGGGCGTGGCCGCGCCACGCCTGAAACAGCACCCGGCGGATGGTGCAACTCATCGGGCTGCATGTGGAGTATCTCGGCACGCGCGGCCCGTTCGACATTGTCTACAGCTGGGGACCTTCTGAGCGCGGGAAGGACGTCGGGCCCCGGGGCGTCAGGTTTCGCGTTTGGTACGCGACGTCCGTGAGCAGCATATCGCGATCTGCAAAGACAGAGGAACACCCAGCCAATCGTAGCGGCTTGCAACGAAGATTTGTGGCAGGTTGCCGAGACCGTTCCGGATGACGTAGATGGCCCCCATGTGGGATTTAAGACAAGTCAGCCCAGGACTGCTGCCGGTCGCTAGCTTCCGGTTTGGCGCTCGCGTGCTGCTCTGGGATAGCACTCGCGGTATGCCTTGGTGGCGTGACGTCGGGTACGGGATCATGAGGTACCCCTTTGAACTACCACAACTAGGACAGACCTTCGACGTCTCTCGAACCCGTGGATTTGTCCGAATGCGCTTAAAGGACGGCTTCGGCAGCCACGGGTCCGACCGATGCGTCTCGCCCAGGGGAGCGCTTAAGGACCAGACGTTGTGAAGCTCTTTTTTCTTGCGCGCTCCCTGAACGCCGGCGGTGCTGAAAGGCAGCTGGTTGCCCTGGCACGGGAACTGAGTGAGCGTGGGCACGACATCAGTGTTGCGGTTTTCTATTCTGGCGGACTATTTGAGCGCGAGCTACGGGACTCGCGAATAGAGTGGATTGACCTCAAGAAGAGGGGTCGTTGGGACATTGTGCCGTTTCTGTTCCGGCTGTTTCGCGCGGTGCGTCGCGGCAACCCCGACGTAATCTATGCCTTTCTCGGCGTGCCTAACATGTTGACAGCTTTACTGAAGCCATACTTTAATCGGGTCCGGATGGTCTGGGGCGTCCGAGCGTCAAGTATCAATCTGGGCGACTATGACCGAGCCACCCAGTTCAGCTACGTCGCCGAACCGCGCCTTTCGCGTTTCGCGGACTTAGTGATCTGCAACTCGCAAGCCGGCATGCGAGACGCAATCAGGCGGGGGTTTCCGGAAGAAAAAATGATCGTTGTGCCCAATGGCATCGATACCGAGCGTTTTAGGCTCGACCTACAGGGGCGGGCGCGTGTGCGGGAAGAGTGGTGTGTCGACGACTCGCACATCCTGGTCGGGCTTCCTGCTCGTCTTGACCCGATGAAGGACCACCCGACGTTTTTGCGGGCGGCCGCACTGCTGACAGTAGACTTCCCAACAGTACGGTTCGTCTGTATCGGTGGAGGAGACGGTGCGTATGGCCAAGGGCTGCGCCACCTCGCTTCCAGCCTCGGCCTGAAAGAGAGAGTTATCTGGTCCGGCCCCCGGCGAGACATGCCGGCTGTCTACAGCGCGCTAGATTTGGCAGTGTCATCTTCGTATTGTGGAGAAGGTTTCTCCAACGTTATCGGTGAGGCGATGGCTTGCAGCCTTCCGTGCGTGGTAACCGATGTTGGAGATGCACGGGAAATTGTTGGCAACTGTGGCCGCGTCGTCCCACCACAGGACCCTCGGGCACTATATGAAGCGCTGCGCGATCAGATCCGGGCAGGGCCAACGAGACCGACCGCCCTGCGGGAACGCATCGGAACCCTGTTCTCCGTGGGGTCCATGGCAGAGAAGACTCAGCAGGCCCTTTCTCGCTTGGTGCAATAGTCGGGGCGATTTCCTGGGTACGAAGCGAAATGTTGCCCGTGCAGGCGGGTGAGACGGATGGATAGAGCGACACGGCCGTCGGGTCCACCAGACCCCGCGCGTCCCGGGGGCACGCCTTTTTCCGAGGCGCGGTTGAACTCACGCAAGCGTAGGCGGAGCTTCGTGCCCTCCCTGCGCGACGCGGAGCATGCGCAGCGAGGATATGGGAGCGTCTTCCGCCGGGGCGTTCAGAACGGTCACGCATCGGCATCGCTCGTGCTACGCCTAAGGATGTGTTCCCCGGTGGCGTCGACAAAGTCATCGGCAGGCGTCACGCGAGCCCAGAGCGCGCTACATGGCCAGTCGGGAACGATGCACCCGTGGCGTATCCAATGCGCGGTGAGCGCGCCCAGTACTGGTGCTCGAACTGCTTCAACGGGAGGTCTGGTGGGCTGCGTGCCGCGCTCGCAGGCGCCCGTGTGGAGTCACGGGTCAGCTAAGGACCATGAGATTGGCGCCGCACCCCATGGGTGGCGAAGCGAGCTACGTTCCGATCCAACTGTTGGTTTCGGCACGCGGCTAAGCGGTGGGATCGGGTCGGGAGCGGCCTAGTCTCGCGCCTAGAGTCGCGCGACAAGTGGCGTCATGAATGCACCTCTACGAAATTCGGCTAGGGAGACTCACTCGCTATAACTGCGAGGCTCACCCTGACCACGTACTTTCATGACAAAGATGCTCTTCCACCGGCCGATCCGCAAATGAGTCGGGATCGTTCGCAGGCCGGAGGCGGTAAGCGCTTCGACTTCGGGACCAACTGGTCACGGTTCCTGAAGACATTGAGTGACGGGCAAATCTCCCTCGCCGAAAAGTCCTTACAAGAGATATTGTCCCCGGCGACTCTATCTGGAAGATCGTTCCTGGACGTCGGCTCTGGCAGTGGGATATTTTCGCTGGCCGCGCGCCGGATGGGGGCAAAGGTACACTCCTTCGATTACGACTCTCGGTCTGTTGGGTGTACTAAAGAGCTCCGCCAGCGCTACTTTCCAGGCGACTCAAGCTGGGTGGTAGAGCAGGGTTCCGCTCTAGATGAAGAGTATCTAGCGGGATTGGGGAAATTCGACGTTGTCTACTCGTGGGGCGTACTCCACCACACTGGAGAGATGTGGCGGGCGTTAGACCATGTCTCCGCGCTCGTGGCCAACGGGGGGCAGCTAGTCATCGCGATCTACAATGATCAGGGGCTCAAATCGAGGTACTGGAAAGCAGTCAAGCGAACGTACAATCGAACGCTCGTCGGAAAGGTTTTGATGCTGCTAGTACATTTGCCGTATCTGTACGGTCTGCGGGCCTTGGTGAGGCGGTTGAAAGGGCAGCCTGCGTTGCGCCGGGGAATGAGCGTATGGCACGATGCGATCGACTGGATCGGGGGCTACCCCTTCGAGGTGGCAAAGCCTGAGGAGGTATTCGATTTCATGACCGATCGCGGACTCGTGCTCCGCAAACTTAGCACGTGTGGGGGACGGATGGGGTGCAACGAGTTCGTATTCTCCATGGGCCACGCCAACATGACCAAGGCAAGCTGAAGGTGTGTGGCTTTTGCGGATTCGTCGGCCGAGGCGTCGATCGTGCACCGTTAGTCAGTCTGCTGCGCCGCATGACAGATCAGATCGCCCACCGTGGTCCGGATGACGAGGGGATTTGGACGGATGAGCAAGCGACCGTGGCGTTGGGGCACCGGCGCCTCTCGATACTTGATCTTTCGGCTTCGGGCCACCAGCCGATGGCGTCTGCCAGTGGACGGTATCTGATCGTGTTCAATGGAGAAGTCTACAATCATGCAGAACTTCGCCTAGCACTAGAGGCCGATCTACGAATCGCTTCGGCTCTCTCATCCGAGCTGGCCGACGGCGTGCGTGCGGCTACAGCGCTGCCCCTCGTGGATGGCAGAGGAACAGTTGGATGGCGCGGCCACTCTGACACGGAAGTGATGCTCGCAGCGTTTGAGCGCTGGGGGGTCGAAGCGTCGCTGAAGCGCTTCGTCGGGATGTTCGCCTTTGCCGTATGGGATCGTCAGGAGCGTGCGCTGTTTCTCGCTCGCGATCGGTTGGGGGAGAAGCCGCTATATTTCGGGTGGGCGGGCGGGGTTTTTCTCTTTGGCTCGGAGCTGAAGGCACTGCGGGCCCATTCTTCCTGGCGAGGGGAGGTCGACCGCGACGCGCTCGCCCTTCTCATGCGCCACAACTACATTCCTGGGACTTATTCGATCTACAGAGAAGTGCGGAAATTGCCTCCTGGCACGTTTCTGCGGCTGTCGTGGGACCAGGCGCGACTGAAGGAGCTACCAGAACCGGTCGCCTATTGGTCGGTGCACGAGGCGCTTGCGCGTGGGCGATCTGACCCTTTTCAAGGCAACGATCAGGAGGCCATCGGCATCCTTGATACATTGCTGCGGACTTCGGTGGCAAGCGAGATGGTCGCGGACGTGCCCTTGGGAGCCTTTCTCTCCGGGGGTATCGATTCATCCACCGTCGTTGCGTTGATGCAGGTACAATCAGCGCGTCCAGTCAAAACCTTCACGATCGGGTTCCACGAACCTGAGTACGACGAGGCGGAACACGCGAAGGCGGTGGCGCAGTACTTGGGGACCGAGCACACTGAGCTGTACGTATCGGCGCGGGAAGCGATGGGCGTAGTGCCTACCTTGCCGCAAATCTACGACGAACCGTTTTCTGATCCATCGCAGATCCCGACCTTCTTGGTCTCCCGTCTCGCAAGGCAGCGCGTCACTGTTTCGCTTTCCGGTGACGGGGGAGACGAGTTGTTTGGCGGCTACGGGCGGTACGCCGTCGCGCAGGAGGTTTGGGGCTGGGTACGGAGGACACCTCGTCCGCTTCGCAGAGCAGCAGCGGAGCTCCTCCGGCGCCTTCCTCTGATGTCAGTTGACATCCTGCTTGGATGGCTGAGCCCCGCGCTAGGTCGCTACGGTCGAGCGGGCCGAATATCGGACAAGCTTCGCAAAGCCGCAGATCTGCTCCTGCCGCAGGACGAACGCGCCTTGTATCGCGAAGTTGTTTCGCATTGGAAGCAGCCGAATGATTTTGTCCTTGGGGGAAGTGAGCCAACCACAGTGCTGAGCGACGGCTCTTCGTCGTTTTCAGATTATGACTACCTGGAACGCATGATGGCTTGGGACCAGCTAGGCTATCTCCCGGACGATATCCTTGTTAAAGTGGACCGGGCGGCGATGGCCGTGAGCCTTGAGACGCGGGTTCCCATCCTGGATCATCGGGTCGTGGAGTTTGCCTGGCGCTTGCCGCTGTCGATTAAAGCGCGTCACGGGGAATCGAAGTGGCTACTACGACAGGTCCTATACAGGTACGTTCCAAAGGAGCTGGTCACTCGACCCAAGATGGGGTTTGCGGTGCCTATCGATGCCTGGTTGCGAGGACCGCTTCGCGATTGGGCGGAAGCGCTACTGGACACGTCCCGCCTTCAACGCGAAGGATTCTTTTCCCCTCAGCCGATCCGGCGGAAATGGGGCGAGCACCTGTCCGGTCAGCGGAACTGGCAATACCACCTGTGGAACGTGTTGATGTTCCAGGCGTGGCTGGAGACGGTCGGATAACGGAGAGGTCGGTCAAGGCTGTCCATCGGCTTGCGCGATCTGGATCTCGAGGTGGCCCCGGTAGGGTCGCGTGGCGCGGCGGCCTGAGGGAGTCCCCTGCCGGAGTGAACAACGTGATCTGGCACATCCGTTGTAGTAACTTGGATCGGGGCCACGACCAGTGGCGCGCGCTAGCCGCAGCTTATATGTCCGCACGTGTCTCGCCCTTGCCGCAGGCGCGCATTGTAACCAATTCGCAGGCCGCTACAGAAATTTGCTAGGCCACTGGGGACCGAGGCGAGAGGTCTCATTCGATGGCCAATGGCTCTGATAGTCACCTACCCTCCGGTTCTTCCGTGGCCCCGATTAACAGCTTGGTGTGGACCACCAACAGATTCTTAGCATCTACTGCAAGTATCCCGGCGAGAGTGCGCAGATCCCGGTCGACCACGTCACCTCTACCACGAAGACGCCAGCGGGAGACGCGTGCTATGTCACCGGCGAATATCTCACCGCTCAGACCTCGGACGATCCGCATGCGACCAATTGAGAATAGGTCATGGGTACATTGAAAAAAGTCATTAGGCTTACGTTTCTATCCCCTGTTCTGCTGTTTGCTAATGCAACGTTCTGGATCCTCAAGTGCATCCCGAACACTGGGTTCGTTCAGAGGTCTATCCAGATACTCTCCGCCGCCACCAGGCGCATACCCGAGAATCGAACGAAGCCCATTTTCATTGACCGTTCTCTGTTGCTTAACCGACGTCACTTCGACTTCGTGTTTAAGAGTAGCAGGCTCGGCATCTCTTGGACCGCCTGTGCTTTTCCAGATTTACTCACCAGACACATGATGTTTGAAGGGATGTATCAGCAAGACGTCTTGGTCGCATTAAGATCGGTCATCAAGACTGGCGATGTTGTATTCGACGTGGGAGGGCACCATGGGCTAATGGCAATAGTAAGCAGCCTAGCCACTGGCGCCACGGGCCGAGTCGTCACCTTCGAGCCTAACCCGTACGCGAGGCGATATCTTGAAACGCACCTTGCGCTAAATAACGTACGCAATGTCGCTGTCGAAAGCGTCGCTCTAAGCGATAAGAACGATGTCGTCTCTTTCTACATACAGACGGGAGATGTAAGTTGGAATTCCACGATCATTGAGAAATTCGCCGGCCACGATAGTTTCAGCGAATCAATATCGGTGAGAACAGTGACGTTGGATGATTACATCGCTCAATCAAATGTCGTTCCCGACGTCATAAAGATCGATGTCGAAGGTTCTGAATTCTTGATATTGAATGGCGCCAGGACACTATTTCGAGAACACAAACCCGTGTTGATCATGGAGTTCAATCCGTTGTCTGCCAGTGCCGCGGGACGTACCATTTCTAACTACGTGGAGTTCTTTCGAGAGCACTCATATAAGCTCCTCGTTCTTAAGGGTGACTTCTTGGGGAACTACAAGTTTAGCGCCCGAGAAGACTTTGATGAAGCCAAGCACACAAGAAACAATAGGTTGGTCAATGTGATCTGCCTACCGCAGTCCGGGCGCATAGAAGGAAGCTCCGGAGGAGGAAGATAATGCCCGTCATGCGATCGACCGCTGCGCTTCGCGCCGCCGTATGTGCCCCCGGAACGTGTCAATAGGCTTGAGACACAGATGGTCGGAAATCAAGTTGCAATCACCTCTGGCGGGTCGTTTAGCACCGTGCCGGGGCTTACCAATCGGGTCTCTGGCGCCAGCGGGTTGACGGCTACCACCGCGGGCGGCCGCGCAACGGGCGGCCGCCCGTGGACGAAGCGCTCCGGATGCGCAGCATAGGCCGCGTCCAGTCCCGCT
>Ga0335085_10010251_pt1 | contig 14025 bp, 9 predicted proteins | sample Lox_Sample_45_FD_206712 | JGI IMG/M metagenome (GOLD analysis project Ga0335085, IMG submission 206712) | Soil microbial communities from Loxahatchee National Wildlife Refuge, Florida, United States - Lox_Sample_4.5 | ecosystem: Environmental > Terrestrial > Soil > Wetlands | place: USA: Florida...
GCGATCGTGGTGATCTGCGACAACGACAGCATCCACCATGCCCGCAAGGTCACCGCCCATCTGGAGAAACATCCCCGGCTGGAGCTGCTGTACGGCGCCCGGTACAGCCCTCATGACAACCCCGCCGAGCGGATCTGGGGCGCGCTGAAGAACTACGTCGCCAACACCGCCGTGACCTGGCCCGGCCGCCTGAGGCAGATCCACTCCTTCTTCCGGGCCCGCTCACCGGATCAGGTGCTGGCCACCGCCGCGCCCTGGACCAGCCCCTGGCTGCCACCGGGTTACGAGCAGAATTTCTGGAATGCCGCTTAGGACGCGCCGGAGAATAACCTGGAGGTTTCCGTCGCGGCCGCTCTCACCACGCGTCACTGCTTTAACGAACCCGGTTATCGCGGGCCTTTACCCACGCGATACCGGAGGTAATGGCCCACGATAATGCGATCAGCTATGAAGGTGCCCGGAACGCGGGGAAAATGAGCCTGCGGAGGCGGATGTGACCGCCGGGTGTGGCTCTTGAGCAGGCGCTTCATGATCGCGAAGGATTTTGTCCCGCTTCCGGGGATAAGATCCTTCGCGATCATGGAAAGGCCATGAAAACGCGGCCAGCCCATCGGCCCTCAGCGGGAATCGGAAATTCCAGGGCCCTGAAACGAGCAGGCTAACTGACTGCGGACCATCAGGTTATTAACCGGCGCGTCCTTAGTGGATACGGCCTGCCGGACGGCAGGGTTCACGATGCTCTGGCTATTCGGCCGGCGCGGGGTCACCGTCCGGCCAGGTACCGCTCCATCCCGTCCAGCAGGCGGCCCATGCCGAACTCGAACAGCTGATCCAGGTCCAGCTCCATGTCGCTGTCGACGAGCCGGTTCAGCAGCGGGAAGTCGCCGTTACTGGCGATGACGCGGAATCCGTGCTCCTGGGTCTCCATCCACTCGTCGCTTGTCAGCCCCGAGTCCTGCTCAGCCTGGGCCTCGGCCTCAAGGTTGAGGGCAAGGCCGCGCACGTGGCTGAACAGCGTCGCGTGGACATGCATCATCTCCTGGATGGTCAGGCCCAGCCCGTCCAGCGCACGCAGTGCCCACTCGGTGTGCCGCATCCCGTTGGGGATCAGCTGCGGTCGGGTGACGGACAGCGCCGGGGCGAGCCACGGGTGGCGGCGGAACACTTGCCACTGCACGCGGGAGGACAGTTCAAGCTGGGCCCGCCAGCCTCTGGGCGGCCGGGCGGGCAGGGCGTCCTCGCCGAACACGCTGTCCATCATGGACACCAGCAACTCGTCCTTGCCGTTGACGTGGCGGTAGAGGGACATCGGGGCCGCGCCCAGCTCGGTCGCGATGCGCCGCATGGACAGCTGCGCCAGGCCCTCGGCGTCGGCGACTCGGATGGCTGCCGCCACGATCCGCTCGCGGGTCAGGTCGGGGTCGCCCTCGTTCCGGCGCGCGGCGCGCGCCACCGCGCCCGTCGGCTCGGCGGGTACGGCCGGGTCGGCGACCACAGTGCCCCGGCCCGGTAGCGGCCGAGTCACCCCCTCGGCGTTCAGGGTCGCAAGCACCTTCGTCGCGGTGGCCAGGGCCACGCCCCACTCGCGGGTGATGCCGCGGGCCGACGGCACCTGATCGCCGGGCCGCAGTTCGCCCTCGGCGATCCGGGCGCGGATCTCGCCGGCGATGCGCCGGTACGGCGGCTGAGCCATTGATCACCCTCCTTAACCGTACTAGTACACCAAATAGCTTGACTAGTACACGTACAGTGTACGCATAGGCTAGTACATCAGACGCGATGAGGAGGAATGGTAATGGCCAACAGGACGGTACTGATCTCGGGCGCCGGCATCGGCGGGCCGGCGCTCGCGTTCTGGCTGCGGCGGCACGGCTTCGCGCCGACGGTAGTAGAGGTTGCGCCCGCGCCCCGGCCCGGCGGCCACGCAGTGGACCTGCGCGGCGCCGGGCGCGAGGTGGTCGAACGAATGGGCCTTCTTGACGCGGTACGGGCGGAGCGCGTCGACGAGCGCGGATTCGCCTACGTGGACGGTCGCGGCCGGCGGACCGCGCGGATGCCGGCCGACCTGTTCGACGGCGAGGGAATGGTCGCGGAGATCGAGATCATGCGCGGCAACCTGGCCCGCATCCTGTACGACGCCACCCGCGACGACACCGAATACCTGTTCAGCGACCGGATCACCGGGCTGACGGAGGACGGGGATGGCGTCAAGGTGACGTTCGCTGACGGTGCCTCGCGGCGGTTCGACATGGTGGTCGGCGCGGATGGTCTGCACTCCGGGGTACGGCGGCTCGCCTTCGGACCGGAGCAGGAATTCGTCCGGCACCTCGGCGGGTACATGGGCTATTTCACGGTCCCGGACCCAGGCAACCTGGACCACTGGTTCCTCATGCACGGCGCGCCCGGCGGACTGGTCGCCGGGATCCGGCCGGAGAACGGCGGCACGGCCAAGGCGATGCTCAGCTTTACCTCCCCGCCGCTGGACTACGACCGGCGCGATGTGCCTGCCCAGAAGGAGATCCTGCGCGCTAAGTTCACCGGAGTGGGCTGGCTGGTACCGCAGATCCTCGCGGCCATGCCCGCCGCCGGGGACTTCTACTTCGACTCGCTGAGCCAGGTCCACGTGGGACGGTGGCACCGGGGGCGGACGGTGCTGCTCGGCGACGCCGGGTACTGCGGCTCGCCGCTGGCCGGGCTCGGTACCGCGATGGCGCTTGTCGCCGCCTACGTGCTCGCCGGGGAACTGGCGGCGACACCGGACGACCACGAGGCGGCATTCGCCCGGTACCAGGAGGAGATGCGCGCCTATGTGAAGCAGTGCCAGACCCTGCCACCCGGCGGCGTGAAGGGCTTCGCGCCGAACGGCGCGCTAATGATCCGGATGCGCAACCTTTCGATGGCCATGATGACCCGCTGGCCGATGCGTGCGCTCGTCGCCAAGCAGTTCCAGAAGGCCGACGCGATCACGCTGAAGGACTACTGACGGCGATCCAAGGGTGCGGTCCGCTGGGACTCTCCCTGGTAGCGGCGATGGCCGACAGGAGGCTCCGGGCTGATACCTCAGGACGTGAGGGCCGGAAATAAGCTCATTCCCTTGTCCAAGATGAATGCCGGATCCCGCCCCAACCTCCTGGGAGTGGGGCGGCTGGGGAGAAGTTAACCGGAGGTTGAACTCGCTTGTGGCGTTAGTCGCCGGACCACTGCGGATCGCGGACACCAGCCACCCCGAGCGCGACTGGTTCCGCAGCCTGGCCGAGCATCACCTCCAGCGTGCCCTGCGGTTCCCGGCCTGACGGCCACGGTCAACCCCGGATTTCCGCAGCCGGCTGGTGAGCCATGGGCGGGCGCCCGAGGCGTTCGTCAAATTAACTAGAAAGTTTCTTAATAAAACTCTTGACGGCCCGGCCCTCCAGGCATACAAAGTGACAACATCGAACATTTACCGGCACAGAGGTGCCCCAGATCGCCTCAGTTCCTCTCATCCCTGGAGGTCCCATGCAGGTCGGAAGACGGGTTCGGCACACCGCTCTCATCGCTGGCTCGGCGCTCGGGCTCACAGTTGGCGGCCCGGTTTTCGCACTGGCCTCGGGGCCCGCCGCGCAGGCGGCCACTGCCTGCGCGGCGGCGTGGAGTTCCACCGCTGTCTACACCGCCGGCCAGCAGGCCAGCGAGAACGGAATCAACTACACCGCCAACTGGTGGACGCAGGGCAACGACCCGGCGACCAACAACGGCGGCAGCGGCTCGGGCGAACCGTGGACCTCCAACGGCGCCTGCACCGGCGGCTCAGGCGGCGGTGGGGGTGGCGGTGGGGGTGGTGGCGGTGGGGGTGGTGGCGGAACGGGCTCGGTGAGCGGCCTGCTCTTCAGCCCGTACAAGGACGTCACCATCAACATGAACTGGAACACCTACCAGATGCAGTCGGCCGTGGAAGGCTCCGACCTGCCGGTGGTAGGCGCTAACAGCCTGGTGTCGAACTACATCCCGAACCTGCCCGCGATCACCCTCGCGTTCGCGACCGGAGCCTGCGGCAGCGAGACCTGGGGCGGCGCCTCGGCCGCGCAGTGGGCGGCCGAGAACATCCCGCAACTCCACAACGCCAACCTGAACTACGTTGTCTCGACCGGCGGCCAGGCCGGGACCTTCACCTGCGGCTCGACCGCGGGCATGGAATCGTTCATCGCCCGCTACGCCAGCCCCAACCTGGTCGGCATCGACTTCGACATCGAAGGCGGCCAGTCCGCGGCCGACATCCAGAACCTGGTCAACTCGGCCGCCGGAGCACAGGCGCAGTACCCGAACCTGCAGTTCTCGTTCACGCTCGCCACGCTGGCCGCATCCGATGGCAGCTACGGCGGAGTGAACTCGCTCGGCAACGAGGTCGTCCAGGCGGTGCTCGGCTCCAGCCTGAAGAACTACGTCATCAACCTGATGACCATGGACTACGGCAACACGTCGAGCAGCGTCTGCGTCGTCGTCTCCGGCAGTTGCGAGATGGGGCAGTCGGCGATCCAGGCGGTGAAGAACCTCGAGCACACCTACCGAATCCCGGCCAGCAAGATCGCCGTCACCCCGATGATCGGCCTGAACGACAACACCAGCGAAACCTTCACTCCCGCTGACGTGGACACGCTGACGACCTACGCGGCCAGCAACGGCCTGGCCGGGCTGCACCTGTGGTCACTGGACCGGGACACACCCTGCGCCACGACCACGACGTACGCATCCCCCACCTGCAACTCGGATTCCGGCACGACGCCGCTGGAGTTCAGCAAGAGGTTCCTGAGCGACCTCGGGATGTAACGGAAAACCCCTAGACGGGCCGGGCAGAGTCAGCTGCCCGGCCCGTCTCCCATGGCGAGAGCGGGCCCGGTTACGTGCGCTACCGGGCCTGATCGTCGGTGCCGTCGCCGCCTTCCCGCCAGCTCCGGGCGAGGGCGACTAGGCCTCGAACTACGTCAGGTGGCAGCCCCGGAGTGCTCGCGATGTGCCACAGCGTCGGGTCCTCGTACTCGGCCCGCCCGGGATCAGGCGATCCCACCTTGGGCTCTTCGCCCGCGAGGATCCGCCGGCACGAACCCGGGGTCCAGCCAAGCCGGTTCTCCACCATGCCGAGGGTGCTGGGGGAAACGTGCTGGCCGTTCTCGAGCTTTCCCAGCGTTCGCTCGGTCACCCCGGTCGCCTCGGCGAGGGCCCGCCGGTCCCGCATGCCGAGCTCGACCCGGCGGGCAACGACGTAGTCGGCAAGCCGTTGCCAGTCCTCACCGGTCATGTGACCGCCCTTCCCGGTGTCTCGGGGCTAGTCCCGCCACCGTCCGCCTGACCACCCTGAGCTGAACAAGCAAGAAAATCATAGCCTTTCTGCCCCCGTAAGACCGGCCAACAGTGCTCTTGTCTTCTTAGCTCATCCTGTTGATTCCCTTTACTTCCTATCTATGCTGCTCTAGAGTCCCTCATGGTGGAGTTAGTTTCCTGTTTCTTCCTAAAGATACCTGGGTCAGCATCCTGCAGGCCGACGGCGTCCTCGCGCTTTGGAGGGGAGCGCAAGGGCGCCCCGGCCGGGCAGGCAGATGCTGCCTCGCCCGGCCAGCAGTCGTTACCAGGTCCGGGCGCTGGTTAGCGGAGCGGGCTCGGCGCGCCGTACCCGATTCTCAGCACAGTGCGGCCAGCGGGCAGTGTGACCTGTCGCACGGATCCCGGGAGGTATTCGGCCCGCTGCGCGCCGATGAACGCTCGCATCCAGCTGAGGTAGGCGCCCCGAGTCAGCTGCGCCGCGCCGTCCGTCGTGGCCAGGTCCACTGTCCGCAGCAGGCTGGCCGGTCCGCCACCAGGCGACTGGTCGACGAAGTCCACGATGCGCACCGGGTGCTGATCGGCCATGATGGCGAGGAGCTGGGGCAGCCGCGGATCGACATCGCCGTCGAGCAGTTGCGCCCGAGCCGCGGCCGAGACCGCGATATGGCTGTTCGCCAGCAGCTGGGCGGCGGCCACCTTCCTGGCCCGCAGCGCCGTTCGCTGATCGGCGCCGTACTGGGCGGCGCCGCCGGGATAGACCAGGCGGATATCGATCCTGGCGGCCCCGGAGCCGAAGCTGGCGATGGTGGCCGGGGCGTAGACCGAGGCCAGACGGCTCCCGTACTGGGCTCGGATGGGCCCGCTGGCGACCACCAGGGCAGAGCCGAGCGGATCATTCGACGCAGGCCCGAGCGTCATCAGGTTCCCGGCCGGGAAGCCCGCGCTGGCCAGGGCCGCGCATACCTGGGGATCGCAGGACACGATTGCGGCCCGGTTGACCTGCTGCAGGATCCAGGTGACAGCATGCTTCCTGGCCGCGTTCTCGGCGGCGAGTTCCCCGCTCACCGGAGTATGGTTGCCTGCTAGCTGCTCAGGCGCCGCGCCGTGGTGAGGGAGATTGAAGGCGAGCACGCCGACCGCGGCGACCAGCAGGCCCGCGGCCAGCAGCACCGGTGCCCGCCGACGCCACCGGACGCGATGACTCCGGTGCCGCGCCGACCGGGGCCCGGACGCCGCCCGGCCGGCGATCAGGCCCTCGCCGCTGCCGGGCCGCGGCTCAGGCGGCCTGGTCGGCGCACGCTCCCAGCTGAAGGTCTCCTCATCCCCGGCCAGGGCTGAGGCCATGGGCGGCATGGGTCCCATGAGCCGCGCTCCGGCGGCCACCAGGTCGGCGAGCGCGTCGCGGACCGATGGCCGGCCGGCCGCGTTCTTGTTAAGGCAGCGGTAAACCAGCGAGCGCAGCGGCTCGGGAAGGCTGCCCACCCGTGGCTCGGCATGAAGAATGGCGTACGCCCTGGCGGTCAGCGAGTCACCCGGGAACGGCAGCTCGCCAGTCCCGGCGAAAACCATCGCCACGGCCCACGCCCACATATCGGCCGCCGCGGTCACCCGGTCGCCCGCCAGCTGCTCAGGGGCCATGTACGCGGGAGTTCCCATCATGACCTCGCCAGAAAAGACCGTGGTCATCCCGGGGACGGCCGCCAGCCCGAAGTCGATCACTACTGGCCCGTCGGGCCCGAGCAGGACATTGCCGGGCTTGAAATCGCGATGCACCATGCCCGCGGCGTGCACCGCGCCCAGCGCGGTCAGCGTGGCGACCGCGATGCGCTCAAGCGCGGCGCCGGCGCGCGGCCCGAACTCCTCGACGACCTCGACCAGGGACGGCCCGCTGACATATTCACTGACGATGAACGGCCGCCGTTCGAAAATCCCCGCGTCCAGTACTTGCGCGGTGCAGAACCGGGCGACCCGCTGGGCCGCGGCGACCTCCTTCAGGAAACGGCTCCGGACCTGCGGGTCGGTGGTCGGCGGCAGCAGCTTGACCGCCGCCGGGCCTCCGGTGGGGCCCTCGGCCAGGTACACAACGCCCTGCCCGCCCTCCCCGAGGCGGCCGAGCAACCGGTAGCCACCCACCTGGCGCGGATCGGTTTCCCGCAAGGCGAGCATCTCCGGCATTGTGGGCCAAGCCGATGTCACCCGGCCATTTTGCCCCCGGCCGCTCAGCTCCCGCCACCATTCCCCATTTCCCAAGAAAACTGAGGTGGGAGACCTGCTGCCGGGGCAGTGGAAGCTCGCCGGACCGGCAGGCCAAGCCACAGCGCGGCAAGTTGCCCATGTTACATATGGTGCAGGCGTAGCTGAGTGTTCAACAGGTTGGCTAATCGGGCTGGAGCGCCTGCACCCAGTTAACGAAATGTTCTGTAAGCCCAGAAATACCCTTGGCTGCTATCGTTCATCAACAAAATCGTGGCGGCAACGGGGAGTTCACCATGACGAGCGGGACGACAGTATTCCCATGCCAGAATTGCGGGTCCACCATGGCCTGGGATCCGGCCGCCAGGGTGATGGCGTGCGGCCACTGCGGGAACCGGCAGGCCGTGACGCCCGCGGGCACTGCCGTGCGGGAACACGCGTTCGCCGAACTCGCCAGCCTGCCCGCCAAACCGGTCGCCAGGCTCGGCACGGCCTTCATCTGCCCGAACTGCGGCGCGCGGACCGAAAGCGACCTGCTGTCGGCGAACTGCCAGTTCTGCGGGACGCCGCTCGTCGCTGATCCCGCTGTCATCGAACGGGTCGCGCCCGAGGCGGTCGTGCCGTTCGGCGTCAACAAGCAGCAGGCCAGCGACGCGCTGAAGAAGTGGACGTCGTCGCGCTGGTTCGCGCCCAGCAGCCTCAAGAAGGTGTCAAGCGCGGAGACGTTCACCGGCAGCTACCTGCCGTTCTGGACCTACGACAGCAATACCGTCTCCGACTACACGGGCGAGCGCGGCGAGCACTACTGGGTCACCGAGACCTACACCGAGCAGGTCAACGGCCAGCAGGTCACGCAGACCCGGCAGGTCCAGAAGACCCGTTGGCACCACGCGCAGGGCAGGGTCAGCCGGTTCTTCGACGACGTGCTCGTCCCCGGTACGACCAAGGTCGAGACGAACCTGATCGGCAAGCTCGAGCCATGGGAACTCCAGACGGCGGCACCCTTCCAGCAGAGCTACCTGGCCGGCTTCCAGGCCGTCCGGTACGACATCGAGCCCGAGCAGGGCCTGGAGTCGGCGAAGGCGCAGATGGCCCCGGTGATCGAGAACGACTGCCGGGCCGATATCGGCGGCGACGAGCAGCGCGTCCGCACCGTCAACACGGCCTACTACGACCTGGCCTACAAGCTCCTGTTCCTTCCGGTGTGGTTCCTGAGCTACCGGCACGCTGGCGAGCTGTTCCAGGTCATGGTCAACGCTCACACCAGCGAGGTCGTCGGCCACCGCCCCTACAGCGCGATCAAGATCACTCTTACGATCCTGGCCGCCCTCATCGTCATCGTGGGCATCGTCCTGGCCGTCAAGCTTCACTGAGCACAGTCGACTGAGTCTCGGGCCCGTGGGATGACCTCCTAGACTCCGGCGCTCCCGGTCTCGTTGCGGCTTAGGTACTCAGGCCCGGATGGGTAGCCCGCCAGGCGGGCTGAGTAATCGGACCGATGCGGCCCGGACCGGCCCGTCGCGACCCTGAAGACATGAGCCAGGCAACCGGCGTGAGCCAGTCCGCCGCCGTCGACCAGCAAGCTCCCGGGCCAACCGGTACCTACCTCACCAGCAACTCGTTGCTTACGTCGGCCTGGGTATTGACATCAGGTTCCGGCGATTCCCAAAAGCGTCGTATCAAGCCGCGGTTTTCAGCCTCAGAAAGAGCGAGTGCATCGGGTCGCTCGGCAAGTCATCGGGGGATGATCATGCGTTACACCCGGCTCGCGGTTTTCGGGGCAGTTGTTCTTGTCTGTAGCTTGCTGTTGTCGTTTCGGGTGACGGGGAGCCGGGCAGGCCCGGCCGCGCCGTTCTACTCATCGGTGCGGCTCGTCCAGGCTCGGCCGGGTTCGGACCCCACCCTGCTGGCGGCGGCCGATACGCTCCGTAGCTGCGAGACCCATATCGAGGCAACCGCACGCCGGGCACCGGTGGCGGCCATTGTGGGGGCGTCGTTCACCGCCGGGGTCGGCCCGGACAACCCGGTGCAGTCCTGGGCGGTGCAGCTGGCCCAGGAGCTGCGCTGGAACGCCGTGGTCTACGGGGTGTCGGGGGCGGGCTACGCGCACGGCGGCCCGGGCGGAGCCAGGTCGATGTCCAGCCTGCTAGAAGCGGAAGACCTGGGCAGCCTTAACCCGGAGCTCGTTATCGTGCAGGCCGGACACGACGACGAGGGCGTGCCGGCCGCGGTCGAGGCCAACCGGGTCCGCGCGGTCATCAGCCAGATCCACGCGGCCGTCCCGCACGCCCGGATCGCGCTGCTGACCACGTTCTCGGCCACGGTGACCGGCACCCCGGCGCTGCGGGCGACCGACCACGCGATCGTGGCCGCCGCCGGGGCGGCCGACCCCGGGGCGGTCATCATGGACCCGCTGGCCGGCCGGTGGCGGTTCGGCCACGCGCACGGCGGCCTGCACCCGACCGCGGCGGGCGACCGGTGGATCGCCCACCGGGTCGCCGCCATCCTGGCCGCGAACGGGGTCCACGCCGCCCGAGCAGACGGCCCGTCCCGGGTGATCTGCGACACGACCGTCGGGCCGGTCAGCGCCCGGACCGCCTAAGGATGGCGCCCCGCCGTCCGGCGGCCAGCAGTCACCCGGAATTAGCTCGCCGCGGGGTTGGCCGACTCACTTCAGGAGTTGCCTGACCATGACCATGCGCTGGAGCACTGGTGCGCGCAGACCGACCGGAACCTTAGGACGTGCGGGCCGGGAATGAGCTCAGTCCCTCGTCGATGAGCCGGGCTGCGCGGCGGACGTCAGCGGAAACGGCCTGATGCACCTCGGCGGGAGGACGGGCGCCGTCGAGGTATCTAGACAGGGCCTGGTACTGGATGCGCCACAGGCCGAGCAGTGCGGCCGCCGCGATCTGAGGCTCTGGGGTCTCCGGGCTCACCCCGGCCCGTCCGGCCAGGATGTTGGCCGCCACGGCAGTGAACTTGTCCATCATGTCGCTCTGATGGGCTCGCAGAGCGGGGGTGGCCTGGATCAGCGCGCCGAAGCGCCGGATAGCCGCGCTGGCCTGGGCCAGGTCACCCTGACGGGCGAGCCAGGATGTCATAGCGCCCAGCTCACCGTCGAGAATCCGTAGTGCCGCCTGAACCGGAGCGACCGCCGGGTCGGCCAGGCCAGCCTGCAGCGAGGCCACCGTGGACTCCAGGCGGTCCAGGATCAGCGATTCCTTGGTCGGGAAGTAGTTGAAGACGGTCTTCTCCGACACGCTGCACGCCTCGGCGATCTCCGTCACGCGGACGGCATCGAAGCCCCGCTCCATGAACATCCGCGTCGCGGTGTCGGACAGCTGCTGGCGCATCAAGCGCTTCTTGCGTTCCCGAAGCCCTCCGGCCTCCGCGGCCTCGCCTCCCGGGGCGGGCGGCACCGGCCACTCCACTGTCCGCGTATCCATGCCATCAGCATAATCCTGCGACAAAACTTTTTCTGTTATTATAAATTTTTAGCGACTGAATATTTTGCTGCCTGCATCCCTACGAGTCGAGGAGCTCTCGTGAGCGAGATCCACATCGTGCGTGACTATCCCCATTCCCCCGCCAAGGTCTGGCAGGCGCTGACCGACCCAGACCTGATCCCGCTCTGGACCGCCACCGGCGCCGGCGGCCGCACCGACGGGTTCACCCCCGTCGTCGGCACGAGATTCCGGCTGATCGCCCGGCCCAAGCCGGGTTGGAACGGCATCGTCGACTGCGAGGTGCTCGGGGTAGACGAGCCCCGGCTCCTGCGGTGGTCATGGACCGACGGCAACGGCGGCGAGACGACCCTGGTCACCTACCGGCTCGAACCTCGCGCCGACGGCACCCGTTTCACCTACGAGCACACCGGCTTCACCGGCATCGGCGGTGCTTTCATGTCACTGCTCCTCGGGCACGTCCGCAGGAAGATGCTCAGCGCGGGCCTGCCCGCCGTGCTCGACGACCTCGACGAAAACGGCGCGCTCCGGGCTGACAGCGCCCTCAAGCCCAAATCCCTGGGATGACCGGCGATCGCGCCGGGGCCGTCACGTTAGTCGAAGCGCACTCGCGGAAACCCGGCTGGGGCGTCGAACACGTCGAAGCTAGGGACGTCGGTCCACTCGCTGAAGCGTCCGATGACGAACAGCCGCCGCCTGGCCCGGCTGACCGCGACGTTGAGCAGGTTCGGCGGGTTCCCCACCCACTGGCGGGCCCGGCCCGACGCCGAGCGGTCGGTGCCGAGGATGAAGATCACTACGTCGGCTTCCCGGCCCTGCATGCTGTGGACGGTGCCGATGTGCTCCCTGGTGAAGGACACGCGGGTCCGTCCCGGCACAAGCTCGTCGCGCAGTGCCGCGCCGATCTTCTTCCTGCACTCGGTCACCACGTCGCGGAACGGGCTCAGCACGTACACCTGGTCCAAGCCGACCCCGAACCTGCCATCACGCAGCTTCCGCAGCACCCCTAGCAGCGCTTCCCCCTGCGCGGGTACCCACTTGCCGGTGCCGTCTCGCCGCGTGACGTCAATCCAGCAACTGACCGGGTAGGCGTCCCGCGGCCGCGCGGGGAACTGCTCCTCGCGGGTGCCGTAGACCATCATCTCGCCGTAGGCCAGTGCGTTGCTCATGTCGAACATCGGCTGCTCGCAACGCCGGTGCACGCGCAACGGCGCGCCCACCCACACCGGTTCGCCAGTCGTGGGCACGATGGTCCCGAGAACACTGCGACGGTCCGCTAGGGCTTGCGTCGAGCCGTTGGCCGGGCGCCACAGCTCATCGCTGACTCCGAACGAGGGAGTGAGCCTCTTTTGTACCTCGGCTGGTACCTGCGAGATGGGCTGAAGCTGGCGAGGGTCACCCACCACGACCGCCCGCCCGACCCGCCAGAGCGTACCGACCGCGGCCTGCGGCAGTGCCTGGCCGGCCTCGTCTATGAGCGCCCAGCCGAGTGACTCGCAGCCGAGGCTGGCGAACAGCCGACCGCACGAGGCAAACGTCGTAGAGACGACGGGGATGAGCAGGAACAGGGTCTGCCACGCCGCATACTCGGCGTCGGCCGGCGGCGCGCCCGGCTCACGGGCCAGCGTCCTGGCCAGCAGTTCCAGGTTGGTCCTGAAAGTCTTGGCCAGCGCCGTTACGAGGGCACGATGCAGGTCGAGGGCGGCGAGGAAGACGTCCGCACGGGCGGCCAGCCAGTCATCGCCTGACGACCACAGCGGCTCCTGCTCCTGCTCTGACTGCGCGAGGGCAGCCCAGGTGGCGGGATCGAAAGCGGCACAGCTGGGAGCAAGTGCTCCCGCTTTCTGCAGCGCGTCCTGGAAGTGCTTCCTGGCGGCGTCCCATCCGGCTTGGCCGCCTCCGTTCTTTTGCAGCGACTCCAGATGGGCGCGCAGCCCGGTCCGGGCACGCCAGAACCAGCCGCAGAACCGCTTCCGGTTCTTCGAATTGCCGAGCGGGACGGCAACTAGGCCCCAGGCGTCGTCAAGGGCCCGCCGCGCGGGGTCGAGTTCCAGGTTCGGCCGGGCCGGATCCAGGGCCAGGTCGGCTTCCTGACCTAGCTCTTGGTCTGCCTCCGGCTCGTCGTAGCGCTGCTTCTTGCGCAGCAGCGTCGAGGCCTGATCGGCAAAGTAATCCGCCGTTGCCTGCCACGGCTCGCCGAGCGTCCGGCGAGCGGGAATTTCCCGCGTCACGTTCTCTACCGCGGCATTGTTGGACGAAGCGACGACGATCTCGAATCCAGTGAGTTCGTCACGCGGGCCGAGAACCCACTGGGTCGTGTCATTGTTCGCGGGTATGTAGGCACGCCGGACGAACGCCTGGGACGGCTGCTCGAGCTTAGCCAGCTCGGCTGCCCTGGCCACCAGGATCGCGGCGACCAGGTCGCGCAGCAGCGTTGTCTTGCCAGTGCCCGGCGGGCCGTTCACCGCGAACAGGCCGCTGCGGCCGGCCAGCTGGGCGATGATCGCATTGACGGCGAACTGCTGGCTCAGGACCAGTGCCTTGGCCGGGGCAGCGGGCCAGCGGCCTGGCGGGCAGTAGGCGGGGGCCACGCTTTCCCGGAGCTGAGGCCGGATGCCGGGCGCGCGCAGATCAACCCGCTGGTCCGGCGGCACCGGCTCGGACAGGTAACTCCTGAGCGCGTCACCGTACCCGTGCCCAGCCGTGTCGGCTACTCGTTCGAGGTCGGAGGCGATCATGCTGCTGAGGAAGACCGGCTCCGGGTCGGGGAGCGAACCGTCCCACCGCTTCTCTACCGGGTAGCTGACCACCCGCACGCTGAGATAGTTCCGCAGCGCCGGCGGCAGCTTGAGGATGTCCGCGACCACCGCGCCGAACCAGGCGACGTCGAACGCCTCGACCGGCCGCGAACCGTCGTTAGCGGGTGGCGATCCGGAGCCGTCCGCTGGTGCATCTGATGGCTCCTGCGCACCGTCGGCCTGCGGAGGCTCACTGGCAGCCGGATCGGCCGCGCCGGAATCGGCACTCCGCACGGCGCGCTTGGCCCGGTCCACCGCGGTCGCGATCGCCGCGT
>Ga0335085_10010252_pt1 | contig 14025 bp, 13 predicted proteins | sample Lox_Sample_45_FD_206712 | JGI IMG/M metagenome (GOLD analysis project Ga0335085, IMG submission 206712) | Soil microbial communities from Loxahatchee National Wildlife Refuge, Florida, United States - Lox_Sample_4.5 | ecosystem: Environmental > Terrestrial > Soil > Wetlands | place: USA...
TCACGCCGTCGCCCATGAAACCGACCGTCGAGCCGAGTGCACGCTGCGCGTTGATCACCCGCGACTTCTGCTCGGGCGTGACGCGTGCGAACACGGACGTTGTCGGAAGTGCAGCAGCGAGCGCGTCGTCGTCAAGCGCGTCGAGTTGCGCGCCCGTGAGCGTTCCGCGCACCTCGAGCCCGAGATCGGTGAAGACCTTGACGGCAACGCGCTCGTTGTCGCCCGTGATCACCTTCACCTCGACTTGGAGCCGTCGCAAGCGGGCCAGTGCCTCCGCCGCGTCCGTCTTCGGAGGGTCGAGGAAGGTCAGAAAGCCCGCGAGCTCGAGGCCGTGCTCGTCGTCGTCGGTGAGCTCTGCCTTCCCGGCGGCCTCGCGTGTGGCGACGGCGATGACGCGGTTGCCGGCGGCGAACTGCGTGTCCAGCACCGCCTGTGCCTGCGGGCTGACGTCGTGGCAGCGCGAGAGCACGAGCTCCGGCGCGCCCTTGACGATCACGGTTCGCATGCCGTCGGAGGCCTCCACCAGGACGGAAGCGATGCGGCGCTCGTAGTCGAACGGTCTCTCCGCCAGGCGATGGAACGAGTCGACGTCGAGCATGCGCGCGGCAGGGGCGTCCCAGAGCGCCTGGTCGAGCGCGTTGCCGCCGACGACTTCCCCGTCGCGCAGGATCGCGTCGTTGCACAGCAGCCCCTCACGCAGGATCGCCTCGTCCTCCGCCCCTGAGCCGTCGAGGGCGGCGGCGAAGCTGATCCGGCCCTCGGTGAGCGTGCCCGTCTTATCTGTGAAGAAGACGTCGATGTTGCCGAAGTCCTCGATCGCGACAAGGCGCTTGACGATCACCTTACGCTTTGCCAGCCGCCTCGCTCCCGTCGAGAGGCTGACGGTGACGATCGCCGGCAGCAGCTGAGGCGTCAGGCCGATCGAGATCGAGAGCGCGAAGAGCACCGACTGGATCACGGGGCGACCGAGCGCAACGTTGAGGATCAGGATCGACGATGCGAGCACGGCCGCGATCCGGACGAGCAGGATCGAGAAATCGCGAAGGCCACGCTGGAACGCGGTCTGCGGCTGGGCCGCGCTCAGCTTCGCCGCAATCGCGCCGAACGTCGTGCGGCCGCCGGTCTGCACGACGACGCCGACGCCGCTCCCGGTGCGGACAACCGTTCCCATGAACAGGCACGACGAGAGGTCGAGCGGCGAGGCGGGCTCTTCGACCGGCCGAACATCCTTCTCCGCCGGCACCGACTCGCCCGTGAGGACCGACTCGTCGCACTCGAGCGCGTTCGCCTCCAGCAGTCGCAGGTCGGCGGGGACGACGTCGCCGACCCCGATCCGAACGATGTCCCCCGGCACCAGCTCGGTGACGTCGACGGCGACGTCTTTCCCGTCCCGCACTGCGACGGTCGTGTGCCTGAGCTGGGAGTGCAGGGACTCGACTGCGCGCGCCGAGCGGTACTCGCTCACGAACCCGAGCCCGACACTGAGCCCGCAGATGCAGAAGATGATCAGCGCGTCCGTCTTCTCGCCGAAGAACAGCGAGGCGGCCGCGGTCGCGAGCAGCAGGAGCAGGAACGGGCTTCGCAGCTGACTGACGAGGACCGCTACCCACCGCACGCCGTGGCTTCGGAGCGCGTTCGGTCCGAAGCGGGCCAGGCGTCGACCGGCATCCCCGGTCGAGAGTCCGTCAGCGCTCGAGCCAAGAGACTGCAGGACGTCCTCGGCGGGCAAGGACGCTGCACTGGCAAGATCGAGCTGCCGGGGCGGTGACCCCCGCAGGTCCTCGAGAGTCTCCGTCATCGCCCCCGTCCGCCGTGCATGCACCCGCGGCTCGTCTCATTCCGGGTTCGGGCCGGGCAGGACGAGGATGCGGTTCAGGATTTTCGTGACACCGGGCGCGGCCTCTGCGGCGTGCTGTGCGTGGCGGCGCTCGGCGAAGGTTCGCACGTTGCCGTGAAGAGTGACGGTGCCACCCTCAGCCGTCGCCCAGATCGAGCGCGCGTCGATGTCGGCCTGCCTCTGGAAGGCCTGATGCACCCGCTGCTCGACGTCGCCGAGATTCGGCCTGGGCTTGATGGTGATCTTGTTCGTCACTCCGCAGACACCCTGCAGATGAATGACAGCGCCCTCGGCCTCCTCGCGCTGGTACGGCCAGTCGACCTCGCCGCGCAGCGTGACCCAACCGTTTCTGACCTCGACGTCCACCGACGCGGGCACCACCGTGTTCCAGTTTCGCTGACTGGCAATTGCCTCGGCAATGTCGACGTCGTTGCGCACGCCGGAGGAGGGAAGCCTCACCTCGATCTCGTCGGCGACCGCCGTGACCCCGTAGATGCGCTCGGCAGCGCGCACCGCTGCGATCCGGGCGGCGTGCGAGCGGACGTGGCCGGTCAGTGTGACCGCGCCGTCGTCGACCGAGACGCCGATATGGGCGGCGTCCACCTTCGGGTCGTAGTCGAGCTCGCTCATCACGTCGTCCTGCAGCAGCTTGTCGTTCACCGATGTCTTCATCGTTGCTCCTTTCCGTCGATCTCAGCGCAGTTTCATGGCCAGCTCGTCGGCCTTCAGTTCCAGCTCTCGGCGCGCCGTCGTGACGGGCTCCGACTGCTCACGCCAGCCGTCGGCGGGGGCATCGGCGAGCTCCGCGAGGCGCTCGGCGACCGTGATCCGAAGCCTGCGAAGCTCGCTGATCGCGGCCTCGGCCTCCGGGCGTTCAGACCCGGCTTTCGCGGCCGCCCTCGTCTGCAACCGCTCGATGTAGGTGTCCCAACGGCGGAGCTCCGCCAGCACGGCAGCGCCGAATTGATCCCAGTCTCCGGAGAGGTCCGCGGCCGCCGACTGCTCGGCGACATCGATCCTCATCCTCAGCTGCCCGAACGCGTCCTCGGCCTCCGCGGGCCGCTCTCGGGCAGCGGTGCGGGCGGACTCCTCCTCGTGCCCTATTGCGTCGAGGTGACGCTGGATCTGCGCCTGCGCCTCGGCTGTGGCGCCGCGCGCGAGCGCGTTCAGCCGCTCGATGCGCGCACGGTTATCGACGAGCCGCTCTTCAAACGTCATCGTTGTCATCTGGACCTCTCAATCGCTCTGAATGCACGCCGACAGCGTTGCGGGCGCCACTGCCCGGGCGCTGCCGTGCGTTGCCCTGCTGCTGCCGTCGCGCTCGAAGGCGGCCGGCTCAGCGCGCCGTGGAGAGTCCCGCGCGCGCACGGAGCTGCCCGGCGGTATCGGTCTCGCCGCGGGCGGCGGCGATGTCGGCGAGGCCTGTCAGCGCGGCCGTCCCCGGGTCGTCGGCGAGCACGACGAAGAGGCTTTCGCGGCTCTTGTGCGGCCGCGGTGCTTCCGACCATTCGAGGACGCTGCGGTACAGCCTTTCAGCGGTGTCCGAGTCGCCGTCCGCTTCGAGAATCCGGGCGAGCTGGACGCGTGCGTGGGCCGCGACCCACTGGCTGTCTGCTCCCTCGGCGGTGGCGAGGGCCCGCCGCTCGAGCTCCTCGGCGTGGCGCCGGTCACCGGTCGCGAACGCGTTTGCGCCGAGCCTGGCGATGGCGAATGAGGCATGGTCGGAGAAGCCGATCCGGCCGGCGAGCTCGAGAGCGCGCTGGTACGCCTCGACTGCGCCCTCGAGATCGTTCCACTGCTCCCGGACCCACGCCTCGAGCACGGCTGCCGGAACCTGGAACGCCTCGAATCCGATCGCGTCTGCCTGCCGGTACGCCTCCGCCGCCATCGTCGCGACCATCGACACGTCCGCGACGCGTGCGGCCACCATCGCGCGGAGGAGGCTGCCCGCCGCGATCTCCCACGGGTCGCCGGCCGCCTCGAGAGCCGCGTATCCCTGATCGGCCAGAGCAACCGCCCGCTCGTCGTCGCCTGCCTGTTCGTAGGCGAGCGCGAGCGTCACCTGAACGAGACCGAGCGAGGACGGCGCCGCCGCGGTCGGTGCGAGCGCAAGCGCGCGTTCTCCTGCTTCGATCGCCGCGTCCAGGTCGAGCTCCTCGGTCGCGAAGTAGCACGAGAACGCGACGAGCTCGAACCACGGCTCGAGTGCGGCGTCCTCGGAGACGGCAGCGAGGACGAGCTCGAGAAAGCGGCGTCCTTCGGACACGCGCTCGGCGAGCGCGAAGTGCCAGCCCGACCCCAACCCGAGCCGGAGAGCGATCCCGGGGTCGGGGGCTTCCCGGGCGTATGCGAGCGCCGCCCACAGGTTGTCGTTCTCCAGTTCGAAGCGCTTTATCCACGTGAGCCAGTCGGGCCCGCGCAGCCCGAGCCGCGCTGAGTCGCACAGGGTCGCGAAGTACTCCGCATGCGAGATGCGCGCCGCCGCAAGGCCTCCGCTTTCGGCGAGCTGTTCGAGCGCGTAGTCGCGAACCGTGTCGAGCAGGTGGTAGCGCGCCTCGCCTGCCGGGAACGAGACCGAGACGATCGACTTATCGACGAGCGTGCCGAGCAGGTACGTCACGGTCGACTCGTCGAGCCCGTGGCTCGCACCCGACGCGACCAGCGACGCGAGGGAGGCGCCGCCCCGGTGTACGGCGAGCTGGTGGAGCAGGGTCTTCTCGTCAGCGTGCAGCAGGTCGTAGCTCCACGCCACGAGCGTCCCGAGCGCGGCACGGGCCACATCGGATGTGAGCGCCGGAGCCTGGAGGAGCTCGAGGCGGCGCTCGACACGGGAGAGGAGCTCGGTGAGGCCGAGCGCGTTGACCCGCGCAGCCACGAGCTCGATCGCGAGCGGGAGCCCGTCGACCTGCCGGGCGATCTCGGCGATGAGCCGCGCGGCCTCCGGCGTGACCTCGAAGTCCGTCCGCGCGGCACGTGCGCGCGCGGCGAAGAGCTGCACGGCCGGAGAGTCGGCACTCTCCTCGGACTCGGGGTCGCCCAACGGAAGCGGCGCGACGTTGACCCGAACCTCGCCGTCGACGTGGAGCACCTCGCGACTCGTCGCGAGCACGCGGGCGCCGGGACATTCGGCGAGCACGATCGACGCGACGCGCGCCGCCTCCGCGTGGGAGTGCTCGCACGCGTCGAGAACCAGGATCGTGTCTGCGTGGCGCATGCGGGCGACCACGCCGGCGAGCGGGTCGACGCCGTGGGCGCCGACGGCGTCCGCGACCAGGCGGACGACGTCGGCGGCGTCGGTCGCGAGCGCGAGGTCGACCAGCCAGATGCCTTCCGTCTCGCTTTCGAGCGAGTGGGCGACCTCGAGCGCGAGCCGGCTCTTCCCGACCCCCGGCGGGCCGGTCAGCGTGACGAGGCGATGATCGCCCAGGAGCGCGACCACCCGTGAGAGATCCTCCTCGCGGTCGACGAACGACGTCGTCGGGGTCGGCAGGTTGCCGCGGCGCCGCGGCGGGACCGGGACGGCGGCGATCGCCGGTTCGTGCGCAAGAATCGCCTCCTGCAGCCAGCGCAGCTCGGGGCCGGGTTCCAGCCCGAGCTCCTCCGAGAGGACGCGGCGCGCCTCCTGGAACGTCTCGAGCGCGTCCGCCTGGCGTCCGCTCCGGTACAGCGCCAGCATCAGCTGTCCCCACAGACGCTCCCGGAACGGGCTCTCTTCGATCGCGGCTCTCAACGCGGGACCGATCTCCCGATGCTCTCCCAGGGCGAGGGCTGCCTCGAATTGCTCTTCCAGCGCGTCGACCCGGAGGGCTTCGAGGCGCCTCGCTTCCGCTTCGAACCAGGCCATGTCTGTGAGTCCCTGCAGTGCCGGGCCGCGCCAGAGGGCGAGCGCAGGCGCGACGGAATCCGCGGCGGTGTGGGCGTCCCCCTCCCGCAGGGCTGCGCGCGTCGCTCCGAGCAAGTCCTCGAACCGCAACGCGTCGACCGCCGCATCGGTCAGCGCATACCCGTCCGGAGAAGCTGCGATCGAGGTCGGGCCGAGAGCGGACCGAAGACGTGCGACGTGGTGCTGGACCGCGTTGCGTGGCGACGAGGGCAGGTCCTCGCCCCACAGTGCGTCGACCAGCGAATCGACGCCCACGACACGACCGCGGCGGAGCGCGAGCAGCGCGAGCAAGGCGTGCCGCTTGCTACCGCTCACGGCCACGGGACGCCCGCCGACCAGAACCTCGAGCGGCCCGAGAACCCGGATCTCCAGTGGCTCGACCATGCGCGCAGGGGGATCAGCCAGCTTTGCGCAGTTTCGCACGTTCCGCAGGGGCTTGAGAAGACCGCTTCTCTCGGTTCGTCGCTATCCCGAGTTCGTCGGTCGTGTCGTCGACGGCGTGCTTCGCGCTCTGGTCAACGCACCACCGGCTCTTCGAACTCCGATCGGGCGATGCCGCCTAGCGGTCGATCGCAAGCAGCACGAGCACGACCAGGGCAAGGAGCGCCGCCAGCGCGAACGCCGCCCAAGAGACAAAGAGAGAAACGATCGCGAGGATCAGGGCCAACGTCTGCGAGCAGGCGAACACCCAGAGAATCTCGTGGGCGGCGTGCGAGTGCGTGCGCCTGCCCAGGGTCAGGTAGAGGGCGACTGCCACCACCGCGAGCCCGATCACCGTCCAGTGCGTGACGTGCGGAGAGAACGCGACGACAAGGCCCTCGACGACGGCGATGGCGCCTGCGAGCTGCCACCGCCGCCGGTGCCTGCGCCGGCGTGCACGCTTCTCGGCCGTCGTGCCCTTCATCTTCGCTGGGAGAGACATGTGCCTGGCCCGTCTATCGGGTGAAGCGGGAAGATTGATCGCCTACGCAGCCAGCTATGCAGCATCTTCCCGAGCGTGTCCATGTCGGCGTCAGGCGTTAGAGAGCTTCGCGAGCAGTGCCTCGAGCCGGCGGACGAGGTCCTGCTGCCGGTGCCCGAAGTCGTCGATGAACGACTTCAGCGCCTCACGCAGGAGCTTCAGCTCGTCGTCGGTCAATTCGATGGTGTGCATCTCGACCTCCTCAGGATCCTGCAACTGCGACGGGCTTGGGCGACCCCTCCTGTGGAGCAGCAAGCCCGGCCGCGGCGTATGCCTTCGGCCCCTCGAGCGTCTCCGCCTGGAACAGCGCCTCGGCGAGGGAGTCGAGGCGGTCGCGGTTCTCGGACAGCAACTGCACCGCGCCGTCGTGCGCCTCGCCGACGATGCGCCTCATCTCGTCGTCGACGCGCTGCCGTGTCCGCTCGGAGACCTCTGAGACACCGGGCATCAGGGAACCGTTACCGTCCTGCGGCAGAACGGAGAGGAAGCCGATCTCGTCGCTCATCCCAAAGCGCCCGACCATGCTGCGGGCGAGCTGCGTCGCCTGCCGGATGTCGGACTCGGCGCCCGTCGTCTCGTCGCCGTAGACGACCTCCTCGGCTGCACGCCCGCCGGTCGCGACCTCGATCTTGGCGAGCAGGCTCTGCTTGTCGTAGTTGAAGCGGTCGCTGCCGGGCGCCGAAACGGTCACGCCGAGGCTCATCGTGCGGGGGATGATCGAGATCTTCCTGACCGGGTCGGCACCGGGCGTGAGCATCCCGACCAACGCGTGCCCTGCCTCGTGGTAGGCGGTGCGCCGCTTCTCGGCCGGGTCGAGCATCAGCTTGCGCGCTGCGCCGAGCTCGATCTTCTCCAGCGAGTCGGTGAAGTCGCCCATCGTCACGCGCTCGTGCGCACTGCGCGCGGCGAGCAGGGCCGCCTCGTTGGCGAGGTTGGCGAGGTCGGCGCCGACCATGCCCACCGTCGTTGCCGCGAGTGCGTTCAGATCGACGTCGGGCGCGAGCGGAAGCGCGCGCGTGTGCACGAGCAGGATCTTCTTGCGGCCGTCCTTGTCCGGCGACTGAACGGCCACGCGGCGGTCGAAGCGGCCGGGGCGAAGCAGTGCCGGATCGAGCACATCCGGCCTATTGGTCGCGGCCAGGACGATTACGCCGGTGGAGGCGTCGAAGCCGTCCATCTCGGTCAGGATCTGATTGAGCGTCTGCTCGCGCTCGTCGTTGGCGCCGCTGAAGGCGCCCGAGCCGCGCGAGCGTCCGATCGCGTCGATCTCGTCGATGAAGATGATCGACGGGGCGGCCGTCTTCGCCTGGGCAAACAGGTCGCGCACCCGCGAGGCGCCGACGCCGACGATCATCTCGACGAACTCCGACGCCGACATCGAGAAGAACGGCACGCTCGCCTCGCCCGCCACCGCCCGCGCGAGCAGCGTCTTCCCCGTCCCGGGCGCGCCGGTCAGCAGCACCCCGCGCGGAATGCGCGCGCCGAGCTTGCGGTACTTCCCCGGATCGCGCAGGAAGTCGACCACCTCCGCCAGTTCCTCCTTCGCCTCGTCGATCCCGGCGACGTCGGCGAACGTGACCCGCTCGGCGGTCGGCTCGTACTTCTTCGCCTTCGAGCTTCCGAACGAGAACATGCCGCCGGCGGCCCCGCTGTACCGCTTCATGATCCAGTACCAGAGGCCGAAGAACAGGAGCGTCGGGCCGATGCCGACGAGCAGCGTCTGCCACAAGGGGGTTCCGCGCGGCGCCTTTGCAGTGACGACGACTCCGTTGTCCCGGAGCAGCCGGTCAAGGGTGTCGGAATTCGCGAACTGCGGAATCCGCGTCGCGAACTCCGTCGTCGCGGTCACCTGCTTGTCGTTCGCGGGGTACTTGACCGCTTTCTTGAAGGTGCCCTGGACGCTGTCCTCCCTGACGGTGATCGCCTTGACGTTGCCCGCGCTCACCTGCGCGACGAACGTCGGGCTGTACGGGATCGTCGCGCGCGGCTTCGACGCGTTCCCGAAGAAGAACGCTGCGAGCATGTAGTTGAAGACGAGGAGGAGCGCGAAGATGACGAGCTCGCGCCAGCCGACGTGTCTCCGCGGGGCAGGCGAGCCACCTCCGCCGCCTCTCGGGTTCGTATCGGTGTCGAGCGGGCTCATGGTGTCTCCTTGGTCGTTGGCATCACGGGCAGCTTCCGACGGGCCGCTGCCACCCGGCTGCCACCGTGGAGGGTCGCGATGCCGTCCCGACGTCGTCTCCCGGGCGGCGCGGGGTATCGATGGCAGCAGAAGAGCCGATACCCGGCAGCCGGATGGCAGGCGCCCGGCCGAGACTCGACTCATGCTTCCGCTCTCCGACGGACTCAGGGCACGAAGGTTTCCCTTCGTCAACGTCGGGTTGATCAGCGCGAACTTCGCGGTGTGGCTCCTGTACGAGCTCCCGCACCTGAACCAGGCCGTGGGCCGCTGGTCCTTCTATCCGTGTGGCGTCGACAACTCCTGCCACGCGCCCGAGTCCTGGGGCTTGACTTGGTTCACGTCGATGTTCATGCACGGAAGCTGGGACCACATCCTGGGCAACATGCTGTTCCTGGCGATCTTCGGCAAGAACGTCGAAGACGCGTTCGGGCACTTCCGATACCTTGTCTTGTACGTCGCCGGCGGGTTCGTCGCCGGGATGACGCAGACGGCGATGACTCTGCTCTTCGGCACGGCCTCCGCCGCCCGCGTGCCGAGCCTCGGCGCGAGCGGTGCGATCGCCGCCGTCCTCGGCGCGTACGCCGTGCTCTACCCGGGGTCGCGGATCCTCACACTTCTGGGCATCTGGTTCGTGCGCGTCCCGGCCTGGCTCTACCTCGGGGCCTGGTTCGTCCTCCAGCTCGTCGATGGGGGCTTCGGCCTCGTGTCGGCGACAGCGAACGGCGGCGGCGTCGCGTTCTTCGCCCACATCGGTGGCTTCGCCTTCGGGTTCGTCGTGACGCGAGCCCTGCTCAAAGCCCGGCGAGTCGAGCCCCAGGCGTACATCCCCGCCTTCCACCCGTTGTGGTGACTTCGTCCGGTGCGGTGGACACCGATCCTGAGCGGCGGGCGGCGTGGAAGCGGCTTGCACGTCCAGCCGTCTTGCTCGCGGTCACGGGCATCTCGATCTACCTGCTGCTCCCGAGCCTGCTGGCCGTGTTCGGGTCGTGGCGCTCGCTTGCGCATCTCGACTGGCCCTTCGCGATCCTCGTGCTCGCCTTCGAGGTCGCGAGCTACGTCTGCCTCTGGGAGCTCGACCGGCTGGCCCTACGGATGAAAGGCTGGTTCCCCGTCGCCGCCGCGCAGCTGAGCGGGAACGCCGTCGGCCGGATTCTTCCCGGTGGCGGCGCGACCGCGACCGCCTTCGCCGCGTCGATGCTGCGGGCGGCGGGTGCCGACACCGGTGAGGCCGTTGCAGGGTTCGGAGCATCGACCCTGCTCCAGCTCGCGACCACGCTCACCCTGCCCGTGCTCGCCCTGCCAGCAATCCTCGGTGGCGGGGGCGTCAACCACAGCCTGGCCACCGCGGCCGTCTTGGGCATGGCAGTCCTCGTCCTGCTCGTCGTCGTGGCGGCGGTCGCGTTCACGACCGACAGGCCGCTCCGGCTTCTGGGCCGCGGCGTCCAGTGGCTGCTGAACGCGACCGTCCGGAGGCGCCGGCACGTCACGGAGCTTCCGGAAGAGCTGCTCGCCGATCGTGACTTCATCCGGTCGACGCTCGGCGAGCGCTGGAAGGCGGCGGTGCTGGCGGCGGCGGGAAACACGGGCTTCGACTACCTCGCTCTCCTCGCCGCGCTTCACGCGGTCGGCGCCCAGCCGCGGCCCTCGCTCGTTCTCCTTGCGTACACGGCGGCGGAGCTGCTCGCGCTTCTCCCCTTCACTCCCGGCGGGCTCGGGTTCGTCGAGGCTGGGCTGGTCGGGACGCTACGGCTCGCGGGCGTCCCCGGCGGGGACGCGCTGACAGCGACTCTCCTCTACCGCCTGGTGGCGTTCTGGCTGCCTCTGCCTGCTGGAGGCGTCGCGCACCTGCTGTTCCGCCGACGCTACGGCGACGGCGGACGCTCGCACTGAAGATTCGCGGCGGCAAGGGCCGGGCGCCGCATGGTACGCCGCGCTCGGCGATCAGCCGCCCCGGTGGGGAGGTGGCTTCAATGCTTCGAGCTCGTTGGCGGCCGCCTCGGCGCTCTCCGAGAGGGCCGGCCAGCTGGTGCGCCGGGCGGCTGCGAGGTCCGCCTCTCCCCGATCGTCGATGCCGTAGCGCGGTTGCGCATCCGGAGGAGATGCCGGTGCTCTCGTTGGCAGCGGGCGCCGACGGCGCGGCAGTCGCCTGGCAGTGACGCGCAAGAGGCTCACGGCGTGCTGATGAAGGCCTCGATCAGTGGCGGCGGCGCGGCGTCCCTCCGCGCCTCCGATCCGCCGGCCGAAACGGTGGAGCCCTGGGGGAGCGCCGCCGGCGCAAGTGGGCTTTCGAGCGGCGAGGCGGCGCGCCTGCTCGCCGCTCGCCCTTCTGCCAGGAAGACGAGGTCGTCGCGCTCGTACTGGAGCATCGTCCGCTCGAACGTCTTCACGGTCTTCAACGCGATCCTGGCGTTCTTCGGCGGGGTCACGCTGGCGTTCGGGTCGTGGCAGGACGCCCTCTTCCTGGGGATCCTCGTCGCGAACACGCTGATCGGCATCGTCCAGGAAGTGCGGGCGAAGCGGGCCCTCGACCGCCTCTCTGCGCTGGTGGTTCCCACGGCGACCGTCCTGCGTGACGGAGACCCCCGGCGGCTCCCGCAGGACGAGGTCGTCGAGGGCGACCTCGTCGTCCTGCAGCCGGGAGATCAGCTGATCGCCGACGGGCAGCTCCGGTCGAGCGAAGGGCTACTGCTCGACGAGTCCAACCTGAGCGGCGACCTTGTGCTCAGCTCCGACATGTTCCTCCCGGGAGGAGGTGCGCTTGCGCAGCCTTCCGGTACGCAAGGAAAGGAGTGATGGAGATGACAGGAGACCCGAATGTCGGTGACCGGCGGATCCTGGTCTGCTACGACGGCTCGCCCGAATCGGAGCGTTCTCTGGTGCGCGTCGTCGAGCTGGCGTCGGCCGTTCCTGTCCAGGTGACGGTGGTAAGTGTCGCGGACTCGCTCTATCCGATGCGCGAGTGGACCGACGACGTCGACCCCGGCGAAGAGAACGAGCACCGCCGGCTCCTCGAGCGGGCAACGCGGACGCTCGCCGGCCACGGGATCGGCGCCGCCACCGTTGAGCCGATCGGGAACGTTGCGGATGAGATCGTCGAGCTCGCGCGGGAGACGGAGGCTGACCTGGTGGTTGTCGGAACCCGCCACCACGGAATCGTCAGGCGGCTGCTGCTCCGGTCGGTGAGCGAAGAGGTCGTTGCCGACACGCCCTGCGATGTGCTCGTCGTCCGCTGAGATACGCGGTCAGGGCAATTCGACGTCGAGGCTGAGCGCCTCGACCGCACTCGCGAATTGATCCTCACGGACGAAGACGACGTACGAGAACGAGCCGCGCCCGTCGCTGACTCCGGATGACGAGACGACGTCGACGTTCGCCGCCAGTAGTCGCCGATGGACGCTTGCGAGGACACCCAGGCGGTCGTCGCCCTGCACGTACAGCGCGTGGTGGGGCCCCTCCAATGCCACTCCCGCACGGGCTGCCTCCGCAGTGAGCTTCCCGGGATCGTCGGGAACGATCGCGAACTGCACCTGCGATGACGACTGCGGTACGAGGGCAAAGGCGAGCAGCTCCACTCCGATTTCCTCGAGCTGGTTGAGCACGCGGGGTGCTCCAGCATCGTCGTCGCGGAGGCTCGCGTAGAAGTACTCGACCGGCCGAACTGCGTACGCCATGGCACGAGCATCGCGTCGTCCGCCTGAGAAGGCATCCGCGGATCCGCGTACCAGGCACCCCGTGGCATGGGCTTGGCAGTGGCCGCGGTAATGCTCTCGCGGATGTTGCGATCAGTCAGGAGGTTCCCGATGGCAACCGCGACAGACGAGGGGTCGGGTGCGATGCGGCCTCACCTCGACCGGCTGAAGCAAGAGGAGTCGGCGCGCAAGTCGGCCGAGAAGCGGTACGACGAGTTGCTGGATGACGTTGACGACCTGAGCGACGCCCTTTACGAGAAGGTCGGTGCGGCGGCAGACGGGCTCACAGAGCTCGACCTTTTTGCCGAGTCTGACGCGCTCCGAGCGGCCTCGGAGCTCGCGACCGCGCCGGCGTCGTTGACGCACGCGGTCGAGAACCGACGCACGCGGTCGAGAACCCGAGGTTCACGAGTGAAGAAGAAGGCGCCACGACCTGGTGCTTAGGCCCAATGTCCTCGCGCGGGCGGCGAGCCGGTCAGTGTCGCGACGCATTCGTCGAGCAACATCGCAGCCCAATCCTCCGAGCCGTCCAGCAAATGCATCGACGCGAGGAGGCTCAGCATCATGGCCGCAGCGAAGAAGCTCGAGATCCGCTCCGAGGGCAGGCCCGAGAGCTGCTCGGCGCACGCGACGAGGTCGCCAAAGCCGTCACGCACGACTTCGCGAATCTCGGGTTTGCTGCAGGCGGCATACGCGTGCATCTGCCCCACGAGGCGGTTCGGTTCGGTCAATGCCTCCCCGAGGCATGCACGACCGATCGCCCGAAGCGCCTCCTCGCCGCGCTTGCCCTCCGCCACGCGCTCGAACAGCTCCAGATGCTCGCGAAAGCTCTGCTCCGTCGCAGCCTTGAACAGCTCCTTCTTCGTTCCGAAGAGCCGGAAGAGGTAGGGCTGTGAGATGCCGGCGCGACGGGCAATCTCGTCGGTGGAGGTGCCGTCCAGCCCGGTCTTCGCGAACTCGACGACGGCAGCGTCGACGACTTCGGTCCGCCGTTCCGCGGCTGACAGCCGGGGCGCCGTCTCGGATCGCTCGTACGTCGTCATGGGCTGCAGCTTCCCAGCCGCTGCTGCCAGGCTGCTGCCAGCGAGGAGGCTTGCGATGCCGTACCGGCCGCGCCGGGCACGTCGCAGCACCGGGCATCGACCTGGCAGCGGGGTGGCAGCGCTCTTCGCCAGCGTTCGTCGCAGATCCACGAAAGGAGATGCGATGACCACCATCATGAGCAAGGAGAGGGCGACTACCTCCACACGCTGGAACGCCAACACCGACGAGAGCTCCGTCGAGTTCGCCGTCAAGACCTTCTGGGGCCTGGTGACCGTTCGCGGCCGATTCGACCGCTTCGACGGGTGGTACGAGGTCGGGCCGGACGGGACGACGATCGAGCTGTCGATCGATGCGAGCAGCATCGACACCGGGAACCATATGCGGGACAAGCACCTGCGCTCGACCGACTTCTTCCACGTCGCCGAGCAC
>Ga0335085_10010253_pt1 | contig 14024 bp, 15 predicted proteins | sample Lox_Sample_45_FD_206712 | JGI IMG/M metagenome (GOLD analysis project Ga0335085, IMG submission 206712) | Soil microbial communities from Loxahatchee National Wildlife Refuge, Florida, United States - Lox_Sample_4.5 | ecosystem: Environmental > Terrestrial > Soil > Wetlands | place: USA...
ATTTTTTCGGTTTCCTGAAGCATAATTTCCCGCTAAAACGAAGGTTTCGATGAAAAATATAACAACCTGTGGCGATCTTGTCAATCTTATTCTCTTTAAGTTCTTTTTATATTTCAATGTGTCGCCTTGACAATTTTTCTTTTGATGTGTTAAAGTAAAACACTTTTGGAGAAGATTCCGATGTATGCGATTGTTCAAACCGGTGGTAAACAGTACAAAGTTACGCCAGGAGACATGGTCAAAGTCGAGCGCCTCGAAGCCAAAATCGGCGACCGAGTAGAGCTTACCAATGTCCTGCTTGTGCAGGACCAAGACCGTCTGCTGATAGGAAAGCCCGTGGTAGAGCAGGCGAAGGTGATGGCGGAAGTCAGTCAGCAGGCCCGATCAAGGAAAGTGATCGTATTCAAGAAAAAGCGTCGAAAGAATTATCGTCGGACCAAGGGGCACCGGCAGAGCTTCACCCAGCTTAAGATTACCGAGATCGTTACAGCTTAGAAGATTGGGGGAAAAAGATGGCGCATAAAAAAGGTCAGGGCTCTTCACGAAACGGACGGGACAGCAACTCGCAGAGATTGGGCGTGAAACGCTTTGGAGGAGAGCTGGTCAAGGCGGGGAGCATCCTGATCCGACAGCGCGGGACACGGATTCATCCCGGCTTCAATGTCGGGAAGGGGAGCGATGACACCCTGTTTGCCAAAATCAGCGGACTCGTCAAGTATGAGGGACAGGGAACAGACCGTAAACGGGTGAGCATCTATCCTGTACCCGCCTCTTAATATTTTTCACGTTACTCATCGGCTTTTACCTTCATATCCGTTGATGCTGAAAACTGACCCTATCGTTTACTCACGAAATTCTTGACCCAGCTACGGCTCAGTTGCTCGAATGGTCAAACTCGACTTCTAGTCTCGAACAATGCCCATTCGCCCCTTCGGGGACGCTCCCTTCGCCAAGATGGGTGCCCAAGAATTTCGTAACGTTCACTCAAGGGTCAGTTTCAGCGTGGACGAGCTACTTCTCAGTTATGGTGAATCATGTTGTTCATTGACCAAGTCAAGATCTATGTCAAAGGCGGCGACGGCGGCGACGGCTGTGTGGCTTTCCGGCGCGAGAAGTTTGTCCCTCGTGGCGGTCCGAGCGGTGGTGACGGCGGAAACGGGGGCGCCGTGATCCTGATGGCTTCTCCCCATCTCTCCACGCTTCTCGATCTCCGATACCAGCAGCAGTATATCGCCGAGCGAGCTCCACACGGTGAGGGAAAGGATCGCCACGGAAGGAACAGCCCGGATGTAATAATCCCCGTGCCGATCGGAACTCTGGTTCGAGAAGCCGAGACCCAAGAGATCCTGGCCGACCTGGTTGCGGAAGGACAGACGATCGTTGTCGCAAAAGGCGGTCGCGGCGGTCGCGGCAATGCGCATTTTGCTACCCCGACCCGACAGGCGCCGACGTTTGCGGAGGAGGGTAAAAAGGGCGAGGAGTTTTGGCTCCTGCTCGAACTCAAACTCCTCGCAGATGTCGGGTTGGTGGGCTTACCCAATGCGGGGAAATCCACTTTAATCTCAGCGATCTCTTCCGCCCGACCCAAGATTGCAGACTACCCGTTCACGACACTGACACCTCATCTCGGCGTGGTCAAGGTTGAAGACTACCCAGGGTTCGTTGTGGCAGATATCCCGGGTCTGATTGAAGGGGCACATGCAGGGAAGGGATTGGGTTTTCAATTTCTCCGCCATATCGAGCGCAGCAGTTTTCTCCTTCATCTTGTCGAGGCCCAAGACTCCAAAGCCGGCGATCCCATCGCTGAGTTTGAGACGGTTCGAGGGGAGCTGGGCAACTACAGTCCCGATCTGTTAATGAAGCCTTTTGCGGTAGCTGCCACAAAAATAGATATCAAGGAAGACGGAACGAAACTAGGACAGCTGACGGATTACTGTCAGCAAAAAGGGTATCCGCTTTACCCGATCTCGGCCGTGACCGGGGAAGGAGTTAAACCACTCCTTGCCTTTTTGGCTCGACAGGTGGAGCGCATCAAAAACTCCGAGACCGCCCATGCAAAGAGCGCTGCTCAAACAGATTAAGCGGATTGTGCTTAAGGTCGGAAGCGGGATCATCGCCTCCCGCGATCAGGGACTCAACACGTCAAGGATCGAGCAGCTCGCAAAGGAAGTGGCCCAAATCCGGGAAGCGGGTTATCAGATCCTGCTGGTCTCGTCCGGGGCCATACTATCCGGCCTGAAGAAGCTAGGACTGACCGAGCGTCCTAAAACTTTGCCGGTTAAGCAGGCCGCGGCTGCGGTGGGTCAAAGCCGACTGATGTGGGCCTATGAGCAGGCTTTTGATCAGTGTGGCATCAAAGTCGCACAGATCCTCCTGACGCACGAGGATCTCTCGAACCGCATGCGATTCCTTGCTTCTCGCAACACGCTGGCGACCCTGATTGATTGGCAGGTGGTTCCCATCATCAACGAGAACGACACCGTTTCGATGGAAGAGATCCGGTTTGGGGACAACGATATTCTGGCCGGTCTCGTCGCTCATCTTGTGGATGCCCAGCTCCTGGTGATCCTGTCGGATGTAGACGGCCTCTATACAGAAGATCCTCGCAAGAATCCAAAGGCACATCGGATTCCGGAGGTAGCTCAAGTAACAGCTGAAATCGAGCGGATGGCTGGCGATACGATCAGCTTTGGAGGAACGGGGGGCATGCAGTCCAAACTCAAGGCGGCGAAGCAGGCAGCCTCTTACGGCGTGGCCACGCTGATCATAGACGGCTCGATTCCCGGTCGCGTAATCGATGCGCTGGGTGGTGCCGAGAGAGGAACGCTGTTTTTTCCAAAGGATCAGAGGCTCAACAGCCGTCAGCACTGGATCGCCTATACCTTAAAGAGTAAGGGGCAGTTGCATCTCGATCAAGGTGCGGTGGAGGCGCTCGCTAAGAGAGGAAAGAGTCTTCTGCCATCCGGGGTACGCGAGGTAAGCGGCCGTTTTGAAACGGGCGATGCCGTAAGCTGTCTCGATGCCGCAGGACAGGAGTTTGCCAGGGGACTGGTGAACTATGGCGCGACTGAACTAATGAAGATCAAAGGCGCCAAGTCGACTGATATCGTTCAGATCCTTGGGTACAAGGATTACGATGAAGTGATCCATCGGGACAATCTCGTCATACTGTAAATGACGATGGACTTGCAATGAACATCAAAAATTATGTTACCCAAAAAGCCCAAGAGGCAAAGAAGGCCTCCAAGCGGCTTGCCCTTCTGTCCACCGAGATCAAAAACAAGGCGTTGAATCTCATGGCCGATGCGCTTGAGCGGCAGCAGGCAGCATTGATCCAGGCGAATACAAAGGATCTTGCCGAGGCCAAACGTCAGAAGCTTTCTAGCTCGATGGTGGATCGTCTGACGCTCAGCCCTCAGCGGATTCATGAGATGGCTGCGGGCTTAAGGGCAGTCGCCGCCTTAACGGATCCGGTCGGCGAAATTGTGAAAAACTGGGTGCGGCCGAACGGGATGAAAATTGAGCGGATGCGTGTGCCCATCGGCGTGATCGGGATCATCTACGAGTCTCGTCCCAACGTCACCGCCGATACCGCAAGCCTCTGCCTGAAATCCGGCAATGCGGTCATCCTACGAGGAGGTTCGGAGGCGATCCATTCCAACACCGCGATTGCAGATCTGCTTTCCCGGGCTGCACAATCAGTCGGTGTCCCTGCCGGGTCGATCACCTTCATCGACCTGACCGACCGGCGAGCTGTCATGGAACTATTGAAACTGGATCAGTATATTGACCTGATCATTCCCCGCGGCGGCGAGGGTCTGATCAAAACGGTGCTCCAAAACTCCAAGATTCCGGTGATCAAGCATGATAAAGGTGTCTGCCATACGTATGTGGATGAGTCGGCGGATCTGGCCATGGCCGATGCGATTTGTTTTAACGCCAAGGTCCAGCGACCTGCTACCTGTAACGCGATGGAGACCTTATTGGTGCATGAGAAAATTGCTGCGGAGTTTTTGCCCCGGATGGTCCCGCACTTCCAGGAGGCGGGAGTCGAGATCCGGGGCTGCGAGAAGACGCGAGCTATTCTGAGGAGAAGCGGTCTGGTGAAAAGAATCAAGGCCGCCCATGCGGCCGATTGGGGCGCCGAATATCTCGATAAGGTTTTGGCGATGAAGGTCGTCAAAAATATCGATGAGGCGATTGCCCATATCGCCCGGTACGGTTCGCAACATTCGGATGCGATTGTAACGGAGAATCGTGAACGCGCCCGACGTTTTCTCCGGGAAGTGGATTCCTGTGCTGTATTTGTAAACGCCTCGACGCGCTTGAACGACGGGTATCAGTTTGGGCTCGGGGCAGAGATCGGAATCAGCACCACCAAGATCCATGCCCGGGGCCCCATGGGATTGGAAGAGCTCACCTCGACCAAGTTCGTCGTACACGGCAGCGGGCAGTTGAGAGAGTAAACCGGACAGATCAGGCAAGTTAAAAGCACTTTTTGTCTTGACTAATAACTTGACTTATACTGGACTTATCCGTAAGATGGAGGCATGACATATCAGCCTAATTGTACCATCACTGTTCATCTGCTGACGATCCTTGAAGAAATAGCGGCGCTTCGGGAAAGAATCTTGGCAGCGACGATTCAAGTCCCGTGGATTCCTAAACTTCAGAAGGATGCCAGAGTCCGCAACGCGCATAGCTCGACCGCTATCGAGGGAAATCCCCTCACGCTGGAACAAGTGCGCGCATTGGAAGAAGGACGGTCCGTAGCAGCCGAGACCGAGCGCTCTAGGCGAGAAGTTCTCAATTATTTTGCAGGACTCCGGTTTATTGAAAATGAAAAGCGCGTAAGAAAAAAACAAATTACACATCAGGATGTTCTAAAACTCCACGCGATCATCGCATCCGACGTGATGGATCAAGGAAAGGCCGGCCGCTACCGTGACATCCGAGTCAGGGTTGGCCATTATCTGCCGCCACCTCCCGAACAAGTCTCTGGACTCATGTCGGAATTGTTGGAGTGGTGGAATAAAGAATCTTCCAAATGGTCTTCGGTGATCACATCGGCCATTGTACATTATCGTTTTGAGGAGATCCATCCGTTTGCAGACGGGAACGGCCGCACAGGACGTATGCTAGCCTTATGGGAACTCTATCGAAAAGGTTTTGATACCCACCATATCTTTTCGGTGGACGAGATCTATTGGGAGAACAGACCTCGGTATTATGAAGCCTTGGATTCCGTAAGAAAACAAGGGGGAGATCTTACGGGATGGCTTGAATACACGGCGGAGGCGCTCCATCAAACGCTTGAAAAGGTATGGCTACGGGTTCAGCAGCTTGCAGCCAGCACCGGATCTAAAAAAATCGTTCTACGGCCAAAGCAAGAACAGCTCCTTCAAATGCTCAGAGATCGCAAGAGCCTGACCCCACGTGAAATCTGGGAAGGCATCGGCGTTTCCAGGCAGGGAGCAATGGATTTGCTGAATCCACTGATCAAGGCCGGACTCGTCCGGCGGATCGGCACGAAGAAGTCAGGGCGCTACATTCTCGGTTGATTCCCGGCGCTATGACCAAAAAAAAGGCTGATTCATGAAAATCGGGCTCTTGGGGGGCACATTTAACCCGATCCACAACTGCCATCTCTCAATCGCGGAAGAGACACAAAAACGGTTATCCCTTGATCGGGTGATCTTTATCCCGTCGCATTCTCCGCCCCACAAGATCCATCACGAAGTGATCGGAGCCCGACATCGTTATGAGATGGTGCGTCTGGCGATCCAGTCTCATCCCGCCTTTGAGGTGTCGGATATTGAACTCAAACGACCCGGACCTTCTTATTCGGTGGAGACGGTTCAATCCCTTCGGACCCTCTTGGGCAAAAAGACTGAACTCTTCTTTATCATTGGTTTGGATGCCTTTCTTTTGATCGGATCCTGGAAATCAGCCGGGACGCTCTTGACTCTGTGTAACTTTGTGGTGATTTCAAGGACCGGCTCCCGTTTTTTGGAACTGGCCCGGCTCCCGTGTTGTCAAGCCGTGGATCGGAAGGTACTGAGCAGACTCGATCAGGGCGATCTGGAACAAGGAAACGGCACGCTTCCTTCTGGCTCAACCGTTCATCTCTTGCGTCTTCCCCCTTGCGAGACCTCCTCGAGTGAGATCGTAGAACGGTTGAAGGCAGGAGAGAAAGTGAAAAACCTCTTGCCTGCCTCGGTTGAATCCTATATAATGACCCGCAGGTTGTACCGATAGAGCAGGGAGGAATTACCGTCGACTCTCGCGAAAAGGCGCTGATCTCAGCCAAAGTTGCCTGGGAGAAAAAAGCCCAGGAGATTGTCCTGCTCGATCTGCACGGGCTGACCAGCCTATCGGACTACTTTCTGATCTGTTCGGGTGAATCGGATCGGCAGGTCAGGGCAATCGCTGAGGCAATAGACGATTCATTTGCTGAGTTGGGGATCGAGCCGTTGAGTGTGGAAGGAATGGAATCGTCTTTCTGGGTGTTGATGGATTATGGCGATCTCATCATCCACATCTTGCGGAGCGAGAGTCGCACCTTCTACGCGCTAGATCGTCTATGGGGAGATGCGCCGAGGGTGGAATTTTCTCACGATCGTCCCATTCCCCTGGCTTCCCAGTTTAAACATCGTGCAGGAGAAACGACCGGCATTCGTCTTCGCAAAGGTTCATAACCCCGCCCACTGGGCGGCCTTATGACTGTGATGAAGATAAACCATATTTTTTATTCGCTCGCCTTCACCCTGGCCCAAATGTCAGGGTTCATGGCGGTCTGTGACAGTTGACCCATGCGCTTTCTGGTCGTATTTTTTATTTTCCTCTTTTCGGTCTTAGCCTATCTGGCCTACCAGAACCCGAATACTGTCACCGTTTACCTCACCCAGGATCAGGGCTTCGAGATATCCATCATCGCGTTGGCGCTGCTCTCGATGGCCTTCGGAGGCCTGGTGGTGATCTTTGTAGTCGGAGTGCGTGGGACGCGAAATGCCTTTTTGAATTGGCGACAGACGCGGCATCGAAAACGTGAAGAGAAGATTCTCAACCTCTACAACGAGGGGATGAATGCCTTCTTGTCCAAGCGTTATTCAGAAGCCGCTGCATTGTTCGAAAAGATCCTGCTCGGAAGCCCGAATCACATCCCAACCCTGCTCCGCCTCGGTAATCTTCAGCGAATTCAGCGTAACTATGGCGAGGCGATTCGGCTTCACCGCAAGGCCCGGGGTCTCGACGAGCGGAATGTGGAGCTGCTGTTGGCTTTGGCCCGGGATCTGGAAGAGGCACGGCGTTATGAAGAAGCGGTGCAGGCCCTACGTGAATTGGTTCGAATGGATGAATCGAATCTCACCGCCCTCCTCAAGCTGAGAGATCTCTTGATTCGGTTGGAACGGTGGGAGGAGGCCCATGACCAGCAGGAAGTGATCCTCCGGCTCACGCTCTTGGAGAAAGAGTCCAAAGAGGAGTTGTCCCTCCTTCTCGGACTGAAATACGAGCTGGGACATCAGGTCACGGAAAGGGGGATGACCGATAAGGCTCGACGGTATTTCAAAGAGGCGATCAAGATGGATCGAAATTTTCTTCCCGCCTATATCGGCCTCGGCATGGCCCAAATCCGAGAAGGACGAGTGAAGGACGCCGGTGAATTGTGGGAGAAGGCGTACTGGACCACTTCGAACGTCATTCTCCTCCATCGTCTTGAAGACCTCTATCTGGATATGGGGGAGCCGGAAAAAATTCTCCGGATCTACCATGAGTCGCTGATCCGGGATCCGAAGAATCAGATCTTAAAATTCTACCTGGGCAAACTCTACTATCGTCTGGAGATGGTGGATGATGCCTTCGAGGCGCTTTCGGGAATCGATCCGACCGACCCCAAATTCCCGGATCTCCACAAGATTTTAGGAAATCTTTACATACGAAAGGGTGATTTGACGGCGGCGGTAGAAGAGTTCAAAAAGAGTCTGAATCTGAGAAAGCGCGTCTTGGTGCCTTATTACTGTCCCGTCTGTGATTATCACACGATGGAATGGTCGGGTCGCTGTGCTCGGTGTGGTCGCTGGAACACGTACGAGGCATCCCCGATCATGGGGGAGCAGAGTTCCTCAAAAGTCTATCTCAAACCGGCATAATGCGATGATCCTGAAAATGTCCTTTTGTTCTCTCAACAAGATTATTGAGCCGCGCTATGGCAAGGAGATCCTATGAACGATCGATCCTTTCAATCCTTTGCGGACAAATCGCTGGCGGGTGATTCTTTAAACGATGTCGAATGCCAGGCGGTGCTCGAGGCCCCGCGGGAAGACCTTTTGCCGCTCCTTTCGTCCGCCTTCCAGGTTCGGGAAAAGGCTTTTGGGCGGCGTGTTAAGATTCATATCTTAATCAATGCCAAGAGCGGGCTCTGCCCGGAGGACTGCGGCTACTGTTCCCAATCGTCAGTCTCCACCGCCGACATCGAGAAGTTCACCTGGCTCTCTACGGAGGATCTGGTGCAGGGGGCGATCATCGCCCAGGAGGCCCGTGCCTTGCGGTACTGCCTTGTGGCCAGCGGACGAGGACCCACGGATCAGGAGATCGAACGCGTGGCCGAAGCGGTCAGCGCAATCAAACGAGCGGTACCGCTACAGATTTGCTGCTCCCTCGGTCTTCTCACCGAGGAGAAAGCAAAAAGGCTCAAAGCGGCTGGCGTGGATCGGGTCAATCACAACCTCAACACGAGCGGGAGTTTCTATTCCGAGATATGCTCGACCCACACTTACCGGGACCGGATTGAGACAATCCGAAATGCAAGGTCGGCCGGTCTGGAGATATGCTCTGGCGGGATTGTCGGGATGGGGGAGAAAGATGCGGACATCATTGCCCTGGCCCGTGCGGTCCGGGAGTTAGCGTGCGATTCCGTGCCCGTGAATTTTTTGCATTCGATCCCCGGGACGCCGTTAGAGAATGAGAGGAATCTCGACCCGGTACGGTGCCTGAAGGTCCTCTGTCTCTTTCGGTTTTTAAATCCCCGGACCGAGATCCGGATCGGCGGCGGTCGTGAACACAATCTCCGCTCGCTTCAGGCGCTGGCTCTCTACCCGGCGGATGCCCTGTTTGTAAACGGCTATCTCACGACTCCGGGTCAGCCGGCAACGGAAGCGCATCGGATGATCGAGGATATGGGGTTTGAGGTCGAGCTACCAGCCCATCATGCTCCAAACAACTCTAAAGCGTCTGCTTAATCTGGTTTTACCCGCTCCCTGCCGGATCTGTGAGAAGAATACGGTAAACGAGGATCAGCCTTTCTTCTGCAATCATTGCTGGGCCGGCATCCGGCCGATCCCGCCGCCGGTCTGTCCCTGCTGTGGCGATTCCTTCGCATCATCAGTTGCGCTTGAATACAGTCCGGGACATCTCTGCGGTGAATGTCGTGAAAAGTCGCCGGCGTTTGATTCAGCGCGCGCCGTGGGCTACTATCAGGGCGTCCTGGCAGAGGCCATTCGTCTTTTCAAGTATCAATCGAAAACAAGGTTGGGACGTCATCTCGTCGTTCTTTTAGCGGAGGAGGCCCGCCGAATGTCTCAGGCGCAGGAAGGATTGGATCTCATCTTAGCGGTTCCGCTTCATCGAGCCAGGCTGCGGCAGCGAGAATTCAACCAATCCCTTTTGCTGGCCCACAGGCTGTGCCGTGAACTGTCCGTCCCGCTTTCGATCGGTGCATTGGAGCGAATCCGTTGGACGAGACCACAGGTGGAACTTGATGGAGAAGAACGGAGAAAAAATGTTCGGAAGGCCTTCACGGTAAAACGCCCTGATCAGGTGGCAGGTCGGCGGATTCTTCTGATCGACGATGTCTACACCACGGGTGCGACGGTGAATGAATGTGCGAAGGTCTTAAAGAAAGCAGGGGCGCAGGCAGTCCATGTCTTGACTCTGGCGCGAATGGGGGGAGGATACACCACCCTTGATTTTGATGTGGCAAGACAGACAAATGAAGTCACTCGTGTTTAAGGCGTCAAGATAAGCGAGGGGACGGGTTTGGAGAATAGTAGAAAGCATCAGCGGGTTGGGTTCCGTGCCAAAGTAGAGGTGATCTTGCTGTCAGGTCAGAGCAGATTCGAAGCCTATGTCTCGACGGTCAGTCGTAGCGGGCTGGGGATGCATTCACAGCAGTTCGTGGAGGTAAACACGCCGGTTGAAATTAAGATCCCGGCCTTGGGGCAGGGAGAAGGTCCGCGCATCGAAACCGTGCGGGGAAAAGTGGTCCAGGCCCAAGTCGGAGAGGCGGGGAATTCTTACGGTGTTGAGTTTGAACAGCTGGTGAACGCCAACCATCAGCCGATCTTGTTTGCCTTTCTTCAGGAGCAGATCAATAAGACTTCTTAGCAAGTCCGATCGATAGGGCTATCCTGTTTCGGGTCCGTATTTGCCGCCGTTACAGTCGAGGCAGAGGTAGTCGCCGTCCACAAGTTGCATCGTCTCATCGCAGAAGGGGCAAGGAGGGCCCGGCTCGATCTTTTGCTTGATCTGATCCAGAAAATCCTCAGTGTTGTCGATCTCATCGTCTTTATCCATAGTGCTCTTCCTTTAGAGTATAATAGACATAGAGTTCATACTATATAGGATTCGAACGGCAGCGTCAATCGGCCGACTTGGCGCTAACTCGGTCACACAAAAATTTTGTGAGTGAGCGAAGGGAATGTTTTTTAGTATAAAATAGCAACGGCTGAGGTGCACGATGAAACTCGGTATAAAAATCGGCATCCTGCTTTTATCGCTTCTGATCATCTCTGCTTTTTTCCTGCACCGGGGTGAGAAACGCACCGCACCGGAGTTCCAGGGGATTGAGGCTTGGCTCAACACCTCGCCGTTGACCCTGGAGTCACTTCGTGGAAAAGTGGTCCTCGTGGATTTCTGGACCTACAGTTGCATCAACTGCCTTCGGACCCTACCCTATCTAAAGTCGTGGGATGAAAAGTATCGGGACAAAGGGCTCGTGATCATCGGCGTCCACACGCCGGAATTTCAGTTTGAGCACGACCAGTCGAATGTCCGGAGAGCAGTCTCAAAGTATGGGCTTAAATATCCCATCGCCTTGGATAACGGCTATCAGACCTGGGTTGCATTTCAGAACCATTTCTGGCCGCACAAATATCTCATCGATCAGGACGGTGTGATCCGTTACGAGCAGATCGGTGAGGGAGGCTATCAGGAGACCGAGGCGATGATCCAGAGGCTCTTGATCGAGCGAGGGGAAAAAGCGGAAGAGAAGGCCACTACGATCCAGGAAAGCGAGATCGAGCCTCGCAGGATCGGGACGACCGAGATTTACTTTGGATTAGAAAAGAGCGAGTATCAGGGAAACGAGGAAAGGACGGTCCTAGACAGGGTCGTCCAGTACAAGGCGCCTACGGTTGTCAAGGAGAACCATTACTATCTGATCGGTCCCTGGGCGGTTGGACAAGAAAGCGCAAGATTCATCGGTACTGCGGAAGGTGGTGTTCTTCTTCGGTACACGGCTCGGGATGTAAACATCGTGGCGGGATCCATCGAAGGCCGGCCGGTACTGGTGGAAATTGAGCTGGATGGAAGGCCGCTGAACTCTCAGGCCGCCGGTAAAGATGTGACGTTCAATTCCCTAGGACACGCCACTGTACAGATCCAGGAACATCGGCTCTACAACCTGATCCGGAGTCAATCCGGCTACGGGACCCATACCCTCTCGATCAAAATTCAGCCCTCGCCTCTCAGTAAAGAGACCGGAGGCCTTGAGGTCTTCACGTTTACCTTCGGATGATTAATACAAACGTCTTGATTCTTGTTACTTCGGCGGGTCCTGTCCTTCGGCAGCCCCATCCGTCCTCACTTCGTACTTTCTACAGCAAGGCCCTTTCTCCATCCGTTGCGGGCGGACGGGGCGCCTCGCCTTGGCCACCCGCCAGATGCAACTCTAAAATTTTCAATTGTATTAGATTCGAGTAGCGGTCTTAGCCGGAATCTCAGTACTTCTCATCGGCTTCTTTAAAATCAAATAGCCGTACCACTTGATTGCCGAATCCACGAGGATGATGACCGCAATCGCTGCCACGGTCGCCACCAATTCGGCATTCAACCGAAACCGAAATGCCCCCTGCGCGCTATCGGCCAGCCGGGCCTGGTCCAGATACTGGAAAAAGAGCTCGTAGCAGGCGGCCAACGTGATAATTCCGACAAAGATCATCGGGATCACCGTCACCCAGAGGTAGCGGGTCTTGCCCATCTTCAGAAGAATCGTGGTGCCGATGCAAAGTGCCAGCATTCCCAGGAGCTGATTGGCCGCTCCAAACATCGGCCAGATGGTTGCGATGCTTCCGGTTGCAATGAAGTATCCCCAGCTCAGCACTACCAGAAAGCTCGTCAGAATCGTTCCGGGCATCCAGCAGAGGTCTTTAAACCGCGGATAAAGGTTGCCTCCAAGATCTTGGAGAATGAATCGGGCCACCCGCGTCCCGGCATCAATCGTTGTGAGGATGAAGAGGGCTTCGAAAAGCAGTGCGAATTGGTACCAGTAAGCCATGAGGTGCTTCATTCCGGGGAGGGCGCTGAAGATCGAGGCCATGCCGACTGCGAGCGACACCGCACCGCCGGGCCGTCCGGCCACATCCACCTCCACCAGCCGAGACAGATCCTGGATATGACTCACCGGAAAGCCGGCGGCGGCCAGCGCATCGGCCGAAAGATGCGTGTTGATCGCGAAGTAATCGCCCGGGATCAGGATCGAAGCAGCAATCAGTGAGATGACGCCCACAAAGCTCTCCATGAGCATCGCCCCATAGCCCATGATCGCATGGCCCTCTTTCTCGATCATCTTGGGCGTCGTGCCGGAGGAGATGAGGCAGTGGAAGCCGGAGATCGCTCCACAGGCAATCGTGATAAAGAGAAACGGGAAGAGCGTTCCGGGAATTACAAGTCCGCTGCCGTTGATAAACGACATGACGGCGGGCATCTGAATCTCCGGGGCGATTACGATGACTCCGAGGCCCAGCATCATGACGACGCCCACTTTCATAAAGGTGGAAAGATAGTCTCGGGGGGCCAAGAGCATCCAGACCGGAAGCACCGAGGCGAAAAAGCCGTAGCCGGCCAGGCCGTAGACCAGCGATATTTTGTCCAGATCAAAAACCGGGGCCAGCCAAGAGCCCGGCACCGCTCGCCCCAAGATTACCACGCCGATCATCAGGCTGATGCCGATTGCCGACACTTCCCCCACCCGGCCGGGTCGGATTCGATGGAGGTAGAAACCCATGAAGAACGCGATCGGGATCGTCATGGTCAGCGTGAAGGTTCCCCAAGAATTATGGTAAAGCGCATTCACCACGGCCAGCCCGAGACCGGCCAGAGCCACAATCACGATGAACAGAACCGCGACCGCTGCCGCAAGACCGGTGACCGGTCCGACCTCATCCCGTGCGATTTGAGGAAATGACCGGCCGTTTCTTCGCATTGAAGCGACAAGGATGATGAAGTCTTGAACCGCTCCTGCGAGGACCGCACCGATTACCAGCCAGAGAAAGCCGGGGAGGTAGCCGAACTGAGCGGCCAGAACCGGCCCCAGCAAGGGACCGGCTCCGGCAATCGCCGCGAAGTGATGCCCGAATAAAACCCATTTGTTCATTGGGTGATAATTTTGGCCGTCTTGAAGCCGATACGCCGGCGTGATCCGTTGATCATCCAGCGCCATGACTTTTGTTGCCAGGAATCGACCGTAGAACCGATAGCCCAGGGTATAGAGGCAGACCGAAGCGACGACGAGCCACAGGGCATTGACCCGTTCGTTGGGGTTTACAAGGCCGGTGACAATTGCAAAAGCTGCCGCGCATAGGATCGCCAGCGCGATCCAGCCGATTTTTTTTATCACTGCCATAGAAATAGGTGATTATAAACGATCTGGCACTAAACCACACAGGTTTTGAACCAGTAAGGCAAAGATGTTTTTGTTCCGGTTATTATATCGAAATTCCATTTCCTTTAGATACAGCGGAAACTTT
>Ga0335085_10010254_pt1 | contig 14024 bp, 13 predicted proteins | sample Lox_Sample_45_FD_206712 | JGI IMG/M metagenome (GOLD analysis project Ga0335085, IMG submission 206712) | Soil microbial communities from Loxahatchee National Wildlife Refuge, Florida, United States - Lox_Sample_4.5 | ecosystem: Environmental > Terrestrial > Soil > Wetlands | place: USA...
ACCTTCGGTGACGAACGAATCGGTGCCCATACCGGCGGCCTCGACGCCGCAGTTCTGGGTGGAAACGGAAGCTGAAGCCGGTAACACCTCGACCGAACGGTTCGAGGGCGACTACCTCGACCCCAAGCTGATCGACCAGGAAAGCTACTTCGTCACGGGCGGCCCGAGCGGCAAGTGCGAAGTGGCCATCGGCGTCACGCCGGCCGGCTGACGCCCCGCTGCAGGCGCGCCGGCAGCCGAGCCGCCGCCTCGTCTCACGCGACCGCGACGAGGACCACGGCGAGCGAGAGGTAGGTGGCGATGATCAGCGTGCCGCTGGCCCGGTTGAGGCCGCGGCCGGCGTAGGCGCAGACCATGGCCAGCGCGGTCATGCCCAGGTACCAGACCGCGATCAGGGTGGAGGGCGTCGAGGAGCCGCCGAGGCCGAGGATCACACCGGGCAGCAGGAGACCGGCCACAACGTTCAGCGCGTTGCTGTTCGTCGCGGTGCTGAGGGTCGCCGTGCCGCGGCCGCGCCTCGCCAGGTACACCGCGGCAACCGCGTTCGGGAGGCTCGTCACGCAGGCGAGCACGAGACCGCCGATCACGATCTCGGGGACCGCGGCGCGGGCTCCGAGGGTGGAGGCGGACCGCTCCATGGCCACGCTCGCGCCCACGACCACCGCCACCGCCAGCAGCGCCTCGGCTGAGTCGCGCCGGCGCCCGCGCTGCGGATGGATCGCAGGCTCGAGCTCGGCCTCCTCCTCGGCGATCGCCGAGGCCAGCCAGCTCGACCAGGCCGGCGGCAGCCCGAGGCGCGTGAGCCGCTCGTGGGGCGTCGCCAGCAGCAGGAGGTAGGGGAGGAAGACCGCGAGCGCGATGGCGAGCCCGGCCGCGGCCGACAACGCGCCGACCACCACGGCCACGCAGACGCCGGCTATCCAGAGTGCCACGACGCCCTCCATCACGATCACGCGCCTGTGCAGGGCGATCCTGCCGGCCACGAGGGCGGCGAGGCCCAGCAGCGCCGCCAGGTTGAACGCATTCGATCCGATCACCACGCCGGCGCCGATGCGGGAGTCACCGCTGATCAGGGCCGTCACGGCGGCGGTGATCTCGGGCGCGTCGGCGGCCAGAGCGGCGAGCATCCCGAGCGCCGCCTCCGTCAGGCCGAAGCGTGCGCCGACCCGCTCGAGGCGGGACACGAGCAGGTAGCTCGCGGCGAGGCTGAGTGCCGCGCCGGCGCAGAAGACGACCGTGAGCAGCGCGTCCGACACCGTCACACCCCCACCGGGAATCTGCCCGCCGATGCGTCGCTCGACGCGCTCCGGCCGGGCAGGGCAGAAGGGTGTCGAGGGCCGGTCGCGGTCATGACTGGGTTTCCCCTGGGGGCACGCCGACCAGGCTTCCCGGCTCTCCGCGGCACAGTCTAATCGGGCCCTCTTCGCATTACCCCGTGGCCTCGCCGGCCCCCGGCCGCTCAGTGCTCGCGCTGGGCGCGAGCACGCGGCCGAGCGTCTCGGCGAGCGCCCCGAGCTCCGCCTCGTCGAGCATCGACCCGAGCAGGTCGTGGATCACGGCGTCGTGCGTGACGCGCGCCTGGGCGAGCCGCCTCGACCCGGCCCTGGTCAGGGCCGCGTAGAAGGCCCGGCCGTCGTCCGGGTCCGGCACCCGCTCCACCAGCTCACGCGACTCGAGCCGCCCCACCAGGCGCGTGAGGCCGCCGGAGGAGAGCATCACCGCCTCGGCGAGGTCGGTCATGCGCAGCCGCCGCCGCTCGGCGTTGTCCAGCGTGATCAGCACGTCGAACTCGTTCACCCCGATCCTGTGGCGCTCGTCCAGGAGCGCGTCCAGCTCCCGCAGCACGCGTCGCGATACCTGCAGCATCCGGTGCCAGGCCACGCGGCCGTCGGCACTCGGGGGGCTTGCCTTCACGTCGCGCATGTGATAATTAGTTGTCTTGCAAGATAACAATCTACCCTATCAGGAGGTCACGATGGTCACACTCGTCGTTCATCACAGCGTGCGCGACTTCGACGCCTGGAAGCCCGTGTTCGACGAGCACGAGCAGGTCAGGCGCAGCCACGGCGAGGTCGAGCACCGCATCTACCGCGACATCCAGGACCGCAACCGCGTCATCGTGCACAACGACTTCCCCAGCGAGGAGGCCGCCCGTGGCTTCCTGGAGGACCCGTCGTTGAAGGAGGCGATGAGCCGCGCCGGGGTCGAAGGAGAGCCGGGGGTGGCCCTCATCGAACGCGCCGAGCGCAGGGTCTACGACGAGGCACTCGCCACCTGAGCAGACCCGGCGATGAGCGACTCTCCGGCGAGCTCGAGGGCCTGCTGCGCGAGTCCGCGCTACCGGCCCCGGCCGCGCCCGGCGGCGGCTAGCGCTGGCCGGCGGCCGCTGTCGAGGTGAGCGCGACCATCGCGCTCAGGTGGCGCAGGACTTCGAGCTGTTGCGCGGCGTCACGACCGTCTGCCACGACGAGCCAGCCGTCCGGCAGTCGCTGGGCCGTCATCCTGCCGTCCGCGACCGCCGGCCCCCTCAGTTCCTGGCCGATTGCCGCGCTGGGCGCGCGGAAGACACCGGGAGAGCCGGCCACCGGGTGCATTCCCGGAAGCCCGGCCGGCGCTCGGCCGGGGTGTTCGGCGTCGAGCAGGATCGCCGCCTGGAGCCGCGAGCCATCGAGCTGATAGACCGTGCTCGCGCACGACTGGAAGGCGCGGCTACCGAAGACGCGATAGCCCTTGAGGTGTCTCACCACGGCGCCCAATTCGGCGACGAGCCCCGCCGGTCCGGTGGTGCTCAGCTCGCACGCCCCGGCCGCCGGCTGAGCCGGTCGCGTCCACCTGTGGGGCGCATAGGGGCCTTCGAACTCGTGCCGCTTCGGCAGCGTTTCGAAGCCGGGCGCCTCGAGCCGTTGGCCGCGGGCGTCGAAGGCGGCCGGGAAGGGGCCGCGCGAGGTGCCGAGATGCCTGACCCGCACGACGGCGTAGCGCATGCCCCCGGGCAGCCCGCCCGAGTGCGTGGACACCGGCCTGTGCCCTTCGACCGCGACCGCTGCAACGTCGGGCGCCGCGATGACGGTCGCGATCCAGCCAGGGCCCGAGCTGAAGCCCTTCGAGCCCATGATGATTTCCGCCTCGTGCGTGGGCAGGAAGCAGCAGCCGCCGCCGCCCACGCGGCCGTTGTAGATCTCGCTGTCTGCCCAGCCGAGCTCACCGGCGGCGAGGGCGGGCGTGAGCCGAATCGCCGTCGGCACACCGCTGAGCGGCCGGCCGCGCAGCTTGGCGCTCGGTTGCAGTCGGGGGTGACCCTGCCGCGGCTCGGAGCCGCCGCCACGCAGACCGGAGGCGATCACGACCGCAGCAGCCGCCACCCCGAGTGCGAGCGCTGTCCCGGCGCGCCGGCGGCGCTGGCGCCGTCGGGCGTCCTTGATCACACCCTGCTGCGGCGTCGGGGGCTCGGGCGGGGGGACGATCCGGGGCTCCTCGGTGACAGTAGCCATTGGAGCTAGTAAGATTAGCACCATGTTCGAGGCTACGGTGGACCGGGGAAACCCGATGCTGCTCCACGACCAGGTGGCAGCCGAGATCCGCCGCGCCATCGCCGAAGGCGAGGCGGCGCCGGGCGAGCGTCTGCCCCCGGCACGCGACATGGCAGCGGTCCTGGGCGTGAACGCCAACACGGTCCTGCGCGCGCTGCGAACGCTGCGCGAGGAAGGGCTGCTCGAGTTCCGCCGCGGTCACGGCGTGCGGGTGGCGGGAAGCCCCGAGCGGGGGGCCGTGCTGAGCGGCGCGCGAGAGCTGCTGCAGTTTGCGCGCCGCAACGGATACCGGCGCGAGGAGCTGGTCGAGATCATCCAGGGGCTGCCGTAGCCGCCGCCAGCGGCGTACCGGGGCTGATCACGATCGGCCCACGGCAGGGCTCCTCGCGATGCGGAACGGCGTCATCTAGAGGCACACCACCACGTATCATCAGCGCCGATGGCGACAGACCGGGGCTACTTCCCGCGCGAGACCTCGGTCCTGCGCGCGGTCCACGAGGAGCGTGCCGTCGGGCTGATGTACGGGCAGCGGGCGCTGTGCATCGGAGCGCTCGCCCCGCTCAACTACGTGGGCACCAGCGAGCACACCGCCGGCAAGCTGACACCGTTCAGGCGGCTGGTGCGCACGGCGAAGGCATTCGAGTCGGTGATCATGGGCACGCGTGAGGAGGCCGACACGGTGCTCGCCGCCGTTCACCGCAGGCACCTGCACGTCAACGGCGTGCTGCCGGAGAACGCCGGCCCCTACACCGCGGGCACGCCGTACGACGCGCTTGACCCGGCGCTCATGCTCTGGACCGTGGCGGTGATGATGGACTCCGCCGAGTGCTTCCACGATCTGCTCGTGCGCAGGCTGGGCGGCGACCAGCGCGAGGCTCTCTGGTCCGACTACCTGCGCTTCGGGGGGCTGTTCGGCATGCCGCGCGAGGCGGCGCCCGCAACCTATGCGGGGTTTCGCGCCTACTACGAGGGCGTGCTCGCAAGCGACGGCGTCTGGCTCACCGACGAGGCCCGCTACATGGGCCACGCCAGCGCCTTCGAGATCCCGATGCCCCCATCGGCGCAGGCGGTCAAGCGCGTCCACGACCTGATCATGCTCGGCTCGCTTCCACCCCGCGTGCGCGAGCTCTACGGCCTGCGCTTCACGCGGGCCCAGGCGCTTGCCTTCGCCGCCGCCACCGCGTCGGCGCGGGCGGCGCGGCGCTTGACGCCCGGGCGCTCGGCGCGGGGGCGTAACTCGCGCACGTTCGACACGGTCGCCGAGACCGAGGCCAGTCGGATCGCCGAGGGGCGCCCGACACCCCAGTTGGTTCCCGGGCGCGCCTGACGGCGACGAGCTCGGTCGCGGGCGCGCGGCGAGATGACACCGCTCAGGATCCTCATCTACGTCACCTGGCTGGTCTTCTGGATCTACTGGCTCGTGTCTGCCGCCGGCGCCAAGTCGGGCTCGCGCCCGGCGCGCACGCGGCCGCCGGGCCTCGTCATAGTCGTCCTCGGCTTCCTCCTCATCCGTGTCTCCGGCGTGAGATCGCCCGAGGTGACGAGCGTGGCCCTCCAGGCCGTCGGCCTGGTGGTGTTCCTCTCCGGGCTGGCGCTGGCGATCTGGGCGCGGGTCTACCTCGGCAGCAACTGGGGCATGCCCATGACGCGCAAGGACCAACCGGAGCTGGTGACGTCCGGCCCCTATCGCTTCGTGCGACACCCGATCTACTCGGGCATCCTGCTCGGCCTGCTCGGCACGGCCCTCGCCACCAACATCTACTGGCTCATGGCGGGCGCGGTCATGGGTGCCTATTTCATCTACAGCGCGCGCGTGGAGGAGGCGCTGCTCACGAAGTCCTTCCCGACCGCATATCCGAGCTACCGGGCGAGGACGAAGATGCTGATCCCGTTCGTGCTGTGAGGCATCGCCGCGCGCGGCTCATGGACGCTTGGCCGCCGGCCTCCCAGAGGCATGGCTCCACATGCTCGAGGTGCCGCGGGTCGTGCCGCCCTCCCCAGCTTCCGGTCCGTCACGTGGGACAGGGCCGGCGCGCCTCGCGGCGCGCCGGCCCTGCACGGACCACACTTCAAGGTGAGTCAGGAGCGCTAGCGGCTGTAGGGATCGATGTAGACGTCATCGATCGCCCAGGCGCCACCGTAGGGTTCCGGCTGGAACACGAGCCGGGCGCTGAGCGTGCTGCCGGACTGCCACAGGGGCAGCGTGGTGGCGAGCTGCATGATCGGAGTGACCTTCCAGGAGGTCCCGGTCTGCAGCGAGGCGACGGTCGTGTTGTGCACCGTGCCGGATGAGTCCGTCCAGCGCAGGACGACGTTCAGCACCCCCCAGCTGCCGCTGGTCTGGCGCGCGAAGAAGCGGAACGACGGCTCAGCGGTGCTGACGCAGAACGACGGTGACACCGCGACGCCCTTCGGCTGGATTTCAAGCGAATGCGTGCCGCCGGCGACGTTGTAGCTCTCATTGCCCTTGACCACGGCGGCGCTCGTCAGGGACCAGCCCGGTGCACCGGACTCGAAGGAGCCGCCGGTGAGCAGGCTGTAGGCGGCGCTGTCCCCGAACTTACCGAAGGGGTGAGACACGGACGCGGTGGGGCAGGCGGCGCTCGCGGCGACCGGCGCGGCTCCCATCAGCGCGCTGGCGGCCACCATCGCAGCGGCGACCTTGCCCAGGCGCCTGGGGCGAACAATGTACGGCATCTCTCTGGACCTCCTTGTCCATCGCGGCGAGCACCACGACAGCGTGTCCGTCGCGGCATCCTCCGCGACAAAGTGTTTTAGAGGTCGGTAGCCGGGCGGTCTCGGTGAGATCCCTGGCTTTGCGTCCCTGCCTCGCGACGGGTTTGCCCTGAGCGACTCCTGATCCTCACTTGCAATATCGGTTGCAGGCGGGAAGAACTTGAACCGCGCTGGACGCGGGATGGCGTGCCGGGGGCGCGATCGGGCGCTCCTCTGGCGTCCCGGCGCGCCGATCTCGCAGAGGCGCCGGGAGCGAGTGGCCCGGAGCTCCCTACGGAGTCACTCCGATCGTCCTCGAGCGGGCCTCGCGGCAGACGTAGATCGTCCCGGCGGCGCCTTCGCTGCGTCGCGCCACGCGCGCGTAGAAGCGCCCGAGCGAGATGCCGGCGAACCCCGAGGGGGTGATCTTCCAGCGTCCCGCGGAGTTCGTGGTGGTCGATCCGAGCACCAGCGGCCCCTTGCGGTAGAGCGTGACCTTGCGCCCGGCATCGCAGGCGGCGTTGCTGGCGCTGACGCGGCCGCTGAACGTGAGGTCGTGGCTCTTGATCGTGATGTGCGACCGGATGCGCACGATCCGCGTGGCCTCGGCCGCCGTGAGGCATGTCCCCAGCAGGAGCGCGCAGGCCACGGCCGCGAGTGAGGCTGAGGAGAAGGCTCGGTTTCGCATCTCGGCTCCCTTCCGGGTCGGCGGCACCGCCGCTCGGGAGTGCTCCCGAGACGGCCTGCGACTCACCCTAGCCTGAGCGCCGGCCGCTGTCCAGCGCGCCGGCCCGGCGTCAGCTCGCCTCGAGCTTGAGCCGATCGACCGGGCGCATCGGCGGATCGGCCTTGTGCCGTGCGAGCGCGTCGCGCAGGTAGGCGACAACCGCCTCCGGCGCCTCCGCGGCGGAGCCCTGCTCGCCGTCGCCCTCGGCGCGCGCCGCCACGCCGGCAACGTCGTCGCCGATGCCGTTCTCCTCGAGCTCGTCCAGCAGCGCGGCCACGACCTGCGGGTCGAGCTGGTGACCGGCCTCGAAGCGAAGCTCGGCGCAGGCGGTGTCGTGGTTCATGCGCGGTCGGTAGCAGCGGTCGGTGGTCATCACCGCGTAGGTGTCACAGGCCGCGATGATCCGCGCCGCCAGCGGTATCTCTGACTGGCCGAGGCCGTCGGGGTAGCCGCGGCCGTCCCAGCGCTCGTGCGTGGCGCGCACGATGGTCGCGATCGACCGCAGCGTGGGCGCCGCGCTCAGTATGCGCTCGCCGAGCACGGTGTGCTGGCGCATGAACTCCCACTCCGACTCGTCCAGGCGCCCGGGCTTGTCCAGAATGGCGTCCGGGATCCCGACCTTGCCGATGTCGTGCAGTTCGGCGGCGCGCACCATCTCGTCGATCTGCTCCTCGCTCATGCTGAACCTGCGGCCCACGAGTTCGCAGAGGTCGGCCACCTGCTTGGAGTGGTCCTCGAGCTCGGGCTGCTTGGCATGCATGATGCGGACGAGCACGTCGCGCGTCTGGTCGCTCGCCCCCGGCGAGCGCACCCGCTTGACCGCGTACATGCGCTCGTCGGCGAGCTGCATCGCGAGGTCGAGGTTGGTGGCCTCGTGGGGCAGCAGCACCGCGCCGTAGGAGGCGCCCACGGCGAAGTTGTCGCCTTCCTCCTCGAGCGCCGCGGTGGCGCGGGCGACGATGTCGTTGAGGTCTTCGGAATGCGCCGGGAGCAGCACGCAGAACTCGTCTCCGCCGAGCCTGTAGGCGGCGCCGGAGTCGGCGGTGGCCGCCGCGAGCTTGCCCCCGAGCCGCGCCAGCATCGCGTCGCCGGCAAGGTGGCCGAAGGTGTCGTTGTACCGCTTGAAGCCGTCGAGGTCGAAGAGGATGAGCACGAGCGGTTCGGAGGCGGAGGCGGCGCCGAGCAGCTCGTCGACGTCCGCCGCCAGCTTGCGCCGGTTGCCGAGCTTCGTGAGCGCGTCGGTCAGCGCCTGCTCGCGCAGACGCTGGTGGGCGACGATGTCCGCGGCGGCCTCCCGGGCGCGCTCCACAAGGCCCCGCACCACCGCCTCCTCGTCTTCCCCGAAGGCCCGTCCCTCACGGGCCACGGCGAGCGCTCCGCTCGCCCGGCCACCCTCGGTGGAGAAGCCGAACGGCAGCGCCAGCGCCCACACGCCGCCGCGTTCCAGCTGGCACGGCTTCCCGTCGGATTCGGCCATCGTGGCGGCCTTGCGCAACGGGTCGGCGACCTTCGTGGAGGCACCGATCTCGAGCTCGCGCGGATCGAGCTTCCCGAGCGCGCCCACGAGCGTGAGCCGGCCGGCGTCGGCGTCGATCGCCTCGATCGAGCCGCGCAGCACGATGTCGGTCAGCGCGGTCAGGTCGAGCTTGGCGGCGAGCGCGTCACCGAGGCGGCCGACGGCGGTCTGCAGCCGGGTGCGCTCCCGCGCCACCAGCGTGAGGCGCCGCTGCGCCCGCTCGATGCGCGCGCTGCGGTCGCGCGAGGCGAGCAGCAGCAGGGCGATCAGCGGCAGGATCAGCAGAACTTCGCGCGGGTCGTGGCGCGCGGCCCCGGCGATCACGAGCCCGAGCGGTGCGACACATGCGTCGATCAGCCAGACCTGCGCGATCACGCGCAGCTGGACCTGGGGGCGCACCCCCATGATCGCCGACTCGCGCACGGTGGCCGAGACGAGGTCGATGAGGCAGCCGGACACGAAGGCGGCGACATACACCAGCACCTTCTCCGGGCCTTGCGTGGGGCCGGCGAGCACCAGCACGAGCGCCGGCCCGAGCGCGTGCCAGGCGTCCGGTATCGAGAGGAACACACGCTCGATGCCGTCGCGCTCGGCCACAACCTTGGCCAGCGTCCCCAGTGCCAGCCCGGCCGCCGCGAGCAGCGGCACCACGCGCGGTGGAAGCAGCAGCAGCATGGGCACCAGCACGAGGTACGACGGCACCACGTAGCCGGCCCCGATCGGGAACTTCACCATTCGCGACGCCAGCGCGTAGATGCCGACCAGGGTCACCGCGAGCAGCGCGTTCATCGCCCGCTCCTGCGGTGCGAGCACGGCGAGCGGTATGGCGCAGGCGAAGAACAGCAGCGCCGCCACGCTCTCGACCGTCACCTCACGACGGCTCGGACGTCGCGATCGCGACGTCCAGGAGTCCTCCATGAGACGCTCGACCGGGTCGTTCGAGCGTACGTCGTCTAGCTGTGGCTCAGTCATCACAGGGGGTCAGTTCTCGGCGGTTGAAAAGCCGGCGGCCCGGGGGGCCGCCGGCTTCCTCTCCTCCCGCTCTCCTAGCGGCTGTACGGATCTATCAGTACGTCATCGATCGACCACGTCGAACCCGTGGACTGGAAGATGAGCTGCACGCTGACGGTGCTGTTGCCGAGCAGCGGCAGTTCGTTGGCCAGCCCGAGCACCGGGCTGAGCGCCCAGTTTTCACCGCCGACGCCGAACCACCACCGGACCGGCACGTAGAGCGTGAGACCGAACGAGGTGGTCACACGCAGCGTGACGTTCAGGTGGCCAAAGTAGCCACCGCCGGTGCGCTTGGCGTAGAAGCGGAAGCTCGGGTATTCGCTGCTCACGCAGAACGCCGGCGAGATGGCGGAGCCACCCGGGTTGATCTGCAGCGAGTTTTCCGTTTCCAGGGCTTCCGGGGCTTCTTCGACGACTTCGGCGTTGTTGAGCGTCCAGCCCGACCTGCCTTCTTCGAAGGAGCTGCCCCTCAGCTGGTAGTAGGAAGCGTTGTCCCCGGCCTTGGCCAGAAGGTGCGACGAAGCCTGCACAGGGCAGGAAGCTGCGCCGGCGATGGCTGGTGCGGCTCCTGCGAGGAACAGCGCACCGAGCATGGCGACAACGATGCTCCGGGGGCGCCGGGGGCGGATGATGTACGGCATCTCAGGACCTCCATGTCTGCATCGCTACCGCGATGAATCCATTCAGTCGGTAGCTGGGCGATCTTCGGGAGATCCCTGGCTTTGCGTCCCCGCCTCGCGACGGGTTTGCCCTGAGCGACAAGACAACAAGACAAACTGCGTTGCGGAGAAATTCGGCTCTGGGAACCACGTTCTTGAGGCCCGACAAGGGGGGTGGACGAAGGTACGACACACTCGGCACCAAAAGGACGACATGGAGAGCCGGAAAGGGCCGACGCGCCGGCTCCAGAGCGGCGATCGCGGCCTAGGCGGAGCGGGGCCAGTGAGCCGGGGCGGCCGTGGGTGCGCCGCCCACGCCGAGCGCCGGGAGCTCGTCCCTGCCCAGCGGGTGGTGGCAGGCGGCGATCGTGCCGCTGCCGAGGCTCGCGAGCGCCGGCTCCTGCGCCCGGCAGCGCTCGGTGGCCTTGGGGCAGCGTGTGTGGAAGCGGCACCCGGAGGGCGGGTTCGTGGGGCTCGGCACGTCGCCGGTCAGCAGCCTGCGGTTGCCGCCGGCGTGCGGCTCCGCCGAGGGCACGGCGCCGAGCAGCGCGCCCGTGTAGGGATGCCGCGGGAAGGTGTAGAGGGCCTCGCCCTCGCCGATCTCGACGAACTTGCCCAGGTACATCACCGCGACGCGATCGCACATGTGGCGCACCACCGAGAGGTCGTGCGAGATGAACACGAGCGTGAGGCCGAAGCGCTGCTGCAGATCGCGCAGCAGGTTGAGGACCTGAGCCTGGATCGAGACGTCGAGCGCGGAGACGGGCTCGTCGGCGATCAGCAGCTTCGGCTCCAGGGCGAGCGCGCGTGCCAGCCCGACCCGCTGGCGCTGGCCGCCGGAGAACTCATAGGGGTAGCGGTTGAAGTGCTCGGGGTTCAGCCCGACCGTCTGCATCAGCTCCTGCACCGCGCGCCGGCGTTCATTGGGCGAGTGCTTGAGCCCGTGCACGCGGAACGGCTCGGCGATGATCGAGCCAACCGTCTTGCGCGGGTTCAGCGAGGAGTAGGGGTCCTGGAAGACGATCTGCATCTCGCGCCGCATCGCCTTGAGCTCGGCGCGGCTCATCGAGGCGAGGTCGCGCCCCTCGAAGCGCACCTGTCCGGCGGTGGGCTCGAGCAGGCGCGTCACCAGGCGCGCCACGGTGCTCTTGCCGCAGCCGGTCTCGCCGACGATCCCGAGCGTCTCGCCGCGGCGCAGCTCGAAGCTCACGCCGTCCACGGCATGCACGGTGCCGGTGGTGCGGCGGAAGACGATCCCGCGGGTGAGCGGGAAGTGCTTTACCAGGTCGCGCACCTCGAGCAGGGGCTCCGCGGACGCCGGGGCGCCGGGGGCCGCGCCAGCGCCGCCGGCCGCCACGAGCGGCTCGGCCGGTGTCGGGGGCGCCCGCCTGGCGGTCGGCGCCTGCGCGCCGAGCTGTGCCCACAGCGCGCGCCTCGTGGCGGGGTCGAGCAGGCAGGCGACCTGGTGCGAGGGGGTTCCGGGCACGGCCTCGAGCGAGGGGTCCCTGCGCGCGTGCTCCGGCCGCGCGTGGGGGCAGCGAGGGTGGAAGTGGCAGCCGCTCGGCGGCTTGATGAGGCTTGGAGGGCTGCCGGCGATCGGAACGAGCCGCGATCGCCGCGGCGCGTCCAGACGCGGCATCGAGCGCAGGAGCCCCCAGGTGTAGGGGTGTTCCGGCGCGGCGAAGAGCGCCTCCACGGGGGCGGTCTCGACGAGACGCCCGGCATACATCACGGCCACGTCCTGAGCCGTCTCGGCGATCACGCCGAGGTCGTGCGTGATCAGCACGATCGCCATCGAGAGCTCGCCCTGCAGGCGCTCGAGCAGCGCGAGGAGCTGCGCCTGCACGGTCACGTCGAGCGCGGTGGTGGGCTCGTCGGCGATCAGCAGCTTGGGGTCGTTGATCAGCGCCATCGCGATCATCGCCCGCTGGCGCATGCCCCCGGAGAGCTCGTGTGGGTACTGGTCGGCGCGCCGCGCCGGCTCCGGGATGCCCACCTGGCCGAGCAGTTCCACCGCGCGCCTGCGCGCCTCGCGCCGGGGCACGGCGTGATGGGCGTGGACCGCCTCGACGAGCTGCGCGCCCACCTTGTAGAGGGGATGCAGCGAGGAGAGCGGGTCCTGGAAGACCATCGCGATCTCCTCGCCGCGCAGCGCCCTCATCTCCTCCTCGGGGAGGCTCAGGAGGTCGCGGCCCTCGAACACGATGCGACCCGAGATGCGGGCCCCCATGCGGCGCGTGAGTCCGATCACGCTGAGCGCGGCCACCGACTTCCCCGAGCCGGACTCGCCCACGATGCCCAGCGTGCGGCCGGCCTCGACCGTGAAGCTGATGCCGTCCACGGCGTGCACCAGGCCGTCTTCGGTGGGAAGGCTCACGCGCAGGTCCTCGACGCGCAGCAGGGGCTCGCCGGAGGCGCGGGGCAGGCGGCTCGCCTGCGGGTCGCTGGTGGCGGGCGGTGCCGGGGTCACGAGTAGCGCACGCGCGGGTCGAGGTAGGCGTAGGCGATATCCACGACGATGTTCGCCACCACGATGAAGAACGCGGCCAGCAGCACCGTGCCCTGCACGATCGGGAAGTCGGCGTGCATGATGGCGCTGTAGTTGAGGCGGCCGATGCCCGGGATGTCGAACACGGTCTCGGTCAGCACGGCTCCGGCGAGCAGGATGCCGATGTCGAGCCCGAGCAGGGTCACCACCGGGTTGATCGCCGTGCGCATCCCGTGGTGCAGCACGACGCGGCGCTCCGATAGGCCCTTGGCCCGCGCCGTGCGGATGTAGTCCTCCTGCAACGTCTCACTCAGGCTGCCGCGCAGCAGGCGGCCGTAGATCGCGGCGAAGGCGCCGGCGAGCACGACCCAGGGCAGGATCAGCGAGGTGAACCACCTGATCGGGTCGGAGGTGAGCCCGACGTAGCTGTTGGCGCCGGGCAGGACGCGGATCAGGCCGATGTCGGAGGCGAACAGGTAGAGCGCGATCAGGCCGAGCCAGTAGACGGGGGTCGAGATCAGCACGAGGGCGGAGCCCATGGCGGCGCGGTCGAGCAGCGAGTGGCGCCTCACGGCCGCGATGACCCCGACCGAGATCCCGGCCATCAGCCAGAGCACGACCGCCCCGGCCGTGAGCGAGATCGTGGCGGGCAGCCGTTCGGCGATCAGGCTCTTCACCGAGGCCCCGCTGTAGTAGCTGTAGCCGAGGTTGAAGTGCAGGAAGATCCCCTTCATGTAGATCCAGAACTGCGTGAGCAGGGGCTTGTCGAGCCCGAGGTCGTGCCGGATCTGGGCCACGACCCTGGGGTCGGTCGTGCGCCCGGCCCGCAGCCTCGCCGGATCGGCGGTGGGGAAGAGCCGGAAGAAGACGAACGTGAGCGCCGCCACGATCACCAGCAGGGCCACCCCCCAAAGGACCCTGCGGATGATGTAGCGCGTCATCGCGTCACTTCAGAGAAGTGAAGCTGTAGTCCCAGGAACCGGAGTTCCAGAGGTCGCCGACGCCGGCAACGTTCTTCGAGCGGATGCTCGGCGCCTTGTCCCAGTCATATGGCACGGCGGCGGCGTCTTCCACGAGCATTTCGTCGATCTTCCCCCAGGCCGCCGCGCGGGCGCTCGGGTTGTAGATCGTTTCGGCCGTTTCCATCGCCTTGTTGATCTTGGGATCGTTGACCTGACCGAAGTTCGGGTTGGTCCCGGTCGTCGAGATCGTCTTGCCGCTGAAGGGCACGAAGAGGACGGCGTAGGGATCGGCGAAGTCGGCGATCCAGCCGGCGCTCGGGCAGACGTCGATCTGTTCCTTGACCACGCCGCAGTACTTCCCGATCATGGTGGACTGATCGACCAGCGTGAGCTTGGTCTTGAACCCGAGGTTGCGC
>Ga0335085_10010255_pt1 | contig 14023 bp, 13 predicted proteins | sample Lox_Sample_45_FD_206712 | JGI IMG/M metagenome (GOLD analysis project Ga0335085, IMG submission 206712) | Soil microbial communities from Loxahatchee National Wildlife Refuge, Florida, United States - Lox_Sample_4.5 | ecosystem: Environmental > Terrestrial > Soil > Wetlands | place: USA...
GCACTCATACGGGGCGAGTTTTTCCTTGGTGGGCCGCTTCACCCCCACCCACCACGACAAGCCCAGCATGCCGCCGGCAAGCGCCACCACGATTACAAAATGCATCAGTACAGGGATGTAAACTCCAGCCATTGCAATCACTTAGAAGGACTTTGATGTGCCTTGCCCTAACAGGGAACTATACGGGTCGTGTCCGAGTAGTGTCAAGTTTTTTCTTGCCTGAAGAGTTGGGAGTCAGTAACATCAAATTTATCGGTTCAGAGGGACTCCTTTTCGCGGGGAAAATTCCATGGTGATGGGGTTTAACACCGACATCAAGCACGAGGGTGTGGTTTATCACATCCAGACTGAACCCCGGAAAGACGCGGGGATTGACACTACGGTGTACACGCAGGGTGCAGTTATTCACAAGTTAAAGAGTTCCTACCGGGACTTGCTGGACTCGAATGATTTCAGCGATGAGAAATTGAAGCGCCGCCTGGAGGAGCAACATCGCCGCATCATCGCGCTTATTCGTGGTGGGGAGATCAAACCTACCACTCAACCGGCGGAACCAGCTTGACCTGGAGCCCTCCCTGATGAATATCTATCTGAATGGGGAGCAGCGCGAAGTCCCGCAAAACCCGACTCTGGCCGCCATGCTCGAATGGCTGAATCTCCCCGCGGACCGCGTCGCGGTGGAGCTCAATCGCGAGATCGCCCCCAGAGCCACCTGGGCCGAGACGATCATCCAGCCGGGCGACCGGTTGGAAGTGGTACACTTTGTGGGTGGGGGCGCAGGCCACAGCTCACAGGCGACAGCTTACGACCGGCAGAAAAAAATGAAGCCTCCTGGCTCTTAGCTGTGAGCTTAACAAACATGAACCTTCCCTGGCATAATCCTCCGCCGTTCACCGTCGTTGACCTGCTGATCAAGTTAGCGGTCATGGCCTTGCTGGCGGGTTTTATTGCGCGCTTCAGCATGTTCCGCCGCCTGCTGCTGATTGAGCAGCGGGGCCCGAGCGAAAAGATCGAGTTTGCAGCGTTTTTGGGCCTGCCTTTCATGGTAGGCGTGTTGGCCCGTTTGGTGGCTGGCTACCCGACCACCGATTTGAGTTTGGAAGTGATTGTACTGGCAGGGTTGCTGGGCGGGACAATAGTGGGCCTCGCGGTGGCTTTGATTGTCAACCTGCCGATTCTGCTCATTGCCTTTTGGACGGCCGTATTATCATTATTCCCGGAATTTTCCCGCGATGTTCCGTCCCTGCTGATTCCGCATGCCCGTCCCGAGGTCCTTGCTCCCCTTATGGCCACACTTTATGCGGTGGTAGCCGGTACGCTGCGCTGGGTTTGTCCTGACAAAGAAGAGATATGGAAATTTTCGCCGTTTATTGATTTGAGCCTATATCGTTCGATCCGGCAAAAGTTCAAGCATCCGGCGCTTGACTGGCAAGTTCTTTTTTGGCTCATTTGTGTGATCCTGGAAATCAGTCGCATGATGGTGGGGCATATCTCCGGCGGCACGTTGTTTTACCCGAGCTCACTTCATTACTGGACCCTCGCCTTGATCGTCCTGGCCGCGCCGATTGGTGTGGGCCTTCCGGTTCGCATGTGGAACACGACTCGCATTGAGCGCAAGCTCGTGGAGCAGGAAAAAGCACTCCTCCAAGCGCGCATGGACGCGCTGATCAGCCAGATCAATCCGCACTTTCTCTTCAATACTCTGAACACGATTTCCTCGCTGATTCGTTTTGATCCGGACATGGCGCGGACGGTGCTGCTGAAGCTGTCGAACATTCTTCGCCGCCGGCTGAAAGCCCAGGTTCACTTTTCCCCCCTGCAGCAGGAGCTGGACTTTATCGATGATTACCTGGACATTGAAGTGGTTCGATTCGGGCGCGACAAGCTGCGAATCCGTAAAGAAATCGATCCCGAGACTCTGGACATGGTCGTGCCCAGCATGATTTTGCAACCCCTGGTGGAAAACGCTCTACGCCACGGCATCGCGCCGAAGATTGAAGGGGGCGTCATCACTCTTCGAGCCCAACGTGGCAACGGCCGCCTGATTGTCGAGGTCATCGACGATGGCGTGGGTATTTCCGAGCAACGGCAGACGGAAGTCTATGGCAGCGGGATTGGCATCAGCAACGTGCGTGAGCGGCTCAAGGTGGTTTACGGCCAGGACTTCCTGATGAAAATTGATAGCCAACCGGGCAAGGGAACCGTCATCCATTTCGAGATCCCCGAACTGCTCACCACGCTCCCGGAGGAGCCGGTAGAGCCCACTCCCGTGTCCTCGTGAAGAACGCTCTGCCCGAGCCGACGCGAACCTACGGGCGTGTGGCCCGGCAATAAGGAAGTTCCTTCTTGGAGCAAGGGCGGGGTGGTTTCCAAAAGCGATATGCGGCTGCACTTTATCTGAATAACCAAGGAGCGAGGTTTCCCTATGGCGCATGATGGGCCTAAAGAAAAGAAAAATTCCCCGGCTTCGATGAGCATGATCGAGCCGCGGATTCGCAACATCTACCTCTCTTTCTACAAGGAAAGTTACTTCACCCCCTCCGCGCTGGATTTGAAAACCAAGGAACTGATCGCCATCGGCTGTTCCTTGATGGCGAAGTGCGAGGGGTGTTTGGAAGGGCACATCAAGAAAGCTCTGGAGTTGGGCGCCACCAAACATGAGATTAGTGATGCGATTGTGGTGGCCATCGGCATTGCCGCCGCCGGCGTTATGGATTTCTCGGATAAGGCGGCCATCAAACTCGACTTGCATCACTTCGAGTAAGGGGGCTAGGTTTTGGGGACTAGATGCTGGGGAGGGGGACGGAACTTTTCCCCAGCCCCTAACCCCCAGAACCCAGCCCCTAAGCTCGAACACCTGACACCTTGCATCTATGGACTCTTTGGTCATCGCCAACCTGTTCCTGCTGCTCTTCCTGGGTTTAGCTGATAACCAGATGATCGCGGCACTCTTGCCGTCGTTGGTCAAATCGTTTGGCATCAGCCTTTCGACGGCGGGATTGCTGGTGGTTGTGTACTCCCTGGCGGCAGCGGTGGCGGCTTTTTTCTCCGGGACGCTCTCCGACCATTACGGCCGGCGGCGATTCCTGCTGGCCGGGGTGGCGTTCTTCGCCGTGGCTTCCTGGACGGCATCGCGGAGCCGCACCCTGAACGAGTTGATGCTGGCACGGGCGCTGACGGGTCTGGCGGCGGGCACCCTTTCTACCTGTTCCATCACTTTCGCTGCTGATTGGTTCGCTTACAACGTGCGTGGGCGCGCTATCGGGATGATCTCCTCTGCCTACTTTGCTGCGCCCATCCTGGGGGTACCGATTGCCGCGCAAATTGCGGACCGCTTCGGCTGGCGGCGTGCTTTCCTCTTTTTCGCCGGTCTGGCCGTGGCGGCCACCCTTTACACGCTGCGCTTGCCCCGCGAGCGTTTGAACCCTCAGCCCTCGACGGAAAAGTTGCGCACGGCGGCTGAGGCTTTTCGCTCGTTTCTGATGCGGCGGGATACTGTGGCTGCATTGATAATTGCCTTCCTTGTGTCCGGCGGTCTGGTGGGCTTCCTGACCTATATCGGCCAGTGGTTGAACAGCAGTTTTGGACTTCCCATTCGTACCATTGGGTGGGTTTTCATGTTGGGCGGTGTCGTTGCCGTCGGCAGTGCTCCCCTAGGTGGGATTCTGTCGGACCGTTGGGGAAAGCGCGCCATTTCCATCGCCAGCAATGTCCTGCTGGCAGTGGCCGTGGCTTTTGTCCCCTTTTTGCCTTGGGGATTGGGACTGCTGGGCGTGTTCGCGCTGGCGAGCCTGGGCACGGCATTCCGGCAAGGGCCGTTGACCGCGCTGATGACGGAAATGGTGCCCCCGGCGCAGCGCGGCTCATTCATTGCCATGCGTAATATCGCCTCGCAAATGGGGATCGGCGCCACGGCTTACCTGGGCGGTGTGTTATTCCAAAGATCCGGCTACGCCGCAGTAACCTCCCTCAGTGCGGTCATGACCGCTGTGGTAGTCGTTCTACTGGCCACGCATATTGTTGAACCGCAGGCGACGGAAGAGAGCCCGCATGGGGAGACCCCTTAACCGTAAGGGTAGAGGGAGCACAGCGTGGCGGAGCCGAAAAAGAAGTTCAAATCGCAATCCGCAAAGGGCAAAACTCAAAACTAACAGCGCAAGAGCAGGATAGTGGAACCTTAAAACATAATCGAAAGGCTGATGGCAAAATGTGAAAATAAAGAGAGGAGGAGGACGTGCTGTCTCGGTCCCGCATTCTGAAAATTGTCCGAAATGTTCTATTGATGGTGGCCGCGTTGGTGGCGGCGTTCTTTCTCATCGTCGTCCCCTGGTTCTTCACGTCGGTCATTACACGGCGCCAGTTTCATTATCCCGACCCCAACGATGGCAAGACGCCGATATCCTATAAGCTCAATTTCCGCTGGATTGGGTTTACCTCGCCGGATGGAGTTGCCCTCAAGGGTTGGTACATTCCAGCGGACGGGGTTGCGCGCGGCACCATTATTTATTGCCATGGCCTCAATCGCACCCGCATTGAGATGCTGCCGGACGCAGTCTTTGGCCACAGCTTGGGATACGACGGGTTGCTATTCGATCTTCGCCACCAGGGCATGAGTGGTGGCGACGTCACCACTTTGGGTTATCAGGAACGGTTGGATGTGCAAGGGGCGGTGCAGTACGCCTTGGAGCACCAGCAGGCGGCGCGTCCAGTGGTGGTGTGGGGCGTTTCGATGGGGGCCGCCTCAGCGCTGATGGCGGCGGCCGAATCGCCGGACATCTCCGCGGTCATTTCCGACAGCTCTTTCGATTCGATGATTGACACGATGCGGCACCACTTAAAACTCTTCCTGCATCTCCCGGGCTTTCCCCTCGCTTACGAGGTGGCTTATTGGACGGCATGGCGCGGCCACTTTTGCCCCACGGATTTCGATTTGGTGAAAGCCGTCGAACGCATCGGAAACCGGCCCATCCTTTTCGTCGCTGTGGATGGCGACCGGCGTATGCCGCCGACCATCGCCCAAACCCTTTACGCCCACTCCCGGAGTCCGCTTAAGAAAATCATCGTCCTACCCGGACACCGCCACGGCGAGGGATTTAACCAAGCCCGGGAGCCCTACGAAAAAGCTGTCACCGATTTCCTGGGAAGCCTTTCTGCCGGCAAGTGAGCGCTGAATCGGCAAGTTCCGCTTCGGTGAAGTAGATGCAGGTGCGGCGCCGACCCAGGAGGACGCGTCAACTGATTTGGAGAACAGTGGCGGGCGCAAAGCGCCCCTGACTTACAGGACAGGGCTGCCCTACGCTTGCTTCAGGGCGCCAAGTCCAGTTTCTCGATAAGAACTTTCGCGTCCTTTGAAGCTTGCGCATCTTTGATGGCGCTTCGTTCATGCTGGATCTTCTCCTGCAATCTTGCTGCGGCATCGTGCTCGGCCTTTGCCGCCTCGACTGCTGCCTTGGGCGCACTGGCGTCTTGTGCGGCCTTCGCGAGGCAGCTTACCAGTCCTCCCAACATGCTGTCGTGTATAGCGAGTTTGTTTACTGCACTCTTCTGGTGGTTATTGTGTTCAAAATCCGGAAGGCTTTCTTTTTTCACGGTCTCCGTGAGCTCCACCAAGGCCTGCTTGGATCCCTCCACCATGGACACCTCATCTTTGCAAGCCTGCGCGAGAACCCGTTGCGGCACAAGAAAGAGGCCCACGCTAGCTCCTACCAGAAGGGTGATTCCCCATACCCGTCTCATGGTTGCGCCTCCTTGATTCGATTATGATCTTGCCGGAAATCTTGCCTAATGACAGTTCTTTATGGCACCCGCGAATGGACCTGCCGCTGATGCTAGCACAACCCGCATTGCTTTGCTTTATTATCGTTAGGCTCTGGCGGCCAACCACGGCACGGGCGACCGGCCTGTCCCGCCACCTGCCTCCAGCCCCACCCGACGAACTGGTGCACACGGATCGCTACCCACGGCGGTGTGGCATGGGCCGATAATCCCCCAATCGGCTCCTCCGCAGGGAAAATCTGCGACCGGTGACAGCGCGATTCGAAAACGTATTGAAACCCTTTGCGCCTTCAAGTAGGATTCATGCAGAATTCTATTCGAGGGAATTACCACATGGAATGGATAAAGCACTTCCTCTGCCTTGCGGCCGGGATGCCGCTGGTTTTAGGAGTTCTTCTGGCTATGGCGAATGCCGGGGGCGAATCCGGCTGGAGGCAGATCAACTCCGCCAGGATTCTGGAGAACATCAAAGTTCTCTCGTCTGACGAATACGAAGGACGTGCGCCCGCTTCCAAGGGTGAGACGCTTGCCACCGGATTCATCGAGGAGCAATTCAAGAAAGTAGGCCTGAAACCTGGGAACCCGGATGGGACTTACTTTCAGAGCGTACCGATGGTGGGTATCAAAGTTGATCCTAGCGCGCAACTGGTATTCACGAACTCGGCAAGTGGAAAGCGCGAGGCGCTGAAATTCGCCGATGACTTTGTGGCCTGGAGCAAACGACTGCAGCCCGGCATCAGGATTGATGCCGACATGGTTTTTGTGGGCTACGGCGTGGTGGCTCCGGAGTACCGCTGGGATGATTTCAAGGGCGTGGACGTCAAGGGTAAAATCATCGTCGTGCTGATTAATGATCCCCCGGTGCCTGACCCCAACGATCCTTCCAAACTGGACGAGAAGACCTTTAAGGGTAAGGCCATGACCTACTACGGCCGCTGGACGTATAAGTTTGAGGAAGCGGCCGCGAAGGGCGCTCTGGGATGCCTGATTGTGCATCAGACCGGGCCGGCTGGCTATCCTTGGGGCGTGGTCAGGAGCAGCAATACGGGCGAGCAGTTCAGCCTGGTAGCCGCCGACCATGGGATGTCGCGGTGCGCTGTGGAAGGTTGGATAACCTATGAAAAGGCGAAAGCCCTGTTTGCATTGGCGGGGAAGGATTTCGGAGCCCTGGAGAAATCTGCCGTCGACCGTGATTTCCGCCCCGCTGACCTGCAAGTGAAAGCCTCTCTGGAGCTCCGGAACACCATTCGCACCATAAATTCCAAGAATGTGGTGGGTAAGGTGGCGGGTTCTGATCCCTCCCTGCGCGACGAATACGTGATTTACACTGCGCACTGGGACCACCTGGGGATCGGTCCGGAAGTGAATGGTGACAAGATCTATCACGGGGCAGTGGATAACGCCTCCGGGGTCGCGGGCATGGTGGAACTTGCCGACGCTTTTGCTCATGTGCAACCGCCACCGCGACGGTCGATCTTGTTTCTTTCGGTGACGGCCGAGGAAAAAGGTCTGCTGGGTTCGCAATATTATTCCGAGTATCCCCTCTATCCGCTGTCGAAGACCCTGGCGGAAATCAACATGGATGGGATGAACGTGCTCGGGCGAACCAAGGATATCGAAGTCATCGGGTTGGGCCAGTCTACGCTTGACGACGTGGTCAAAGCCGTGGCGGCGGAGCAGGGAAGGGTGGTAAAGCCTGATGCCGAACCGGAAAAGGGCTTTTACTTTCGCTCCGATCACTTCAATTTTGCCAAGCAGGGAGTGCCAGCGCTTGACCCGGACAGTGGCGTGGATTACATCGGCAAGCAGGACGGCTGGGGCCTCCAGATGCGCGACAAGTACACCAGCGAGGACTATCACAAACCTTCCGACAAGATAAAGCCTTATTGGGATCTCAGCGGGGCGGTGGAAGATCTCTGCCTTCTGGGAGAAGTCGGGTACCGGGTTGCTAATGCGAAGGGTTTTCCAGCATGGAAGGCGGGATCGGAATTTAAGGCGAAAAGACAGGAGACGGAATCCGGTAGACAGTAGACGGGGGAAGAATGCCGTATGCTGCCTACCGTCTACCGTATAGCTGTGCGACTTCAGACTCGTATCTCATAAGATTAGGAGGGGGTCATGTCTTCCGAATCACAAGGAGTCAATCGAGAACCATTTGCTCACATGATGCGAGGGGCGATGGCCACGCTGGCGGTATTGGTTGTGGCGCGACTGGTTTTGGAACTCGCCGGCGTGCCACAAGGTATCGCACGCTATGTTTCCAGCACCACGGGGCTGCTCTTCGTGGCAATTTACCTGGCGGCGATCGGGCCCATGCGAGGCGGCCTGCGCAAGTTCTCGCAAATGCTGCTTCCCGCCTTGATCCTCGCGGCATGGACGGAGGCGTGGGTAATTCTAGCGACCATCATCTCAGCGGTGTTGCGTTTGTCGCGGAGCCATTTTGCCGAGAAGGAAGACTATGGCGACTGGAGTCATCTCGGCAGGCATTTGTTTGGACACACGGTTGCAATTGGCTTCCTGTTTGTGATTATTCTGCTGCTGATGACAATTGTTCACATCCTGTGGCATTGGCCCGTGACGGTGGCGCCCGGCATCATGCTGGGCGTGTTTGTGATCATGCGCTTTTGGACAGAGGCCATGGGGCTTGAACCCTTACGGACAGCCGCCTGGAGTTCCACGCTGCTGGTCTTGCTAAGCGGATTTTATCTGGGTGGGGTGGGGCCGCGGATGGGATTGACGGAGGCCCGCCAACTTTTCGCTCCCTCCCTGGTGCTGGGATGGGTGTGGCGCCTGTGGGTTTACATCGCCACATTGTTTGCCGCCCTCGTGCCGTTCTTCAAGACTCACTTCTTCGACCCCTCGCGCGGTGACATCCCTCTGCGCCTGCTGCGAGCGCTGGGGGCAAGCGTCATTGAGGGCTTCATTGCCGGGCTGCTGGTGTGGGGAATTGCCGTGTGGATTGCTCACGCGACTCATCCGGGCATGACCTCAAGAAGTGGTACCGTGAGTAATGATACCTAAAGATATAAAACACAGCCAGCACCGGGACCAACCAGCTTGCCGGGGCGCCTCTTGCGTGTGCCGAGCAGGTTCGACAGCTGGGGGGTGAAGTCCCCTTTACAACCGAGGGAGGTGAAGGGAAAGCGAAGCGCCAGGGCGTTGTCGCGAGGCGGTGTGGGAAAGAAGGGTGGAGCAAACGTGCGAACCGATGAACCAAAAGCGGATGAGAGGCATACGGTGCCGGGCGAGGGGGGTAAATAACCACGAAGCCCCTATCCCTCCAGGACGCGGGTTGGGGATCTGCCGGCTTCGCCGCGCTCGGCATTCCGAGATTGACAGTCCATTCATCGCTCAACCCGCCGAGCCGCCGTAGACGCGACCCGTACGTACGGTGGTCTGACAGGGAAAGCGGGGGACCGCTTCCCTATGTCGATTGTTAACTCCAGCGTCCGATCCTGACCCGCATCTAACCTCTTGCATTGCGGCATTTTCCCGCTTACCTTTTTCTATAAGGGGCGTCTAACCCTTGTGAGAGGTTCGAACTTTCGCGTGACGGATGGCACCTGCTTGGAGTTCGCTGGCAAAGCTTCTGTGCAGCCATCGCCGATGAGCGAAGCTAATGAACTTTCGCTGATCCGCCGGGCTCAGGAAGGGGACCGTTCCGCCTTCGACGCGCTCATCCGTCTTTACGACCAAAACGTGTTGCGCTTGGCGTTGCAAGTGGTGGGTTCGCCGGAAGAAGCTCGGGATTTATACCAGGAGGCGTTTTTGAAAGTCTATCGGTCGATTCGGCATTTCCGTTCCGAGGCCAAGTTCTCCACCTGGCTCTACCGCGTGGTAATGAATGTTTGCCTGGACCACTTGCGGCGGCAGAAAACTCGTAAGGAAGTGCCGGTGCCACAAGCGGAAGAGGGCGAGCCGGAATTCCTACAGACCGTACCCGATGATCGGCCAACGCTCGATCCCGAGCGGGCCACCCACTCCCAGGAAATCAGCCGCCGTATTCACGAGGCGTTGGAGCGCCTGAATCCGCGGGAGCGTATGGTCTTCGAGCTGAAGCATTACCAGGGATTGAAACTGCGGGCGATCGGCGAGATTTGTAAAACCAGCGAGCAAACAGTGAAGAACTGCCTGTTCCGTGCCACGCAGAAACTGCGGACGGAATTGAATGATTTGGCTTAGAAGATTGTCGCGCCGACTTTTAGAGCATGCCTTAAGGGGAGCGAAGGATCGGCATATGCTGAGCTAAAGCTCAGCGCTACAACATACCCTCAAAGGTACTGGATTTTGGTAGGGGAGCAAAGACGATGAACTGCCAGAACTTAGAAGAGAATCTGCCACTACTGCATTACGGGGAACTTTCCCCGTGGGAGCAAGCGGCTTGTGAGGAGCACCTTGCGGGATGCGCAAATTGCCGGGCGGTACGGGAGAAAATGGAGCAGTTCCACCAGGTTTTGGCGCAGAGGTCGCAAGTGGAAGTGAGTCCGGCGTTGCTGGCCGAATCGCGAATGGCGCTTGACGAAGCATTGGAGAGGCAGCAGCACGGCTGGCGTGCCTTGTGGCAAAACGGCCTTCCGATTCTGCGTTTTCAGCCGGCTTCCGGCTTTGCCCTGGCCCTCACGTTTATCCTGTGCGGATTTGGCCTGGGTTGGGGATTGCGCCCGCACGCCGGGAGGCTCGCCTCCGGAGTCGGGGACGTGAATAGCGCCGGCGTGGCCAGTCCCGACCTTGAAAACATGCGCATTAGCGGCATCAGCCGCGTTGCCCCCGATCCCCAGACGGGTGGCGTGAAAATTACCATGGACGCGGAACGGCGCGTCACCTTGGAAGGCTCCCTCGACGACCCCAAGATTCAGCAAGTGCTGGTATACGCGGTGAAGAGTTATGACAATCCGGGCATCCGGCGCGACACCCTTGATGCGCTGCGTTCCCACGCTGACAGTCCCAATATTCGCCAGGCGCTGATCTACGCCATGCGCCACGATCCCAATGCCGGCGTGCGCCTGGAGGCGCTGGGGGCCGTCTGCAACATGAAATCCAGTGACGATGTGCATACAGCGCTCCTGGAGGCGCTCGAGCATGATACCAACGCCGGGGTGCGAGTGGCGGCCGTCGACGCGCTGATCGATCACACGGATAAGGAGGGCTGTGATGCGTTCACTGCGCAGGCCCTCCAGCATTTGGCCAGCAATGACAGCAATCCTTATGTCCGGCTCAAGTGTGCCAACGCCATAATGAAATTAGGAAAGTGAGGATTCTATTCGACCCATGGGAACCAAGCAAGTCTACAGTTCCGCATTTTTGGCCTTCCTCGTTGCCCTGCCGCTGGCGGCTCTCGACGTGTCCTCGGTAAAACAAGGTGCGCTGGTGCGGCGCGGGAAAAGTTGGCAGCAGGTCTCAGAGTTTGAAGCCTCCGTCAAGGAAGGAGGTCGCCTGTTGCTACGGGCGGATAGCGGAACGGTCAGCGTTAACCCCATGCTCGGTGACAAGGTTGCTTGCATCGTCACTTTGCGTGCCTACACCTCCGATGAGGCCGAGGCGCGGCGCTTATTCGACAAATTCCAACTCACGGCGCGATCGGTCGAGACAGGTGGCGTCTACATCAACAGCGAATCGCCGAGTCGGGCGCGTCACGGCGTTAACTTCGGGGTGCAGTTTCAAATCACCGTGCCCCAGCGATACAACCTGGACGTCGAAACGCAGGGGGGCGACATCTCGGTAGATGCTCCATTGGAGGGCGAAGCCCGGCTGACAACGGCGGGGGGGGACGTGCGCGTCAGCGGCCTCACGGGCGGGGGGCGGATTGAAACCGCCGGCGGGAGTATCACCCTCGGCATGATCGGCAGCGGGTTGACCGCACGCACCGCGGGAGGTTCCATCCGCGTGAGTGATGTGAAAGGTGATGCCGTTCTGGAAACCAGTGGCGGAGAAATTGTAACCGGCATGGTGGCAGGCACGCTGAAAGCAGAGACCGCGGGGGGTGATGTCGTGGTGGGCGGCGCCAACGGGCAAGTTCTGGCCCGAACCGCGGGGGGGCAAATCCAGATTGGGCCAACCGGCAGTAGCGTTCGGGCTGAGACGGCAGGGGGGAGCATCCGACTCCATGGCGCCCGTGGCCGCGTAGTGGCGGAGACAGCCGGAGGCAGTATCGATCTGCTCGAGGTCGAAAGCGCCGTCCGTGCTTCCACGGCGGCGGGGCGCATCCTGGCGGAATTCAACTGCACCAAGAAATCTTTTGGGCCCTCCCAGCTTGAAACCAGCATGGGAGATGTCTACGTCTACCTGCCTACCGATATAGCGCTTACCATCGATGCGGCCATCGACACTGCGGCTGGCCGGGAGATCCACTCTGATTATCCTCTCAACATTCAGGGTGGCAAGGAAGAATTGGTTCCCTCGACCCTTCGTGGCCATGGAACTTTGAACGGGGGAGGAGACGTTTTGAAGATTCGCACTGTGGCGGGCAACATCGAGATTCGCAAAATCGATGAAGCCTCTCTGCGGGAACTGCAACAACGTGAAGAAAGCAACTGGAAAGCCTGGGAGGAGCGGCGCGCGGAAAAAGATCGCCGTAGCCAGCAGCAGGACAAAGAACGGCTGCAACGCCAGCAGGAAAGGAATGAGGCCAATCATGACCAGTAACCGGGAGCGGCCGAATCTCGAAAATCGAGGATCGAAACTTGTAAGGTGCGCGTCGATTTTCGAGTTTCGATTTTCAAGTTTCGAGTGGAACTTCGCCTTGCTCCTAACCCTCTGCTTGGGGCTGGGTGGTTGGCTGCGGCCCGCGTTCGGGGCAGAGCGCGTCTGGGAGAAGCGGTTTGAACTTCCCCCGGGTGGCCACGTCTCTGTGGTGAACGTGCATGGCAGCGTGCTGGTAGAAGGCTGGGACCGCGCCGAGGTGGAAGCCACTGTCGCGATGCGGAGTCAGGCTCCGACCGATCAGCTTGATGATGTGCAGGTGGCCGTGGAAGCCCGCAGCGGGGGGGTGGCATTCCACACCCTTTACCCATCCGGCCTCGACACGCCCGTCCGGGTGGACTACCGCCTGCGCGTGCCGCGCCAAGTCCGGCTAGATGAGCTTAGCACGCTCGAAGGCGACATCGTTGTCCACGATGTGGAAGGGTCCCTAGAGGCGCACAATCTGCACGGTGATATTGAAGGCCTCAACGTGTCGGGTTCCGTAGTGGCGCATGCGCTGACGGGAAATATCCTCATTTCTCTTCGCGCCCTTCCCGATCGCCGCCTCCCGTTTACGCTCGCTACGATCAACGGGAATGTGGACCTTATCATGCCGGCGCAGACGAACGCCGATTTGGAGCTTTCCACCGTGGCGGGGAATATCGTTGGCGATTATCCCTTTCAGGTCAGCAGCGTTCCCGGTGATTCCACTCGCCACGCGCAAGTGGGCACGGGAGGGGTAAAGGTGGAGATGCGGACTGTCCGGGGAAACATTCGCGTCGGCCAGCGTGACGAAGATTTGTGAATGTTGTAGGGGCATGCCATGGCGTACCCCAACAAGTTTGCGCCAAACCCGCGGGCATTCACGATGACGAATTCCCGCGAGCCGCGTCATATGAGTGAGGGAATCATCAGGCCGCCAGGAAGGAAATGGGAAAATGGAAACCAGGGCCCAAGGGAGTAAGCAGTTCGAAGACTGGGAGCACAGCAAAACCCGCAAATTCCTATCAGGATTGGCGGTGGTAGTCGCGTTACTTATGGCAGGCGCCGCAGTTTCGCGCGGACAGCAAACGCCACCACCACCGCCCGCCCCGCAGGTTGCGCCTGAGCCACCCGAGCCGCCAGAAACGCCAGAGCCCCCCGAACCGCCCGACCCGCCGGAGGTTTTTGTTCTGAATGATGGAACGGTTCACTTGGGCGTCGTCCTGGGCGATGTGACCACGGAGAAAGCGCAAGAACTAAAACTGCCTGCAGTCGCCGGGGCTATCGTCAACAGCGTCCAAAAGGACAGCGCCGCAGCTAAGGCCGGCATCGAAAAGGGTGACGCGATTATGGAATTCGACGGCATTCGCGTGCGCAGCAGTGCGGAGTTGCGGAGGCTGATCCGCGAAACTCCCGCCGGACGCACTGTCGAGATGAAGATTGTGCGGAATGGAAAGCCCCGCGTCCTGGGTGCCAAGCTCGAAGCCTCCAACGATCACTTCGACTTCAATATGCCGGAAATTCACATTCCACCGATGAATTTTTCCGAAATGCCCCACACTTTTATGTCTCACCGCGCGACCCTGGG
>Ga0335085_10010257_pt1 | contig 14021 bp, 15 predicted proteins | sample Lox_Sample_45_FD_206712 | JGI IMG/M metagenome (GOLD analysis project Ga0335085, IMG submission 206712) | Soil microbial communities from Loxahatchee National Wildlife Refuge, Florida, United States - Lox_Sample_4.5 | ecosystem: Environmental > Terrestrial > Soil > Wetlands | place: USA...
TGGGGAGCACGGCGGCTTCCATCACGTGCGCTCGTGCATCGCGGGACCTGTGCTCGCGGCCGATCAGATAATTTGGGAATGATGGACCTTTCCGTCCGGCTCGGATCGTTGGCGCTGAAGAATCCGCTCATCGCGGCGAGCGGCTGCTTCGGGTACGGCGTCGAGTACGCGGACGTCGTCGACCTGTCGACGCTCGGCGCGATCGCGGTCAAGGGACTGTTCCTGAACGAGCGTGAAGGACATCCCGCTCCGCGCATCGTCGAAACACCCGCGGGGATGCTGAACGCGATTGGCCTCCAGGGCATCGGCGTCCGCCGGTTCGTCGATGAGAAGCTTCCCGAGCTGCGCGCGCGCAACGCCACCGTCATCGTCAACGTCTGCGGGACGACCCTCGACGAATACGTCGAGGTGTCGAAAATCCTGTCGGACGCGGAAGGCGTGGGCGCAATCGAGCTGAACATCTCGTGTCCGAACATCAAAGAAGGCGGCATCCAGTTCGGCTGCAGCCTCCACGGCACGCACGACGTGGTTTCGGCCGTCCGCAAAGCGACGTCCTTGCCGCTGATTCCGAAGCTGACTCCGAACGTGACCGACGTCGCGTCGTTCGCCCGCGCCGCCGAGGAGGCGGGCGCCGACGCTGTGTCGCTCGTCAATACGTTCCTCGCCATGGTGATCGACGTGGAGACGCGACGGCCGAAGATCTCGAACATCGTCGGCGGCCTGAGCGGACCGGCGATTCGGCCGATCGCCGTGCGAATGGTCTACGAGTGCCGCCAGACCGTGAAGATTCCGATCGTCGGCATGGGCGGCATCACCGATGCGCGCGACGCGCTCGAATTCATGATCGCCGGCGCGACGGCCGTGCAGGTCGGCACCGCCAATTTCGTCGACCCGTTCGTCTGGCCGAAACTGCTCGACGGGATGCGCGACTACGGCGACCGCCACGGCGTCGCACGCATCGCGGATCTGGTCGGTTCGCTCGACACACGCAAGAAAGATCGCGAATGGATCAGCTCCTAGTCGCACTCGACGTCGACAACGCGGCCGACGCGCGCGCCATGGCCGACCGCCTGCGCGGCACCGTCGGCGGCTTCAAAATCGGCAATCGGCTGTTCACGAGCGAGGGACCGAGAGTCGTCGAAGAACTGACTTCCCGCGGTGATCGCGTGTTCCTCGACCTCAAGTTTCACGACATCCCGAACACGGTCGCCGGCGCCGTGACGGCGGCGACGCGGCTCGGCGTCTGGATGGTCAACGTCCACGCGGCCGGTGGCAGCACCATGATGCGAGCCGCCAGGGAGGCGGCGCACGACGAAGCCGCGCGCCGCTCGAAGCCGGCCCCGCTCGTCATCGCCGTGACGATGCTGACCAGCTTGAGCGCGGAGTCTTTGGACGAAATCGGCATCGGCGAGGCGATGACGTCGCAGGTGGGGCGCCTGGCCGCGCTCGCGCAGACGTCGGGCCTCGACGGCGTCGTCGCCTCGCCGCACGAGATCGACCTCATCCGCCGCCGCTGCGGCGCGAACTTCGCGGTCGTCACTCCAGGCATCCGTGGCGCCGCCGATTCGAAGGGCGATCAGAGCCGGACGATGACGGCGAGCGAGGCGCTGGCGGCCGGAGCGACCTACCTCGTCGTCGGACGCCCGATCATCGCGGCGAAGGACCCGCGCGCCGCCGCCGCACGCATTGCCGCCGAATGCGCGCACTGACGATCTATTCGCGCCCCGGCTGTCACCTGTGCGAGGAGATGAAGGCGATCGTTCATCGCGTCGCCGGGACCCACGCCAACGTCAGCGTCGAGGAAATCGACATCTCGGCCGACGCGCGACTCGAAGCGCTCTACGGTCTTGACATTCCGGTATTGCTGCTGGATGGACGAAAGGTGGCGAAGTACCGGATCACGGAAGAGACGCTGACGCGCGCGCTCAAAGGGCGCGAGGGCACAGGGCCATAGGGCACAGGGCAATTCTGCCCTTCTGCCCTCTGCCCTCTGCCCTTCTGCCCTCTGCCCGTCAGATCACTTTGCGGTAATGACGAAGTGCCCGCGGCGGTTCTGCTGCCAGCATGATTCCGTGTGCTCGGTGCAGACCGGCTGCTCTTTACCCTTGCTCACCACGGTGATGCGGTTCGCGGGGATCCCCAGATTCACCAGATAGGCCTTGACGCTGTCGCCGCGGCGCGAGCCGAGACCGAGGTTGTACTCGGAGCTGCCGCGCTCGTCGCAATGGCCTTCGACGGTGACCATCACCGACGTCCACTTCTTCAGGAAGTCTGCGTCCTTCTGCAGCGGCGCGCGGCCGTCGTCGCGGACGTCGGACTCGTCGAGATCGATATAGACATCGTCGAGCGGATGCTCGGCGTTGAGCTGATCCACTGACTTCCGGGCAAAGATTTCCTCTTCCGTCAGCTGACGCGGCGCCGGGGTCGCCGCGCGGGGCGGCGGCGGCGGTGGAGGCGGCGGCGCCGGCGCAGCGGCCGGGGGCGGCGGCGGCGCGGGCGGCGGCGGCGCCACTTTCTTGTGGCAGCCGGCGGCGAAAACGGCAATGGCCGTACTGATCGCAAGGAGTGAAGCGAGTCGACGAGCGCGAGTCATCGGCGAGATCTCCTCATGTGCGTCGCAGCTTACAAAGTTGCTGTACGCGGTGTCAACGAACGGGCCGCAAGTGACGGAAACGATACAATCGCGCGCGCGTGGAGCATCTGCTGCGAGCGACCGCGAAAGCCGAGGCACGGCACTTCTGGTTTCGCGGCTTCCGCGCCTTCACGCATCCAGTCGTCCGGCGCGCCATCCGCGGCCGCGTCGATGCGCAGATCCTCGACTGCGGCTGCGGCACCGGCGCGAATCTCGACTGGCTTCAGCGTTTCGGCCAGGCCACCGGACTCGATCTGTCCGACACCGGCCTGCAGCTCGGACGCGCGGCCGGACGGACGCGGCTCGTGCGGGCGTCGGTCGCCGCCGTCCCGTTTCGCGACGCGTCGTTCGATCTCGTCACGTCGTTTGACGTCCTCTACTCGCTGCCCGACGCGGACGAACGTGCGGCCCTCGTGGAGATGTATCGGCTGCTCCGGCCCGGAGGCCATGCGTTGATGACGGTGGCGGCCATGGAATCGCTGCGCGGCGATCATTCAGTGCTGAGCCGTGAAATCCGCCGCTATAACCGCGATCTTCTGCGCAGTCGTGTGATGCAGGCCGGCTTCGACGTCGACCGCATTACATACGCCTTCGCATCGCTCTACCCGCCGCTGTGGCTGGCGCGTGCGTGGCAGCGCCGGCGCGGCCTGCGGCGCGAGGACGACGCGGGGGCCCAGCACGAGATCACGGTACCGCTGCCGCCGGTGAACGCGCTGCTGACCGCGCTCGTCCAGCTCGAGGCCGCATGGCTGCGGCGCATGGATCTGCCCTTCGGCAGCTCGCTCATCTGCCTGGCGCGGAAACCGCTCGAACGTCGCAGCTGAAGATTCGCAGCCCGAGCCGGCGCCGATCGGCCGCCCGCCAACTGCGCTCCGCCGGCACGTAGGTTTGATCGGTCTCCACCGTGATGAAGGCGGCAGGACGCGGGATCGGAATCGCCAGCGAGAAATCGCTCGCAAGCGTCGTCGTGAACACCTGCGCGCCGTCCGCCCGTACGGTCAGCGTCGACGGATGCGGGAAGTACTTGAGCGGCGATTCGCCCGCCAGGTGCAGCACGAGTCCGCCGTACGGCGTCGCCGAGACGATGCGCAGGTTGCCGCGATCGCTCAGCCAGCGCCAGCGCAATCCGGTGGCCGGCGCGTATTCCGGTTCGTGCCATCCCTGATCGAACGCCACGAGCGTCCGCCTCGCCGAGGCGTCGAACTGTTCGAGCGAGACGCGCGAGGGCGGATTGGCGGCCACCACGATCGGCAACGACCGCGCGGTCGCATCCGCCACCATCGCCGGCAGCTGCCACGCCTGCACGAACGCGCCAGGCGCGGCGGTGAACCTCATGGTCCACGCGTCGCCCACACCGACCGTCACGCTCGTCGACGTGGGATCGAAATTGCGGCCGCCGAGGATCATCACGCCGCCGAGGACCGCGCGCGACAGGTGGCCGCCGATCGGACCGTCGACGAGCCCGCGTCGATCCTCGTTGCTGACGCCGGCCAGCTCCGGCGTCAACGCCCACCCGTCGTCGAGCCACCAGTCCGGCGCATCCAGCTCGTGCCAGTCCATCTCGTTCGGCCGGACACCGTCGATCAACACCGGGTACGGCAACGACCAGCGGTACCGCCGCGGTTCGCCGTGCTGAATGAGATCGATGTCGGCGCGTTTCGGGTCCGCGATGAACCACAGCGGCTTGTGGATGCCGGTCAGCTCTCGCGCCGCATCGAGCGCTTCGTGCTGGGGGCGCGAGAGGAGGACCTCGAGGTTCGGCGGATAGCCTCGGAGGAACTTCGCGGGGGCGCGGAGGTCGAGCTCCTCGCGCCGATCCATCGCGACAGCCACGGGCGCCGTTGCCGCGCGGCCCATGTCGGCCAGCAGCCGGAAGGCCGGCGCCGGCTGGCTGGCGTAGGCGGCCAGCGATGTGCCACCGACATGCGCGCCGAACATCGCCGCGGCGATCGCAGCCGCGACGCCGGCGTTCGCCGGAATCGCCCACGCGCCAAATCCCGCGAGACACGCAATCGGAACAACGAATGGCAGCGCATAGCGGCTCGTGAATGTTTCCTGGAACAGCAGATCGAACGCCAGATACGGACCGTAGGCGATGGCGAGCCACGTCAGCACGGATCGTTTGCGACGCCAGAGCGACGCCGCGCCAATCGCCGCGAGCAGCAGCACGATAGTCGCGAGCGGCCAGACAGCCCACGGCGCGACGAGCGCGTAGTAGACCGCGTCCACCAGCTCGCGTGCTGTGGGCGTCGTCCACAGCATACGGATACCGGAAAGGTCTTCGTGACCCTGCTCGAAGACAGCGCTCCAGTACCCGCGCGGGCCGCCGCTCAGCGCCACCAGCGGCACTGCCCAGAGGAGCACACCGATCGCGTATGCGAACAGCGGCAGTGCCGGGGGCTTGGAGCTGGGGCCTGGGCGATTGCGGTCCAGCCCCACGTCCCCAGCCCCCAGCCCCGACGCGATCAACAGTGGAGCCGTCAGCCAGAAGATCTGCGACCGCAGGCCGACGGCGAGTCCCGCACAAAGGGCGGCAATGGCGAACGCGCGTGCGGTCGATGCGCGGAGGATCAGCAGTTGCACCGCGACCACAGCGGCGAGGCCCGTCATGTCGCTCAGCGGCCGGTTGGCGGTGAACCAGTAGAGCGGTGTGGCCATCGCGAGCAGAGTACCAGTCAGTCCGCCGCCGAGACGGCGGAACAGCGCCGCGATCAGCAGGACGCCGACCGCGCCGGCGACCGCGCCGACGAGCGAGAGCGCGCGCACGTCGGTCGAGACGACGGTCCGTACGCCCCTCACAATCGCGATGAACAGCGGATAACCGGGCGGATGCGGCTGATGCCTGGCGACGTCGAACGCGTGCACGCCAAGCGCGAAGTTGATCGAGTCGGCATCCTCGAGCGATTGCGGAAGATACGGCAGGTGCAGCGCGAGAAACGCGAGCGCGACGGCGACAACGGCGAGATGCCGATTGCTAAATGCAGAATGCTGATTTCGCATTTAGCATATGGCATTCTGCATCGCGCATTTACACGGCTTTTAGAAGAAGCCCTTCGTTGAGGCTGCCGGTACGGTAGCCCTGCAGGTCGAGGCTGACGAAGCGATAGCCGGCGCGTTTCAGCTCGCGGACAATCGCGGCGTTCGTCTCGGGCTCGAGCGCGCGCGGCATCTCGTCGCGTGCGATCTCGATGCGAGCGACCTCCTCGTGGTGGCGCACGCGGAAGATCCGGAAGCCGAGCGAGCGCAGCGACTGCTCGGCCTGTTCGATGCGCCGCAGCTTCTCGTCGGTCACCTCATGATCGTACGGGATCCGCGACGACAGGCACGCCGATGCCGGTTCGTCCCACGTGGGCAGTCCCGCTTCACGGGACAGCACGCGAATCTCGTCTTTCGTGAGGTTCACCTCGTCGAGCGGGCTCCGGACGCCGAACTCGCGCGCAGCCTGCCGGCCCGGGCGGTAGTCGCCGCGATCGTCCGCGTTGTTGCCGTCGACGACGACGGCGGATCGATCCGAGGCCATGCGCGAGAGGTGCGTGTACAGCTCGTGCTTGCAGTAGTAGCACCGGTTCGACGGGTTCGCACGGTACTCTGGGCGATCGAGCTCGCTTGTCTGGATGATTTCGTGCCGGAGACCGAAGTCGCGGGCGATCCGGATGGCGAGCTGACGATGACGCTCGGGGTAGCTCGGGCTGTCTGCAGTGACCGCAAAGGCGCGATCACCAAGAGTCCGGTTGGCGATGTATGCGAGATAGGCGCTGTCGACGCCGCCGCTGTAGGCCACGATGACGGCGCCGAGCGAGGCGAGATTCGCCGTCAGCGCGGCTTCCTTTTCGGTCATTCCTCCCAGTCCTCGTCCTCCTCGTCCTCGCCGTCTTCGTCGTCGTCGTCGCCGTCTTCTGCGTCGTCGTCTTCGAGATCGTCGTTGTCCTCGAGGTCGTCTTCCTCGTCATCGTCTTCAGGCGCGAGATCGAGCTCGAGCGGCGACAGGCTGACCACTTCGAGATTGGAGCCACATTCCGGGCAACTCAATTGGTCCCCTTTGTCGACGTCGAACTCGTCGACCTCGATTTCCGCATCGCATTCTGGGCAGGTCGCCATAGATCTCCTTGACGATCGCAGTCAGACCTCGGATTATAGCGACACTCTGCGCAAATCTGTCAATGACACACTGACGCCGACGATGGCGCATTCAGATACGCTGTAGACGTGGCGGACACCTCTGTCACGACGAAAACCATCGTTGTGGCCGACGACACGGCCTTCGTGCGCGATCGGTTCCGCGCCGCGGTGGAAAACGCCGGACACAAAGCGATTGTCGTGAAGAGCGCGGCCGAGTTGCTGGCGCGCGTGAAGATCGATCTGTCTCAAATCGATCTCATCGTGCTCGATCTGCGTCTGCCGCATCAGCCCGGCGTCGACCTCGTGCGCTCGATCCGCAAACTCGACGACGGCAAGCTGCCGATGCTGATTTTCAGCGGCACGATCGCGAGCGCTGACGAGGTGCGCGAGCTGGCGGCGCTCGGCGTCGCCGGCTACGTCAACGAGTACAGCGCGGTGCAGCACATTCTGCCGTCGCTCGCGCCGCATCTGTTCCCCGACAACTTCAACCGCCGCAGCAGCCCGCGCGTCGTCCTCGGCATCCCGATCCAGTATCGTTTCGGCAACACGATCGCCGCGGCGTTGACGCTGAACCTGAGCCACGGCGGCATCGCGATCCGCTCGACAAGCCCGCTCGACCAGGGCGCGAAGATCAAAGTGCGTTTCCGGATGCCCGGCAGCAAGCGCGACATCGACGCGGAAGGTCGCGTGGCGTGGAGCGATCGCCGGGTCGGCATGGGCGTCCAGTTCGAGCAGGTCGACGCCGCGAATCAGACCATCATCGACAACTTCGTCGACGCGCACTTCTTTTCGAATCGAAAAGCGTGACAGGTGCCTCGAGGCGCGCGGGCTCAAGCGACGTCTGGCGTCGATTCGAGATAGCGGATCAAATCCGTTCGCTGCCTTGATCGCTCTCCTGGTCAGGTGTTGCGCGTAGTCTCTCGCGTGGAGCATGCGTCGCAGCGCTGGCATCGGCGCACGCCGCAGTTCGGGCGCTCGCCGCCACGCGCCGACGTCGCGATACGATCGGAATCCGGCCACGCGGCTTCATGTGCAAGACAACGACCGGGCGCGACATGCGCTGAAATCCACATCCAGGATTCGCGCGACGAAAAGCGGCCAAGAATTGCCCGCACGATCGGTTGTACTGGAGGCACTCTCGACACCCAAGGCACCCCAGGCACTTCGGGCACCTGAAGCACCCAAGGCAGGTTAGGCACCTGACGCACCTCCAGGCACCGTAAGATTTCCCTATGACTGTGCTCTGGCCCCTGCTCGGCCTCGTGGCGCTGGTGTGCGCGAACGGGTTCTTCGTCGCGGCGGAGTTCTCGATCGTCACGGTGCGGAAAACCCGGATCGATCAGCTGATCGCCGAGGGACACCGCGGCGCGGTCGTGGTGCGCCGGGCGATCAGCGCGCCGGATCGCTACATCGCGACGACGCAGCTCGGAATCACGATGGCCAGTCTCGGCCTGGGCTGGCTCGGCGAGCCGGCGCTGGCGCGGTTCCTCGAACCGCCGCTCGACTTCATGCCCGCGTATCTCGCGGCGTCGACGGCGCACACGATCGCAATCGCGATCGCGTTCACGATCATCACGGCGATCGAGATCGTGTTCGGCGAGCTGACGCCGAAATGGATCGCGCTCGATCGATCCGAAAGCACCGCGCTCTGGGTCGTGCGGCCCCTCGAGCTCTTCATGCGCGTCTTCTGGCCGTTCATCCGCGTCGTCCATGGGGCGGCGCGCACGGTCGTGCGTCTGCTCGGCTTCAAGGGCGATCCCGACAGCCGCGCGATGGTGCATTCGGAGGAAGAGCTCAAGATGCTCGTCACCGCCAGCCAGGAGGCGGGCGTCCTCGAAGAGCAGGAGGAGCAGATGCTCCACCGCGTCTTCGGCTTCGCCGATCTCACGGCGGGCCAGGTGATGGTGCCGCGGACCGAGCTCGTCGCCCTGAAGGGCGATACGCCCCTGCGCGACGTGGTCGGCCAGATCGCTCGCGGGCGTCACACGCGGCTGCCGGTGTACGGCGGCGACGTCTACAACGTCGTCGGCATGCTGCACGTCGCGGACGTGCTGCGCGCGATCGCATCGCCGTCCGGGGGATCCACGCTGACCGCGGCGTCGCTCGCACTCGAAGCGCTGACCGTACCGGAGACGATGAAAGCCGACGACCTGTTGAGCGAGATGCGGCGCCGGCACGCGCGCGAAGCCATCGTCATCGACGAGTACGGCGGCACCGTCGGCCTCGTGACGTTCGAAACGCTGATGGAGCGCATCGTCGGCGACATCCCTGGCGAATGGACACCCGCGTCCGAGCGTGTGTTCGTGCAGCCGGACGGATCGGCGATCATCGACGGTCTCGCGCTCGTCACGGATGTGAACAGTCAATTCGATCTGCACATCGATGAGGACACGTACACGACCGTCGGCGGCTTCGTCCTCGGCTGCATCGGCCGGCGGCCGAAGCTGGGCGACACCATCGATGTCGACGGCCGTCGCATGCGGGTCGACGCGCTCGATGGCCTGCGGGTCGCCAGGGTGTGGCTGTCGAAGCCGAGCGCGAAGAAGAAAGCCGCTGGCGACGATGGACACACGGAAGAACACGCGTGAGATTTGGGGACGATTGATGGAGATCCGCGCGTGTACGACGTCTGAGGTCGACGCCATATTCGACGTGGTCAACGACGGCGCGAACGCGTACCGCGGCGTCATTCCAGCCGATCGCTGGCACGATCCTTATATGCCGCGGGAGGAACTGGTCCGCGAGATCGCGGCGGGGGTGGTCTTCTCGGGCGCGTTCAGCGACGCGGGCCAACTTCTCGGCGTGATGGGATTGCAGCCGGTGAAGGACGTGACGCTGATACGTCACGCCTACACACGCACGTGGGCGCAGGGACGCGGCATCGGCGGCGCCCTGCTCCAGCATCTGGTCGCGCAGACGGACCGGCCGGTGCTGATCGGCACATGGACGGCCGCCACGTGGGCGATCCGCTTCTACGAGCGCCACGGCTTCCGCGTCGTCGATGGCACGGAGAAAGACCGGCTGCTGCGAACCTACTGGTCAATACCCGAACGCCAGATCGAGGAATCGATCGTACTTGTACAGGCTACGGCAGCAGGCACGTAGTGTCCGGCTCGAGCCGGACCTCGCCAGGTCCGCCTGAAGGCGGACCCTACGTACGACCCGACGCTACATGGCGGCAACGGTCGACAGGACCTTGCCATAGTCCGGCTCGTTCCGCGCGTCCTCGAGCACCTCGCGGTAGCGGACCACGCCGTCCTTATCAATCACGAACACGGCTCGTTTCGCGATGCCCTTCAGGCCGATCATGTCCTCGTTGAACACGCCGTACTGACGGATGACGTCCTTGTTGAAATCGCTCAACAGCGGAAAAGTCAGTTTCTGCGAGTCGCCGAAGGCCTTCAACGTGAAGAAAGTATCAACGCTGACGCCGTACACCTGGGCTTTGGCGGTGTTGAGCTTGGCGAGCGAATCGCGGAACGTGCACAGCTCCTTGGTGCAGACCGAACTGAACGCCGCCGGAAAGAAGGCGAGCACCACCGGCTTGCCGCGCTCGGCGCTCAGCGTCACGGGCTGACGATCCTGGTTCATCAACGTGAAGTCCGGCGCTTTCGTTCCCACATCTACGGCCATTGATCCCCCCTTGCCGATTCGGATAGCATTTTTGTTTGCACCAACTTAATAGGAGTACCCCGTGATTGAGGTCCAGCACCTCACGAAACGCTACGGGCGGGTGACCGCCGTAGAAGACGTGAGTTTCCGCGTCGAACGCGGCGAAATCCTCGGGTTTCTTGGCCCGAACGGCGCCGGCAAGACGACGACGATGCGCATTCTGACCGGTTACATGCCGGCCACGGAAGGCAAAGCGCTCGTCGCCGGGTTCGACGTGTTCGACGAACCGCTCGAAGCGAAGCGCCGCACCGGCTACCTGCCGGAAACACCGCCGCTCTATCCCGACATGACGGTCGTCGAGTATCTCAGCTTCGTCGCGAAGATCAAAGGCGTCCCGTCCGCCGGGCGCACCGACCGCATCCGCGCGGTCATGGATCGCACGCGCATCAGCGACATGGCGCATCGGCAGTGCGGGAAGCTGTCGAAGGGCTACAAGCAGCGGGTCGGCCTCGCGCAGGCGATCATGCACAACCCCGACGTGCTGATCCTCGACGAGCCCACCGCCGGTCTCGACCCGAAACAAATCATCGAGACGCGGCAGCTGATTAAAGAGCTCGCCGGCGATCACACGATCATCCTCAGCACGCACATCCTCCCCGAAGTCAGCCAGACCTGCACGCGCGTCGTCATCATCAACAAGGGCAAGGTCGTGGCTATCGACACGCCGGAGAACCTGACGGCGCGTCTGCGCGGGTCGGAAACGATGTACGTGCAGGTGGACGCCGCCAGCGGCGACGCCGGCGCGGCGCTCCGGCGCATCCCCGGCGTGACGCGCGTCGCCGAATCGGACCGCCGCGGGACGGCGATCGGCTACGAGATCGAGAGCGAACGAGGGCAGGACGTCCGCCGCGAGCTCGCGCGCAGCGTCGTCGGCAGCGGATGGGGCCTGCTCGAGCTGCGGCCGATGCGCATGAGCCTCGAAGACATCTTCCTGTCGCTGACGACGGAGGAACAACAGAACGCGCCCGCCGAACCCGTTGGAGAAACCGCCAATGCGTAACATCCTGGCCATCGCGCACAAGGAGCTGAAGTCGTACTTTGCCGGCCCGATCGCCTACATCGCGATCGGCCTGTGGGCGCTGCTCTACGGCTACTTCTTCATCGCCATCCTGCAGTACTTCGTGCGGTCGAGCATGCAGATGGGACAGTTCGGCATGCAGCAGCAGGCGATGAACGTCAACCAGCAGCTGATTCGACCGCTCCTGCAGAACGTCACCATCATGATCCTCTTCATCATGCCGATGGTGACGATGCGGACCTACTCGGAAGAAAAACGATCGGGGACGATCGAGCTGCTCCTCACGTCGCCGCTCACCGACTTCCAGATCGTGATGGGCAAGTTCCTCGGCGCAATGGCGCTCTACGGCATCATGCTGCTGGTGACGCTGATCCAGATCGGGCTGCTCTTCATCTACGGCACGCCGGAGTGGAAGCCGATCGTCACCGCGTATCTCGGCGTCCTGCTGCTCGGCGGCTGCTTCATCTCGCTCGGTCTTTTCATCTCGAGCCTGACGAAGAATCAGATCGTCGCCGGCATGACGACGTTCGCGGTGTTCCTGCTCTTCTGGATCATCACGTGGATCGGCAGCTTCTCTGGACCGACGGTGGACAAGGTGACGCAGTACCTGTCGATCATCGATCACCTCGACGACTTCACGAAGGGCGTCATCGACACGTCGCACCTCATCTACTACCTGAGCTTCATCACGTTCGGTCTGTTCCTCACCGTGAAGTCGGTGGACACCGAACGGTGGCGCGGTTAAATCCATGAAACGCATCCTCGACCTCATCGGCTGGCTCGGTTTCGGGATGGTGCTCGTCGCCGTCGCGATCCGCTTCGGCTTTCCGGCAAAAGAACAGTACGCCACCTACCTCGCGTGGGCGGGCCTCGTCGCCGTGCTGGTGTACACGCTCGGCCAGTGGCGGGAAATCGCGGCGGTCTTCCGCGGTCGCCAGGCGCGCTACGGCACGCTCGCCGGCGTCAGCATCCTCGTCGTCCTCGGCATTCTGGTGGCGATTAACTACATCGGCGCCAAACAGAACAAGCGCTGGGATCTGACGACGAACAAGGCCTTCAGCCTGTCGGATCAGACGCGATCTATTCTGTCGAAGCTCGACTCGCCGCTGCAGATCCAGGTGTTCGCGCAGGAACCCGACTTCCCGCGCTTCCAGGACAAGCTGAAGGAGTACGAATACATCTCGAAGAAGATTTCGACGGAGTACATCGACCCGGACAAGAAGCCGACGATCGCCAAGCAGAACAACGTGGCGCAGTACAACACGATCGTCTTCAACTACAAAGGCCGGAGCGAGCGCGTCACCACGGATACCGAGCAGGACATCACCAACGGCATCATCAAGGTCGTCAGCGGTCAGCAGCGTAAGGTCTACTTCACGCAGGGCCACGGCGAGCACGACACCACCGCGTCCGATCGCGATGGCTACAGCACGATTGCGCAGGCGCTCGGCCGAGAGAACTACGGCGTCGAAAAGCTCGTCATCGCACAGCAGGGCTCGGTGCCCGACGATGCGTCGGTCGTGGTCATTGCGGGACCGAAGACCGATTTCTTCCCGCCCGAAGTCGACGCGCTGAAGAAGTACCTCGACAAGCAGGGCAAGCTGCTGCTGATGCTCGATCCGCCGGACAAAGTCGACGCGCCGCAGGCCACGAACCTGATTGCGCTCGCCCACGACTACGGCATCGACATCGGCAACAACGTCGTCGTCGACGTGAGCGGCATGGGACGGCTGATCGGCACCGACGCGTCGGTGCCGGTGGCGGCGAGCTATCCGTCGCATCCGATCAACAAGAACGGACAATTCCAGTTCATGACGGCGTTTCCGATGGCGCGCTCGTGCACGCCGGTGGCCGGCGGCGTGAACGGGCGCACGGCACAGCCATTCGTCGAGACGAGCCCGCGCAGCTGGGCGGAGACCGACATCAAGGGACTGCTCACCAACGGTCAGGTTTCGCTCGACGAGTCGAAAGGCGACAAGAAGGGACCGATCGACATCGGCTGCGCGGTCAGCGTGCCTGCAGCCGCTGACGCGAAGGCGGCTCCCGACGCGCCGAAGCCGGAAGCCCGGATGGCAGTGATGGGCGACTCCGATTTCGCGGCGAATGCCGCACTCGGCATCCAGGGCAACCGCGACCTCTTCATGAACATCGTCGGCTGGCTGTCGCAGCAGGAAAACCTGATCTCGATTCGGCCGAAGGAGCCGGACGATCGACGTGTGACGCTGACGGCGACGCAGCAGGCGAATATCAACTGGCTGTCGATCGTGATCATCCCCGGCTTTATTTTCGCGTCCGGGGTGTATTCGTGGTGGCGGAGACGATAGCGACATGAAAACCCGTGGGCTCTGGTCGACGCTCGCGCTCATCGTCGTTCTCGGGGGGCTCGGCGCGTATATCTACTTCGTCCTCAACAAACAGACGGACTCGGCGGGGTCCACGTCGAAGCAGGAGAAAGTCTTCGCGTCTGTCTCGGCCGACAAGATCGACGACATGCGCGTCACCTCCTCCGGCGGCGACGCCACGACGCTGAAGAAGGACGCCAGCGGCTGGCGCATCTCCCAGCCGGTGGATGCCAAGGCC
>Ga0335085_10010258_pt1 | contig 14020 bp, 13 predicted proteins | sample Lox_Sample_45_FD_206712 | JGI IMG/M metagenome (GOLD analysis project Ga0335085, IMG submission 206712) | Soil microbial communities from Loxahatchee National Wildlife Refuge, Florida, United States - Lox_Sample_4.5 | ecosystem: Environmental > Terrestrial > Soil > Wetlands | place: USA...
CTGGCGCCGGCGCTGAGCGCGCTGGGCATGCCGCTGGCGTTCACCAGCCGGGCCGACTTCACCGGGATCACCACCGCCGAGCGGGTGCACATCAGCGACGTGGTCCACCAGGCCTACCTCGACGTGGGCGAACAGGGCACCGAGGCGGCCGCGGCCACGGCCGTGGTGATCAGGGCCGCGGCCCGGGTGATGATGCCAGACCCGCCGGTCGAGATGACCGTGGACCGGCCGTTCCTGTTCGGCATCACCGAGCTGGCCAGCGGGCGGCCGCTGTTCCTCGGCCGGGTCACCGACCCGGCCATGTAATCAATGCGAAACCTGGGTCCGTCGTGGCCAGTGATGCGCCCCGGTGGGCAGCAGATTCGTGATCATGACTTCAGTGCTACTAGATTCGCACCAAAGTCATGATCACTACGAACCCCGGGCGTCCGGACCGGCGGGTATGGCCTGAAAAAACGTGGACTGCGAGACTGGCGGTATGAGACCTGACGGACTACACCATGTATCCCTCAATGTCCGTGACGTCCCGGCGGCGCTCGACTTCTACACCCGGGTGCTGGGCCTGACCGAGCGCGCCGACCGGCCGGACTTCAGCTTCGGCGGCGCCTGGCTCGACGCTGGCGGCCAGCAGATCCACCTCATCGAGGCGGACGTACCGCCATCCATGGGCCAGCATTTCGCGCTGGCCGTGTCCGATCTCGACACGGTGGTGGCGGAACTGCGCGGGCTAGGGGTCATGGTCACCGATCCGGTCCCGGTCGGCACCGGGCGGCAGTCGTTCCTCGACGACCCGGCCGGCAACCGGGTCGAGCTGCAGGAACCAGCACACTAAGCCCGCCACGGCCCCCCTAATCTGTGCGCGTGCTTCCGCTGCTGATCATCGCGGCCACGGTTGGCCTGGGCAACCTGGCCGCGGCCGTCGGCATCGGCTTCGGCGGGGTCACCACGCGCACCAGGCTGCGGGTGGCCCTGGTCTTCGGGGTGTTCGAGACCGGGATGCCCATCATCGGCCTGGTCATCGGGGCCGGGCTGGCCACCAGCATCGGCCAGCTGGCCCGCTGGATCGGCGCCGGTTTACTGATCGTCCTGGGCGGGGTCACGCTGCTGCGGGCGCTGCGCCAGCCCGGCTGGTCCGCCGCGGGCGGGCCCGCGGCGCACCCGGCGCACAGCATGGGACTGGGCAAGCTCATCGTGACCGCGTTCGCGCTCAGCCTGGACAACCTGGCCGCCGGGTTCGCCCTGGGCACGCTTAACGTCAGCGTGGGCGTCGCGGCCCTGGTCATCGGGGCGGTCAGCGTGCTGATGTCGCTGGCCGGCCTGGAACTGGGCGGGCGGGTCGGCGCCGCGGCCGGCCGCCGCGGCGAGCAGATCGGCGGGGCCATCCTGGTCGCGGTCGGTGTGGCCCTGGCGGCCGGCGTGCTCTGACCGGCCAGGCGCCACCCGCCAGGCTCAGCCGGCCGGGCTCACCCGTCCAGGCTCAGGGCCAGCCGCGGGCAGGATCCCACCGCGCGCCGCACCGCGTCGGCCGACGCCGCGGGCACCTCCCCCGCCGCGATGTGCAGGTCGTCATCATCGTCGAGGTCGAACACGTCGGGCGCCAGCCCGGCGCACACCCCGTTGGCCTCACACAGGTCGCGATCGACCACCACCCGCATTGCCCTGCCCTCCTTCGCCGGAGTACCCAGCGCTACAGTACGTCCCGGCCCGGCCGATGGCAGCCCCAGTTTCCACCGCGCGCCGAGGCCGCCGAGTCCGACCAGCGGGCGTTAAGAAAAATTGGGTGGTGGGGTGCCGATGGAGATGCCAGCGGAGCTGCGGACCGCGGCCGAGGCGGCCAAGGGATTCATGCCGCCGGCCGAAGGGCTGGCGCTGTACGCGACCGCGGCCGCCTACGCCGGCCGCGGCCCGATCCTGGAGATCGGCACCTACTGCGGCAAATCCACCATCTACCTGGCCGCCGCGGCCCGGCAGGCGGGCCAGCTGGTGATCACAGTGGATCATCACCACGGCTCCGAGGAGAACCAGCCGGGCTGGGAGTACCACGACCCGGCCCTGGTGGACGGGCGGACCGGGCGGCTGGACACGCTGCCGGGCTTCCGTGCCACGCTGGCCGCGGCCGGCCTGGAGGACCAGGTCATCGCCGTGGTGGGCCGGTCGGCGCAGCTGGCCGGGCTGTGGCGCTCACCGCTCGGCATGCTGTTCATCGACGGCGGGCACACCGACGAGGCGGCCCAGGCCGACTACGCCAACTGGGCGCCGTGGGTCGCCCCGGGCGGGGCGCTGGCCATCCACGACGTCTTTCCGGACCCGGCCGACGGCGGCCAGGCTCCGTACCGGATCTACGTGCGCGCGCTCGAATCGGGCGAGTTCGCCGAGAAGTCCGTGCACGGCTCGCTGCGGGTGCTGGAGCGCACCGGCTAACGCGGGCCGCGACCGGGCGGGCGGCAGCGGGCCGAGAAACAGTGCATGGGCGAGCCCGGCTCGGCCGGCGGCGGGGGCGGCACGTCACGGAACATGGCCGCGGCCGGGGTGGTGCCGGACAGCGCGTCGGCGGCCAGGATCATCGCCGCCGCCGTCCAGCTACTCCGCTCGGCCGGGAAATGCGCCTGGTTGGTGAACTGCCACCCGGTCCAGTAGCCGCCGTCGCCGTCCCGCAGGTGCTGGATGTCGGCGTACATCTGCCGGGCCCGCACGTGATCACCCGACGCGTCCAGCGCCATCACCAGCTCGCAGGTTTCCGCCCCGGTGATCCAGGGCTGGTCCCGGACGCAGCGCACGCCCAGACCGGGCACCACGAACTCGGCCCACTCCGCGTCCAGCCGGTCCAGCCCGGCCGGCCCGCGGACCGGCCCGGCCAGCACCGGGTAGTACCAGTCCATCGCGAACCGGCTCTTGTCCGCGAACGCCTCCGGGTGGGCGGCCACCACGTGCCCAAGACGGCAGGCGGCCAGTTCCCAGGCGGGCTGCGGATCGCCGAGGTAGTCGGCCAGCCAGACCGCGCAGCGCAGGCTCTGATAGGTGCTGGCGCACCCGGTGAGCAGCGCGTAGCTGGCCGCCGTCCCGTCGGCCTCGCGCTGCCACAGAATCTCGCCCCGCGGCACCTGCAGCGACAGCACGAAGCCGATGGCCCGCTGCACCGTGGGCCACATCTGGGCCAGGAACGCCTCGTCCCCGGTGAGCAGGAACTCGTGCCACGTGCCCACCGCGATGTATGCGGCCTGGTTGCTCTCCCCGCCGGCGTCGGTCACGGTGTCCCCGACGATCCGCTTCGGCCAGGAGCCGTCCGCGCGCTGGGTGCGCCGCGCCCAGTCGTAGGCCAGCCGGGCCGGGCCGGTCAGCCCGCACGCGGACAGCGCCATCGCGCACTCCACGTGGTTCCACGCGTCGGTGTGGCCGTCCGGCCAGCTGATCGCGCCGGAGGGCGACTGCCGGCTGGCGATGTGCTCGCCGGTGGCCAGCACCTCGGCGGCGGTGAGGATGCCGGGCAGCGCGAGCACCGGCTTGTCGGCTACCCCAGCCGGGGCTGAGCCAGCGGTGGCGGACGGCCCGGCGCCCAGCGCGCTGGCCAGCGCCTCAGGCGACGGCATGCGCCCGCTCGGTGGCCGGGGCCGGGTGGGCGGCCGCCGGGGCCGCCGGTTTCTCCGCGTAGATCACCAGGCTCTTGCCGATCAGCGGGTTCAGGCCCTGCTCGGCCAGCCGGGTCACCGCGGGCCGCTTCATGATGTCCCAGACCAGCAGCCGGTGATAGGCGCGGGCCAGCGGATGGTCGTCCTGGTGCACGCCGACCGCGCACTTGAGCCACCAGTACGGCGAGTGCAGGCTATGCGCGTGGTGGTGCCCGCCGATCCGCAGCCCGGCCGCGGTGAGCTTGGCTTCCATCTCGGCCCGGGTGTAGATGCGGACATGCCCGCCGGGCGTGTTGTGGTAGTCGTCGGACAGCCGCCAGCAGATCCGTTCCGGCAGCCAGGCCGGCACGGTGACGGCCAGCTGCCCGCCGGGCCGCAGCACCCGGGTGATCTCGGCCAGCGCCTGCTGGTCGGCCGGGATGTGCTCGAGCACCTCGGCCGCGATCACCCGGTCGAACGCGCCGTCGGGGAACGGCATCGCGGTCGCGTCCCCGCACACGGTGCGCGCGTCCGCGCCGGGTGCGGACTGGCCCTCCTGCTCCATGGCCGCGGCCATCTCGGCCACCCCGCGCAGCTCGGCCGCGTCCGCGTCCAGCGCCACCACGGTGGCGCCGCGGCGGAGCGCCTCGAACGCGTGCCGCCCGGCGCCGCAGCCCAGGTCGAGGACCCGGTCGCCCGGGCCGACCGGCAGGCGCTGGAAGTCAACGGTCAGCATGCCCGGGCCCCATTCGCCGCTCTGCCCGCCTCGATCGCGGCGCGGTACTGGTGCACCGTAGCCCGGGCCACCGCGTTCCAGGCGAACCGTTCCTGCACCCGCTGCCAGGCGTCCGCGCCCAGCCGCTCCCGCTCCGCGGGCGAGTCGAGCAGGTCGCGCAGGGTGGCCGCCAGCTCATCCGGATTGCCCGGCTCGACCAGCCGGGCCGCGTCCCCGGTGACCTCGGGCAGCGCCCCGGTCCGGCTGGCCACCAGCGGCGTGCCGGACGCCATGTGTTCCACGGCGGGCAGCGAGAACCCCTCGTAGAGCGACGGGACGACGGCGATCTCGGCGCTGGCGCACAGTTCGGCCAGCTCAGTGTCGCTGATCCCGTGCACGAACCGGACCCGGTCGGCCAGGGCCAGCTCGCCGACCAGCCGCTCGGTCGGGCCGCCGGCCGACGGCTTGCCCACCACGGTCAGCTGGGCGTCCCGCTCCACGGTCAGCTTGGCCACCGCCTGCAGCAGCGTGCCGACCCCCTTGAGCGGCGAGTCCGCACTGGCCACCGCCACGATCCGGCCGGGCACCCGTGGCGCCGGGCGGGGGTGGAACAGCCGGGTGTCCACGCCGAGCGGGATCACGTGCACCTGCTCCGGCTCGACCCGGAAGTCCCGGCAGATGTCCGCACGGGACGCCTCGGAGGCGGTCAGGATGGGCCCCACCCGGCGGGCCACCCGGCCCTGCATCCGGACGAACGAGTACCAGCGCCACTTGCCCAGCCATTCCTTGCCGTGCGCCGCGGCCAGCTCGATCCGCCGGTCCACGCTGATCGGGTGGTGGATGCTGGTCACCAGGGGCAGGCCGGCCCGGGGCAGGCCGAGCATCCCGTAGGCCAGGACCTGGTTGTCGTGCACCAGGTCGAAGTCGGCCCGGCGGCCGCGCAGCAGGCGCAGCGCGCGCAGGCTGAAGGTGAGCGGCTCGGGGAACGCGCCGGTCTTCATCACGCCGAATTCCAGCGCGTCGATCCAGTCCCGGTACTCACTCAGCCGCGGGGTGCGGAACGGGTCCTCGTCCCGGTACAGGTCGAGGCTGGGCACCTCGCGAAGCACCGGCCCGGGCTCCAGCTCCGGGTAGGGCTGGCCGGAGAACACCTCGACGTGGTGCCCGAGCGCGGCCAGCTCACGAGACAGGTGGCGCAGGTAGATGCCCTGGCCGCCGCAATGCGGTTTGCTGCGGTAGGAGAGCAGTGCGATGCGCAGCGGGTGATCCGTGGTCATCACGCAGGTTCGCGCCTCTCTATTTCGCACTGCCTGGCGTGGCCGGTTAGGCAGCGAACATTACCATCGGGTACAGCTCCCATTGGGAGCCGGGACGCGCCGCTCCGTGGTGGCCGGAGGCGGCACCATGGTCATGCCCGGTAAGCTGCGCCGACGTACCCCTGAGGTGGTTTTGAGACGGAGGCTCCGCTGAGGCGCGCACTGATCACCGGGATCACCGGGCAGGACGGGTCCTACCTGGCCGAGTACCTGCTGGCCCAGGGCTACGAGGTGTGGGGGCTGGTCCGCGGCCAGTCCAACCCGCGCGTCCGCGGGGTCCGCGAACTGCTCGGCGATATCCGGCTGGTCCGCGGTGACCTGCTCGACCAGGGCAGCCTGATCTCCGCCGTGGAGCGGGTGCAGCCGGACGAGGTCTACAACCTGGCCGCGATCTCCTACGTGCCGATGTCCTGGCAGCAGGCCGAGCTGACCGGCGAGGTGACCGGTCTCGGCGTGCTCCGGGTGCTTGAGGCCATCCGGGTGTGCAGCGGGATCAGCGCGTCGCGCACCCCGCGCGGCTCGCAGATTCGCTTTTACCAGGCCTCCTCCTCGGAGATGTTCGGCAAGGTGCGGGAGTCCCCGCAAAACGAGCAGACCTCGTTCCACCCGCGCAGCCCCTATGGGGTGGCCAAGGCCTACGGGCACTTCCTGACCCAGAACTACCGTGAGTCGTACGGTATGTACGCGGTGTCCGGGATCCTGTTCAATCACGAGTCGCCGCGCCGCGGCTCGGAGTTTGTCAGCCGCAAGGTGTCCCTCGGGGTGGCCCGGGTCAAGCTGGGCCACGAGCGGCAGCTCCGGCTGGGCACCCTGTGGGCCCGGCGGGACTGGGGCTTCGCCGGCGACTACGTCCGGGCCATGCACCTGATGCTGGCCCAGGACGAGCCCGAGGACTACGTGGTCGGCACCGGGGTCACGCACAGCGTCGAGGAGCTGGTCCAGCTGGCGTTCAGCGTGGCCGGCCTGGACTGGCGTGAGCACGTCACGGTGGACGCCGCGTTCGTCAGGCCCGCCGAGGTGGACCAGTTGTGCGCCGACCCGGCCAAGGCCGCCCAGCAGCTCGGCTGGAAGCCCAAGACCGGCTTCACCGAGTTGATCACGATGATGGTGGAGTCCGATCTCAAGCTGCTGTCCTCCGGCCCGGGCGGGCACGAGGACGACGCGTTCGGCGCCGACAGCTGGTAGGTGGGGCCCGGCGTTATGAGATGCCGGTGCCGACCGCGGTGCCGATGGCGAACGTGATCCCGGCCGCGGCCGCGCCCAGTATCAGCTGGCGTGCGGCGCCGCGCAGGAACGGCCGGTCGGTCAGCCGGGCCACCAGCCCGCCGCCGGTGAACGCGGCCACCGCGGCCAGGCTCAGCGACAGGGCCAGCGCCACGCCCAGGTCCTTGATCTGGAACAGGTAGGGCAGCAGCGGGATGAGGGCGCCGATCGCGAACGTGATCAGTGACGCGGCCGCCGCGGTGTACGGCGACGGCAGCTCCCGGTGGTCCACCCCGAGTTCCTCGCGGACGTGCACGTCCAGGGCCTGCTCCGGGTGCGCCGAGATCTGCGCCGCGACCTTGTCGGCCAGGTCCGGCTCGACGCCCTGCCGGCGGAACGTCTCGGCCAGCTCGCGCCGCTCCGAGTCCGCGTTGTGCTCCAGCTCGTGCCGTTCCTTGCGCACCTCGGCCTGGACCAGCTCATTCTGCGACGAGACCGACACATACTCACCGGTCGCCATGGAGAACGCGCCCGCGGCCAGCCCGGCTAGCCCGGTGAGCACGATCAGGTGCGGGGAGCCGCCCGAGGCGTTCACGCCGGCGCCCACGCCAGCGATCAGCGAGACGTTCGTGACCAGTCCGTCCATGGCGCCGAAGACGGCGGGGCGCAGCCAGCCACCGGACACGTCCTTGTGCTGGTGCCCGTGTGCTTCGTGTTGTTCGCTAATCTCGACTGACATGGTGGGATTTTCCAGAGTGTGTCCAGGTGCGCGCGGGCCGGCGCACCGCCGCTGGCAGGCTCACGAGCATTCTTGCCCGCAGCCCGGAAGCAAACCTCCGGCCGGGCACCATTATTCCCTGTTCACTCGCCGGGCCGCGGCGCGCCGCCGGCCTCGCAGCAGGCGAAGCGCCGATGCGGGGAATGCCTTTATGGCCGACCCGGCTGAGCGGCCCGGGACGGTCGGTCGGCCCAGCCTATTGCGCGGGCCAGCGCGCCGCGGCCAGCCGCCCGATGTCGGCGCCGAACAGACGGTCGTTCTCGATCGGGCCGATGACAGCAGCCAGCATGGCCAGCACGTCCTGGCACCCGGCCGGCCCGGGTCGGCCGGAGATCGCGATCGCCTGGTAGGCCGTGAGGAGCTCACAGGCGGTGACGGTTGCGGCCCGCTGCAGCGCCTGGCGAAGTGACTCGGCCGCCTCCCAGGCGAAGGATTGCACGTCTTCCTGACCGGCTGAGGTCTCGATGAGCCCGATCGCGGCGGGCAACGTGAGGCGGCGCATGGCGTGCACTTCACCCGCGGCCCGTTTGTGCACGGTGACCAGGCCGGTATCCGGCCCGGGTGTCCTGGCGAGCTGGGCCGGCAGGCCGGTGACCGCAGGGTCGAGCAATCGGTGGATCCGGGCCGCGGACACCTCGGCGGCGTGGGTCAGCGCTGCAGTGAGCTGATCGCAGGCGGCGGACAGGTCTATTCCGTGGAACCCGGCGGTCCCGACGAACCGCTCGGCGAGGAACGCCGGGGAGTCGGTCACCCCATCGAGGGCGCGCCCGGCCGCGGCCGCCAGGCCATCACGGGCGCGGAGCAGGTGGGCCAGGGCCGGCCCAGCGACGCGGAACGAGGTGGCCGCCTGGAGGTGGCCCGGCTCTGCCACGGTGCCGAGGGCCTGCCGGATGCGGCCGAGGACCCCGGCCAGGACGTCGTCGCCACGGGCGCATTCCGGCTGGTACGGGTCGGCGGGGGCGCGGCCGGCCACAATCGACAGTGCCGCCGCAGCCTCCATCCGCTGGGCCAGCTGGCCGGCCTCGGCCGTGCGCAGCACCGACAGCGCGGTCGCGCCCGGCACGCCAGCGAGCAGTGCGATTCCTTCCTTGGGCCCGAGGGTAAACACCTCGAGACCGCGTTCACGTAGTGCGGCCGCGGCCGGGCGCGTGGCCCCGTCCGCGCCGAGCACTTGGCCGATCCCGGCCAGCGGGCCGAACGCGTGCGCCAGCGGGATGATCTCTCCCGCGCTGCCCGCCGCCTCGCGCGGCACCGCCGGGATGATGCCCTCATCCAGCAGGCTGGCCAGGCGCTGGCACAGTTCCGCGGACACGCCCGCGTCGCCGGACAGGAAGGTGCGCAGCCGGACCGCGATGAGCGCGCGCACCTCCGCCGGATCCAGCCACGGCGGGCCCCCGGTCGCCCGGGCGAGCAGCAGGTTGCGCTGATGGGCCCGCTGCTGGGGCTCGGTGAGCCGGATACCGGACAGGGCCCCCATCCCGGTGTTCACGCCGTACACCGGGGCGCCCTGGCGCAGCACCGCCCGGGCCTGCTGGCACCGTTCGTGCACGGCCGCCCGTAGCCGGGGCGCGATCCGGACGCCGCGGCCCCGGGCGACCTCGACGATCAGCCCGGGGCCCAGGTCCGCGGCTGTGTCCAGGCCCGCGGGGGCCGCGGCGGCGGAGGTCAGCTCTTGGCCGCCTGGTTGAGGAAGATGTGGCCGATGGCGGTCGGGTAGGCGCCAGTCACGTTCTTCGCCGTGGCCGCCAGGTAGTTGTAGAAGTACCCGTAGATGATCGGGGTCTCGTTGAGCAGCAGGGTCTCGATCTGGCCGGCGATCTGCTTCTGGGTGCTCAGGTCGATGGCCGCGATGTACTGCTGGGCCAGCTTGTCGTACTGCGAGTTGCTGAAGTGCGCCGCGTTCCACGGCCCGGTGCCGGTCTTGGCGTTGGTCGTCTCCAGGGGCGCGGTCAGGAACACGTTGGGCACGCTGCGGTGCCCGTAGTCGACCAGGCTCATGGTGGCGTCGAGCCAGTCCGAGTTCCCGAACGTGGCCTTGCCGTAGTAGGCGGACGAGGCCTCCATCTTGACGTTGATGTTGACCCCGATGGCCTTCGCCGCCTGCGCCACGATCTGCGCGTACTCGCTGATCTCCTGCACGTCGTTGCCGATGAGCTGGGTGGAGAACCCGGACGGGTGACCGGCCGCGGAGAGCAGTGACTTCGCCTTGGCGATGTTCTGCGTCCGCTGCGCGATGGTCGTGTTGGTGGACGGGAACACCGGCGCGAACGGGCTGTCGTTGCCGAGGTCCGCATAGCCCTTGAACAGCGCCTTGATGATGTCGGGCCGGTTCAGGCTCAGCGCGATCGCCTGGCGCACCCGCGCGTCGGTGAACGGGGCCTGGTCGCAGCGCATCGACAGTTCGCGGTGCGCGCTCGACTTGAGCCGGATGACGTTGTAGCTGCCGTTGAGCAGTTGCTGGCCGCCGGCCACCGCGAACTGCCCGACCACGTCCACGGTCCCGCCGGTGAGCGCGAGGATCTGCGGCGTCTGCTGGTCGTAGAAAGTGAACTCGGTGGCGGCGGGCAGCGCCTTGGTGCCCCAGTACTTCTCGTTGCGGGCGAACGTGGCGCCCTGCTTGGCGGTGTAGCTCTTCATCACGAACGGGCCGGTGCCGATGAACGTGCTCTGCCACTTGGCCGGGTCATAGCCGTTCGGCAGGATGATCATGTTGTAGTTGTCCGAGGACGTCAGGTACGGGAAGTGCCCGTTCGGCGCGGCCAGGTGGAACTCGACGGTGAAGTCGTCCACTTTCTTGACCCCGGACGGGGTCAGCACGCCGCCGAACGCGGACAGCGCGCTGGACGCGTTCTTGGGGTTGGTTTGCAGCTGGTAGGTGTACACCACGTCGTCGGCAGTGAGCGGCTGGCCGTTGTGGAACGTGACGCCCTGGCGGATCTTGAACGTCCACACGTCCGCCTTGGTGTTCGGCGTCCAGCTGGTGGCGAGCACCGGCCGCAGCGTCAGGTGCTGGTCGGACAGGCACAGGTACTCGCCGGTCTGCCCGAGCATGTCCAGGCCGCCCTGGTCGGCCACGGTCACCGGGTTGATCGCTCCCGAGGGCACGATGATGGCCGCCTTGATGGTGGCGCCGGCTTTGCCCGCGGCCGGGCCGCTGCTCGATGACGAGGGGCTGCCCGAGCTTCCGCAGGCGGAAATCACGGCGCCTAGTACTGGCAGCGATATGCCAACGATGGTGCCGCGACGGATGAAGTCCCGCCGGGACATCCGGCCCGCCGCGAACTCGTCGATGACGTGGTTTGCTATTTCACCCTGACCTGACCGCAGCCGGCCAAGTCGGCGATTATCGGCGTTCACTCGGATCCTCCCTGGGAGCCCGCGCCTCGCGCGCGAATCGAAAAACGCTATTGCCGCTACTGGCCGGTGTCACGTGGGTTGTCCGGCGCGTTGCAGGTTTTGCAGCTCATCGAGCGGAATGTGGCAGCTCATTCGGTGGCCCGGCTCGACCTCGAGCAGCGGCGGGTCCTGCGACTCGCAGATCCCGCTGGGCAGCCGCCGCGGGCACCGGGTATGGAACACGCATCCGGTCGGCAGGCTGGTCGCGGACGGGATCTCCCCGGAGAGCTTGATCCGGTCCGCGCGCTGACCGTCCAAGCTCGGTACCGCGGACAGCAACGCCTCGGTGTACGGGTGGTGCGGACCAGAGAACACCCGCTCGGCCGGCCCGATCTCCATCACCTTGCTCAGGTACAGCACGGCGATCCGGTCCGACAGGTAGCGCACCACGCCCAGGTCATGCGAGATGAACAGGTAGCTCACCTGCTCGCCCGCCTGCAGGTCGGCGAGCAGGTTCAGGATGGCCGCCTGGACTGACACGTCCAGCGCGGACGTGGGCTCGTCACAGACCACCACGGCGGGGCCGCCGCCGAACGCGCGGGCGATCGCTACCCGCTGCTTGAGACCGCCGGACAGCTGATTGGGGCGCATGGCCAGATGGCGCTCCTCCAGCCGGACCGCGGCGATCAGCTCGGCCAGCCGGGCCCGCAGCCGTTCCCCGGACAGGCCGGCCAGCCGGGTCAGCGGGGCGCTGATCAGCCGCCGCACCGTGTGCCGCCGGTTGAGCGCCGAGTCCGGGTTCTGGAACACGATCTGCAGTGCCTTGAGCTCGCTGCGCGACCTGCGCCGGACATCGGCGGCCAGCGGCTGGCCGGCCAGTTCCACGGTGGCACCCGGATCCGGCGGCAGCAGCCCGAGCAGCACCCGGGCCAGCGTCGTCTTCCCGCTGCCCGACTCACCGACCAGCCCCAGCGTCTCGCCCCGCTCCAGCTCCAGGTCCACCCCGGTGAGCGCGTGCACCTGCGCACCGCGGGAACCACGGGCAACGAACGTCTTGGACAGCCCGGCCAGTTGGACGAGCGTCTCGGCGCTGGCCGCGGGCCCGGGCAGCGGCTTGTCCTCCGGCGTGGCGCGGGGCAGGCTCGGGGCCTCGTCATGCCGGTAGCAGCGCGCCGTCCGGCCCGCCCCGACCTGGTAAGTCGGGGGCGGCACTTCCCGGCAGCGGTCTTCGGCCAGCAGGCAGCGCGGGGCGAACACGCACCCGGTGAGGGTGTGCCCGGCCGACGGCAGGAAACCCGGGATGGTGTCCAGGCGGCCGTGGTCCTTGCGCTGGCCGCGGCGCGGAATGCAGCGCAGCAGCCCGACCGTGTACGGGTGCCGGGGATTGTCGAACACCTCGCGGGCCGGGCCTTCCTCGACCAGTTCGCCCGCGTACAGCACGCCCACCCGGTCGCACATCTTGGCGATCACGGCGAGGTTATGGCTGATGAACAGGACCGACGTATCGAACTCCGCGCGCAGTGCGGACACCAGGTCGAGCACCTCGGCCTCGACCGTGGCGTCCAGCGCCGTGGTCGGCTCGTCCAGGATGAGCAGCGCGGGCTCGGCGGCCAGCGCCATCGCGATGACCACGCGCTGCGCCATCCCGCCGGACAGCTGATGCGGGTACCGGCCCATGACCTGACCCGGATCGGCGATCTGCACCTTGCGCAGCATCGCCTCGGCGCGCTCCGCCGCCTCGGCGCGGTGCAGGCCGGCGATCTCGTACACCTCGGCTACCTGGCGGCCGACCCGGATCGACGGGTTCAGCGCCTTGCCCGGCTCCTGGTACACCATGGATACGGCGCGAGCGCGGAGCTGGCGCAGGTCGGCCCCGCTCATGGCCAGCGGGTCGGCGCCGTTGATGCTGACCGTCCCCGCGCTGACCCGCCCGTTGCGCGGCAGGTACCTGGTAAGCGCGAGCGCGACAGTGGACTTGCCGGACCCAGACTCGCCGACTAGCCCGTACGATTCGCGCCGCCCGACCTCGAAGGAGACATCGCGCAGAGCCAGCCGGTCCCGGCCGCGCACCTTGTACACCACATCCAGGTGCCCGACGGACAGGGTGGGCTCGGCGCCGCCGCGGCCGGCCGCCGCCGCAGACGCGTCGGTGGCGGTCATGACGCGAGCACCTGCTCGATCGAGTCGGTGACCAGGTTGATCCCGATCACCAGCGAGGCGATGGCCAGGGCGGGGAACAAGGTCATCCACCAGTAGCCCGCGCCGAGGGTCACGTAGTTGTGCGCGATGTCGGCTCCCCAGTCCGGGGTGGGCGGCTGGACCCCGAAGCCCAGGAAGGACAGCGTCGCGATGGCGAAGATGGCGTACCCGAGCCGCACCGTGAACTCGACCAGGACGGCCGGCACCACGTTGGGCAGGACCTCGGTGAACATGATCCTGGCCGACTTCTCGCCGACCAGCCGGGCCGCGGCCAGGTAGTCGAGCTGGCTTTCCACCAGCACCGTCGACCGCACGGTGCGGGCAATCAGCAAGGTGAAGACGAGACCGATGACCACGATGATGGTCAGCGGGGACGGGCCCAGCGCGACGATGAACAGGAACGCGACGATCACCACCGGCAGCGCGAGCGCGGCCTCCACCAACCGGCCGGCCAGGATGTCCACGATCCCGCCGAAGTAGCCCATGACCAGGCCGAGCGCGGTGCCCAGGATGGTGCTGAGCACGGTCGCTGCGAACGCGATGAACAGGATGCTCCGCGCTCCGACGATGACCCGGGACAGCACGTCGCGGCCGAGCTGATCAGTACCGAACCAGTGCGCCCCGGACGGCGCCTGGTTGGTCAGCAGCAGCTGCTGGGCCAGCGGGTTGTGCGGGGCGATGAGGTTGCCGAAGATCGCGCAGGCCAGCCAGAACAGCAGGATCACCGCCCCGGCCAGGAAGGTCGGCCTGCGCAGCAGCAGCCGCCACGGCGTCAGCTCGCCGGTCTGGTCGGGCCGGGCGACGGCTACCCCGGTGGCCGGGGCAACCGCGATGTCGGTCATCCGCCACTCCCCAGCCGGAGCCGCGG
>Ga0335085_10010259_pt1 | contig 14019 bp, 14 predicted proteins | sample Lox_Sample_45_FD_206712 | JGI IMG/M metagenome (GOLD analysis project Ga0335085, IMG submission 206712) | Soil microbial communities from Loxahatchee National Wildlife Refuge, Florida, United States - Lox_Sample_4.5 | ecosystem: Environmental > Terrestrial > Soil > Wetlands | place: USA...
CGGCGGATGTAGCTGACCGTCTGGCGGACGGCGGCCCGGTGCTCCGCTTCCGGCGGGGTCAGCCGGAACGTGCCGCAGGAGTAGGCCCGGGGCGGGCGCGGGCGGCGGGCCAGCTCAGCCAGCCGGTCCTCCAGCGCGGCCGCCCGGTCCGGGGCGCACAGCGCCTCGAACGTCCACCGTCCGGTGGCCCGGTCCCGGCGCAGCACATGGTCGTAGTAGCCGAACCACCAGGCTGGGAGCTGGCGCGGCGGGCCGGGCGCGGGCGGCGCCGGCAGGAACTGCCCGGCCAGCCCGAAACCCAGGTAGCCGATCCAGCCCCCGCCAAAGGCCGCCCCGCTGGGCATCGGCCCGGGGAGCGGCCCGGGGAGCGGACCGCGCAGCGGGGCGTCGAGCACCTCGGCGACGGACCCGGGCGCGCCGCACACCCGCACCGGGCCCGCCGCCACGATGTCGCTGCCGCCCGCCCAGGCCCCGAACAGCGCCACCGGATGCGGGTCGTCCCGCACCAGCCGCAGCACATCGGCCGGGCTGAGCTGCCAGTCCAGCTCCCGGCAGACCAGCTGGTCCGGCATGGCGCGCCCCCCATCACTACCGCCGGGCCGTCAGTGCTTGTCCCAGAAGAACGGCCGCCGCGAAATGGTGGCCCGGATGGTGGTCTGCGTGTGCTGTTCCACGGTGGGGTTGGCGGATGTTCCGCCTGGTTCACCCCACACCAGCTCGACCTCGTCACCGTAACCGAGATCATCCTCGTTGATCATGCAGACCGAAATCCAGCCGCGCACGTTCGACGAGTAGGAGCACAGCGTCGACACCCCGATGAGCCGCCCGTCCTTCTCCACCCGGTCGCCGTGCGCCCCGGCGTAAAACGCGGCGGGCATGTCGATGTACTTGAATCGCTGGCCGGCTGGCTCATACATGCTGGAGAAGATCCGGGCCACGTCGTCGCGGTGCCAGGACAGCCACGCCTTCCTGCGGTGCTTGCCCTCCTTAAGCTGCTCCAGCGCGGGGCGGCCAATGAAGTCATGATCGAACTTCACGATGTGCCCGTAGCCGAGGTCCCACGGCGTGGTGTAAAGATCCTCCACCCGGCCGGGGCTGAAGCTGCCGCCCAGCGAGAGGTTCGCCTCGAAACCCCGCCCGGGTAGCCATTCGCGATACGCCTGCCGGCACTGGTGCCGACACCGAACCGCGCCGCATAACTCAGCAGCCGCTTGACCCCGGCCGGCCCGGGCACCCCGATCCGGATGGGCAGTTCGATTCCCCGCGACCGGACCGCCTCGATCCAGGCCAGCACCGGGTCCGCGTCGAAACCGAACTCGGTGATCACGGTCCCCGGCAGCCGATGCCGGCTGAGCGCCGCGACCTTGGCCGCCAGGGCCGACCACAGGACCTGGTCCGGGATGGCCGGGTGGCCTTCCGGGTAACCGCTCACGCTGACGTGCCGCACCCCGTACCGGTGCAGCAACCCGGACTCGATGATGGCCAGCGAGTCGTGGTACGGACCGTGCGGGGTGGCCGGATCCCCGCCGACCGCGAACACGTTCGCGCTGCGGCCGCCGAACGCGCGCTCGACGAGATCAGCCGCCAGGGGCCCCTGCACTTGGTACCGGAACAGCTTCGGGGCGGCCCCGCCGCGGAACGCCGAAGAGGGGTCGGTACTGAACGAGACGTCGTAGCCGCCCTTGTCACCGTGGTACTTGACCCAGTTCTGCGCGGCCGGGATCCCGCTCAGCGTGTACTGCTCGGCCGCGTCGCGGTGCAGGATGCCGTCGGTGACGATGTTCCCGTTGCTGGTCACCGGGATGAACTGCTTGGCCTGGCCAACCGTGAATGACTCGTAGTTGTTGCCGCTCACCGCGGCGAGCAGCCGGGTGGCGTCCGGCCCGGCGATGACCGTGTCGAACATGTGATGCGACAGGTCGGAGAGGGATACGGCCGAGTGCCAGGCAGCCTGCTCCGCGATCGTGCCGCGGGCCGTGCTGCGGCTGGCCGAGCCGTACCTGACCGCACACGAGTCCGACCAGGGCAGCTGGAACGACGGCTTCGCGGCCAACGCGGAGCTGCAGATCCATTACCTGGCGGACCGGGGTCACCGGCACATCGCCATGGTGCTGCCGGACGACCAGATCCCGCTGGGCGAGCTACGGGTGCGCTGGGCCCGGGAGACCGCGGACCGGCTCGGACTCGCCCCGCTGACCCGCTTCGTCGTGCCCCGGCCGCGGCCAGCCGGAGCGCGCGCGGTGCAGGCGTTCCGTGCCGCCCACCCGGATGTGACCGCGGTGGCCGCGTTCGACGACGACTCGGCCATCCGCACCCTGACCGCAGTGCACGACCTGGGCCTGAACTCACCCGGCGACCTGGCCGTCATCGGCTACGACGACACCGAGTACGGGGCGCTGACCACGCCCGCGCTGACCACCATCCACATCAACGCCGAAGCGCACGGCCGCCAGGACGCCCGGGCCATCCTTGGCTTGGAGCCCGCCGACCTGGCCCACGCCCCAGGCCAGATCATCGTCCGCGACTCCGCCTGACGCAAATAAACCGATATACGGGTATTTGGCCGCCACGGGTGGCGTATTGAAGCCGGCCGTCAGCGGCCCGTGGGGCCTGGGGTGATGACTGGGGTCATTGGTATTCAAATTTGATGATCACCGTGTTCCCGGCCTCATTTTCCCTGGTCAGCGGCGCAAGCAAATCGGCATCTGGAGAACATGCCGGGAAAATCACTGGCAAACACTCGATTGCGTTGAACTGCGAGTCATGCTCCGGCAAGATGGCTGCGGCGGGGCCGCGACCGCCTGGATTACCCGCGCTGAACATCTGCCGTACGGCATCGCCGGACCAGACTGCGCGTTTCGCCTGGGCCAAGCCAACCAGGCTGCCTCAGGGGATAAGTGTCATAGATTCGGGGCCGGGCGTGAGCCTGGCACCGCGGCATAGAAAGCGCATGATCATTTACGCATACCCACCGGGGAGACCGGCGGGGCAGCCGTGACGGCCGAAAATCAGCCTGCGGAGCCCCGGTCCGCGAACATCTACGTCGACGGGTTCAACCTGTACTACGGCGCACTGAAGGATACCGAGTTCCGCTGGCTCGATATCCGGGAGTTCTGCCAGCGACTGGTCCCGCGGAACACGATCAAGCGCGTCCGCTACTTCACCGCGCAGGTCTCCACGCGAGTCAGCGACCCGCATGGCCCGGCCCGGCAGGACGCCTATCTGCGCGCACTTCGGGCCGTCGGCGGGATAGATATTCATTTGGGCCGTTTCCAGCAGTCAAAAGTGCGCCTGCCCCTGGCGGATGAGTCGAATAATGACCAGCCGCAGCTGGTTCAGGTGTACAAGACCGAGGAGAAGGGCAGCGACGTCAACCTGGCCTCATACCTGCTGCTGGATGCCTTCCGGAAAGAAAGCGACATCGCTGTCGTGGTAAGCAACGATTCCGATCTTGAAGAGCCAATCCGGATCATGATTCAGGAGCTGAACGTCCCGGTGGGCCTGGTAAACCCGCATGAGGCTAAGCACCGCAGCCACGACTTGATCAAGCTCAGCCCGCTGTTCTACAAGAATGTGCGGCCAAGCGCGCTCCGGGCCTGCCAGCTGCCCGACTCGGTCTGGGATGGCCAGAGTGAGATACGCCGACCGGCAACGTGGTGATCTTGCGGCCCAAGCAAAGGCCCCGCCACCAGGACGGGGCCTGCACCCACCCACCGAAGCGAGTGGGGGAGTCAAGAGCATCAAATAACGTGAACGCGCTCACGTCAATTAGACTCCGTAAAAATTATGGTTACGTTTCGCTGCCGTCCCGGCCAGCAGACCGAACCAAGCGCTCGGCAGAATGGCGGAAAGCCCAGCAAAACGGCTGCTTGTGGACGAACCGGGCAGGTTAAATGGCGGGTGGATCGGCGGGCCGGGCTGGTGCCCGGCCCGCCGATCCGGCCGGTCACCGTGGAGCGCACCGCACACAACGGAGGATCCGCGCGTACGGGCTAAGTGTCTGCGCAGGCTGGGAGCAGCCCAGCCAGGTGCCGGCGTTCATCGCGTGTTCTCGATCTGTTCGAGCACCTCGACCACCTCGCTAGTGCGGCGATGGTAGGCCTCGACGGCCTTCAGGTAGTCGGGGCCGCCTACCTTGCTGGCCAGGAAGAAGCTGCAGGCCTCGCGGATGACGCCATTGGGCGTCATTTCCAGGATGGTGGCGTAGGCCTGGATCCGGCGCAGCTCCTCGGTGCTGAACCGGACGGAGACGATCTCCTCCAGCTTCCCATCTGGCCGATCGTTGAATGGCGCGGGGCCACGGCTGGCAGCGGAGCGCGCCCTCGGCTTAGTTGTCACAGACCACCTTTCAGCAAGGAGGGTTGGGCTGGAATGGCGGGGCCAGATCCGGAGGGCTCCGGCCCGGCCCGGGATGCCTGGACGCGGCTCCCGGTCCCGGCCACCTGTCCGGCACGTTGATCACCCCCTGTGGGCGGCATGCGGGCTGTCCGTGACGTCCCGGAGGGCGCCCGGCGGCAGAATCGCGCAGCCAGTTTGCATACGGTAACACACAGCAACTTCTAGCAACAAGCACTTCTCTTAGTGTGTATTACAAGTTAGGTTTGCCTGTGTAATCCAAGCGGTTCGTAGTAACGTAAACCCCCTTCCAGGGGTGATGAAGGCCCACACTCGGCCAGGAGGCAAGGGTGGACAGGAACAGGTCCGCGGCTCGTCTCATCCGCCTGGCTGCGCTGCTGGCCAGAAAGAGCCAGGCCGAGGCCCGTTACCTGCAGGCGCGGCTGGGCGGCAACGCCGGGCTGGCCGGGCTGGAGCCCGATCCAGCCAAGGCCGGCATCTCAGTCGACGACAAGCCGAATCCGTTCCAGGACGGCACGGATGATCCCGACGTGTGCCTGCGCGGCCCCTGGCTGGACAATGTCGTGCCGATGCGCGCGCACCGGGCGCGCTTCTCGGCCGCGGACTTAGCCGGGCACATGTTCCGGACGATCAGCCGGGCCGGCACCGAGGCTGAGCCGTCCCTGACCGTCTTCGGCCAGGGCGACGGGCTCGACGACGGCCAGCGGGCCCAACGGGTGCGGCGCTGCCAGCGCAGGAATCTGCCGTTCGCGGTGATCGACCCGATCGACAGCATCGCGAGCTTCCTGGGCTTGCGGGGCGAGGGCCGGTACGCCTCGGTCGCCATCGTCGGCCGCGACCCACAGCATCTGGTGGTCGCCGTCTCGGCCGGGCCCACACTCGCGGTCGCGGAGCCGGGCCAGCTGCTGATCGCCCAGCATGACGGCCCACTCCGGCCACCTGGCCAGCCGGTTGGCAGCCCGATCCTGCCCGGCAGCTATGTCCTGCTCAGCGCGCCGGAACCGGGCACCGCCGCCTGCCTGGCGGGCTGCCCGCGGATGGCCCACGGCGGGACCGCGCTGTCCGAGCCCGCCAATCCGGTCCTGCTCAACGGCATCCTGCTCGGCGGCGTCGAGGCTGGGTACCAGCCTGACTGCACGCCCTGCGAAGGGGCCGCCAGCTACCTGGCGGCGGCCGCCGGCCGGGTGATCCTCGACGCGGAGCGCGGCAGGAAACTGAAATCCCCGCACCAGGTACACGACCTGCTCGGCCACGCCCTGCGCAGCGGGGGACGGATTCCCGGCCTGATCGTGGCCCGGGACGATCTCTCCGCCCGCAGGCTGCTTGACCGGGTGCGCGGGAGCGGCAGCGCATCACCCGCCTGACCACGCAAAGGAGCACTGCTATGGCAGCACCGCAACCCATCGGCCCGGCCGGGCAGATGTGCGGGCTCTTCGCCATCGACATCGCCGCGTTCACCGACCAGAGCCGGGACGAGTACGTGCAGCTCTACCTGCGCGACTCGATGTACCGCATGCTGGACCGGGCGTTCACCGGGGCGGGCGTGCGGTGGCGCGCGTGCCGGCACGAAGACCGCGGTGACGGCGTGCTCGTGGTGCTGTCCCCGGCGCTGCCGGTGGACCGGCTGGCCGACCCGCTCCCGGAACGCCTGCGCGGGCTGGTCCGGGTGCACAATCGCGTGTCCAGCCGGGAGGCCCGGATCCAGCTCCGCGCGGCTGCGCACGTAGGCCCGGTCTACCGGGATGCGCACGGCTACGCGGGTGACGCGGTGAGCCAGCTGTTCCGGCTGCTGGACGCGCCGCGCTTCAAGCAGTCCCTGGCCGCGTCCGGCGGCGAGCTGGGCTTCATCGCCTCGGAGTACCTCTACCGCAACGTCATCCTGCGGCACGCGACGCTGGTCGACCCGGCGGATTTCCAGCCCGTTCCGGTGCCCGCCCTGGGGCCGGACGCCAGCGGCTGGGCGCACATCCCCGGGGCCGCCGTTCAGGGTGGCGGCAGCATCCTGCCGTTCGACCGGGCCGGATGAGATCGCGCGGGCCACGGCCCCAGGCGCTGTTCTGGCCGCTGCTGGACGGCGGCCAGCAGGCCACCCTGACCGCGCTGGGCCGGCCGCACCGGTCCTCCGGCGGGGCCACGCTGTGCCTGGAAGGCGAGCCGTCAACGCACGTGTTCATCCTGATCTCGGGCTGGGTCAAGATCGTGTCGGTGAGCGGCGAGGGCCGTGACATGCTGCTCGCCCTGCGCGGTCCCGGCGACATCGTCGGCGAGATCTCGGGAGAAGCCACCGGCTACCGCACCGCCACCGTCCGGGCGGCGGGCACCCTGGAGTCCCTCATCGTCGCCGCCGATCGGTTCGAGCAGTTCCTGGACGAGCATCCGGCGGCCGCGCACGCCTACCGTCGGGCCATGGCCGAGCGGCGCCGGGCCGCCGACGAGGTGCAGCGCGGCCGCGTAATGACCAACGGGAGCCAGCGGCTGGCCCGGCTGCTGCTCGAGCTGACCGGGCCGCCGCAGGACGGCGGCGGGGCGGGCGGCGCTCCCCCGCTGACCCAGGAAGAAGTGGCCAGCCTGATCGGCTCGTCCCGTGCCACCGTCACCCGCGCGCTGAGCCAGTGGCGGTCCCGTGGCATCGTCAGCACCCGGCAGCGCCGGATCGTCGTGCTGGACCGCACCGCGCTGCGCCGTCTGGGCGGGCGCGGCTGAGCCGCCCTAGCGGGCCGTCCAGTGCCCGGAGAGCGCGGGCCGGACTTCGTCGGCGTAGCGGTCGAAGGCCGCCGCCATCGCCTCCGGGTCCTCGCTGCCGGCCGCCAGCCAGTCCCGGTTGGCCAGGAACACCACCGAGCCGATCACCGCGGCCAGGACCCGGGGTCGCGGGTCGGTGGCGGGCACGCCCTCCCGTTCGGCCAGCACCTGGATGACCTCGTCGTCGTGCTCGTGCACGTAGCGCAGGTGGGCGGCGAGCAGCGCGGGCGTGGTCTCGATCAGCCGGATCACCGACAGGTAGGACGGCAGGTTCCCGGCCAGCTGGCGGAGCGAGATGTGGAACGCCGCGCGCGCCGCGGTCAGTGGCTCTTCGCCGGGCGGCCGGGCGGCCAGGGCCGCGGCGAACGTGGCCGCCCCGTCCCGGACGAAGGACAGCGCCAGGTCTTCCTTGCTGGCGAAGTAGCGGAAGAAGGTCCGCTCCGACACGTCCACCGCGTCGGTGATCTCATGCACCGTCGTGCGGTCGTACCCCTTGATCGCGAAGAGCTCCATGGCCGCCTCGATCAGCGCGTCCCGGGTGCGCTGCCTCTTGCGCTCACGGCGGCCTTCGGCCGCCGGCGCTGTGATCTGCGACACAGAAGCCTCCACGGGATTCATCTTAGCGGGGCCAGGGTTGTAGTGTCAGTGACTGACACTTTGTCAGTGTATGACATTTGCGCGTTGGTGACAGGAGACTGGGCATGGAGATGGAGACCACGGCCGTGGTGGGTGGCACCGGGGTAAAGCACACGGCGGAGCAGCCGGTCCGCCGCCGCCGGATGCGTGGCAGCCCCGCGCTGACCCTGCTGACCGTGGCCGTGGGCGTGATGATGGTCGCCCTGGACGGCACCATCGTCGCGGTGGCCAACCCGGCCATCCAGTCCCATCTGCACGCCTCGCTGGCCGACATCCAGTGGGTCACCAACGCCTACCTGCTGGCCCTGGCGGTCAGCCTGATCACCATCGGCAAGGTGGGCGACCGGTTCGGGCACAAGAAGGTGTTCCTGGCCGGCGTGACCGGGTTCGCGCTCAGCTCGGCGGCCATCGGGCTGTCCGGTGACATCGCGGGCAGCATCGGCCTGGTCATCGGGTTCCGCGTGCTGCAGGGCGTGTTCGGCGCGATGCTGCAGCCGTCCGCGCTGGCCTTGCTGCGCGAGACGTTCCCGCTGCAGAAGCTGAACATGGCCATCGGCATCTGGGGCGCGGTCATCGGCGCGTCCACCGCCGCCGGGCCGATCGTCGGCGGCCTGCTGGTGCAGCACGTCAACTGGGAAGCCTGCTTCTACGTCAATGTCCCGGTCGGCGTGGTGGCCCTGACCATGAGCCTGCTGGTGCTACGGGAGACACCCTCGTCACCGGCGGCCAGCTCGTTCGACATCCCCGGCATCGTGACCCTGTCCGGCGGGCTGTTCCTGCTCATCTGGGGCCTGATCAAGGGCTCCGACTACGGCTGGGACTCGGCCCGGACGCTGGCCTTCCTGGGCGGCGCCGCGGTCCTGCTGGCGTTGTTCGTGCTCCGCGAGTCCCGGGCCCGGCATCCGCTGCTGCCGCTTCGGCTGCTGCGTTCCCGCTCCCTGTCGGCCGGCGTCGTGCTGGTCATCCTGCTCATGTTCGCGCTGTTCGGCGCCATGTTCTTCATGACCTTCTACCTGGAGAACGTGCATGGCCTCGACCCGGTGAGCGCGGGCGTGCACCTGCTGCCGATGACCGCGATGCTCATCGTCGGGTCCCCGCTGTCCGGGCTGCTGATCACCCGGGTCGGCCCGCGGTTCCCGATGATGGTGGGCATGCTGATGGCCGCCGTGGCCCTGTTCGGCCTGTCCCGGCTGACCGCGACGGCGAACCCGAACGACACCATCGTCTGGTTCGTGCTGCTCGGCCTGGGCCTGTCCCCGGTGATGGTGGGCGCCACCGAGGTCATCGTGGGCAACGCCCCGGTCGAGCTGGCCGGCGTGGCCAGCGGGCTGCAGTCCACCGCCATGCAGCTCGGCGGCACCCTGGGCACCGCCGTGCTGGGCGCGGTGATGTCCGCCAAGATCAGCAGCCTGCTGCCCGCCAGCTGGCACGCCGCGCACCTGCCCGCGCTCTCCCCGGCCCAGCTGGATCAGGTGAAGAGCGCGGTCTCGGTGGGCGTCGCCCCGGTGACCCACAGCACGCCGCCGCAGATCGCCAGGGTGATCACCGACATCAGCCACGCCACGTTCGTGGCCGGCATGCACAGCGCGTTCCTGGTCGGCGCGGGGGTCGCGCTGGCCGGCGCGGTCATCGCCCTGATCACCAAGCCCGGCAGCGGCGGGGCCGGGGCGCCATCAGCCCACTGAGCCGGCCAGCACCTCGCCGGCCAGCACCTCGCGCGCCGCGCGCTCACCGGAGCGCAGCGCGCCCTCCATCAGGCCTGCCCAGGCCCCAGCGGTGTGCTCGCCGGCGAAATGGACCCGGCCCACCGGGGCGGCGATGAGATCCTCGTCGCCCGGGGCCGCCGTAAGGGTGTCGGCGGAGTAGGACTCCCCCGCCCAGGGGTCGTCGTTCCACGTGGTCAGCAGCGCGCCGGCCGGGTCGAGGTCCAGCTCGGGGCGCAGCGCCGCCACCTGGGCCGCCCAGGTGGCGGGCCCGCCGGCCACGCCCAGCGCGGCCAGCCCCGCCTCGGTGCCGCCGAACGCGTGCAGCACCGGCTGGATCTGCCCGGACCCGTCGGCCGCGGTCCAGGTCCAGAACCGGCCCGGCACGCTCTGCACCGCCGAACCCGGCGCGGGCCGGTTGACCGGCATATGCAGCTTGGCGTTGTGCGCCAGCCCGCTGCGCTGCCAGGCGGCCCGTTGCTGGGCTGGCACCGGCGGCGCGATCGGCAGGCCGCGCAGCACCGCCATCGGGACCGCGATGACGGCGGCGTCCCCGGTGGCGACGCCATCGCCGGTGCGCACCCGGACGCCGTCGCGGTCATGCTCGACCGAGCGGGCCGGGCGGCCCAGCCGCAGCGCCGGGCCCAGCCGCCGGGCCAGTTCCCGTGCTACCTGCTGGTTGCCGCCGGCCACCCGCCAGGTCGGCCGCTGGCCGAAGGCACCGGTGACGGTCCCGGCCGCCGAGGCGGCCAGCACCCCGGCGGGCGTGCCATCGGTGGTCTCGATGCGGGACAGGTAGGCGGCCAGCGCGGCGGGCGGGCCGGCCCAGCCCGCGGCCGCCGCGGCCAGTGAGGTGCCCGGCGGGGCATCGGCCGCCGCCGCGGCCACCCAGGCCGCGCAGTCCGCGACCTGCCGCGCGGACACCGGATCCCCGCCGCGCGGTTCCCGCTCGTAGTAGGACATCACCGTGCCGGCCAGGGCCAGTCTGGTCTCGGCCAGCACTCCCCGCAGCACGTCGTACCCGTCCAGCACGAACTCGGCGCCGCGCTCGATCACGGTCCGCGGGTCACCCGGGACGAGTTCTTGCGACCACACCCGGCCGCCGACCCGGTCCCGGGCCTCCAGCAGCACCACGTCGCAGCCACCCTGGGCCAGCCGCCACGCCGCCATCAGCCCGGCGAACCCCGCGCCAACCACCACCACCCGCATGCCGTTACGACACCGTGCTCTCGGTACTGGGCTTCTCGGTACTGGGCTTCTCGGTACTGGGCTTCTCGGTACTGGGCTTCTCGGTAGTCGGCTTCTCGGTAGTCGGCTGGGCCAGCGCCGCGGTCTGCTCCGCGCAGATCTCGGCCAGCGCCTGCGGGGCGATCCGGCACAGCCCCGGGAAGTTCAGGTAGCCGTGCGGCATGCCGACGTACTCGGTGAGCCGCACCGGCACCCCGGCGGCCCGCAGCGCCGCCGCGTAGCGGATCCCGTCGTCGCGCAGCGGGTCATGCTCGGCCACCTGGATCAGGGCCGGCGGCAGCCGGCCGTGGCCGCTGGCCAGCAGCGGCGACGCGCGCGGATCGGCGGGATCCGCGCCATCCAGGTAGTGCCGCCGGTAGGCCTCCATCTCCGGTCCGGACAGGAACGGAGTGCTGGCCGTGGCGGGATGCTCGGCGGTCATGTCGGTGGCCGGGTAGAGCAGCACCTGGTGGCTGAGCGCCGGCCCGCCCCGGTCGCGGGCCAGCAGGCACAGCACCGCCGAGAGGTTGCCGCCGGCGCTCTCCCCCATCACGCCGACCGGCCCGCCCGCGCCCAGTTCTGCGGCGTGCTCCGCGGTCCACACCAGGGCCGCGTAGCTGTCTTCCACGGCGGCCGGGAACCGGTGCCGCGGCGCCAGCCGGTAGTCCACCGACACCACCACGGCGCCCACGGTCACCGCCACGTTGCTGCACAGCCAGTCGCACAGCTGCAGGTCACCAAACACGAACCCGCCGCCGTGAATGTTCAGCACCAGCGGCCGCTGACGGGTTACGGGCGGGGTCACCGGGCGGTAGATGCGCACCGGGAGATCACCACCCGGCCCGGGGATGACCCGGTCGGTCACCTCAGTCCCGCTGGCCAGCGCGCCGAAGATGAAGTTGGTGACGGCATTGCTGGGCGCGTGCCGGGACTGCAGCGCCAGCACCTGGGCCTCGCTCTTCCCCGCGATCGAGGCCTGCCGCCGCACCAGCCACGCCCACGCCCGCAATCGCCGGTCCATCCGCGCCATCCGCGCTCCTCCTAGCCGTCGGACCACGGGCCCGACCGTCAAACTACCGGCAAGATCACGGCCGAGGGATGCCCCGGGTCGTGGTGAACTTCCTGGTCGGCGATCCGCCAGGTGCTGGCGTTAAGCAATGGTTCGCCGATGCCAAGGTTGCGGGCGGGCCACGCCGGCGCCGGTCAGCCCGCGCCGGCCATAGGGGCTGCGGTGGGCCCAGCCGCGTCACGCGCTCGACGAGATAGCTGCTCAGGTTCACCGGCGCACCTCCTTCGGGCAGGCGGCTTGCTCGGATAGTACGGCGAATCTTTAGAGTTCGCCGGCCGCACGGTGGCGGCGTTGATCCGCCTGTCCGGGCCGCCATACGCTGACCGGCATGACGCTGCCCTACCAGGACGCCCGTGATCTCGTGGACGCCGCCCGTGCCCGTGGCCTGGACCTCGGCAAGGCGCTGAGCATCGCGGTGGTGGACTACGGCGGCTTCGTGGTGCTGATCGAGCGGATGGACGGGGCCCGGCCGATGACCCCGGACATCGCGCTGTCCAAGGCGTATTCGGCGGCGGTCATGCAGCGCCCGACCGAGATGCTGGAAAACTGGCGCAACTCGGATCCGGTGTTCTTCACCCAGGTCGGCCGGCTGGGCCAGCGGCCCATCGTGGCCACCAAGGGCGGGTACACGCTCAAGCGGGACGGGGCCATCGTGGGCGGTCTCGGCATCTCCGGCGGCAGCCCGGATGAGGACCAGCGGATCTGCGAAGACGTGGTGCGGGCCGGCGGCTTCGAGCTCGACTTCCCGCAGTGGGCCGGGGCCCGGCGGCAGGGAGGCAACCATGGCTGACGACTTCCGGTACCACATCGACCATCACGGCAGCCTGGTCCGGCCGCCCGAGCTGATGGCCGCCCGGGCCAGCGGTGACCCGCGGGCGCTGGCCGCCGCCGAGGACCAGGCGGTGATCGCGGCCGCGCACGCGCAGCGGCGGCTGGTGCTGTCCGCGGTGGGCGACGGGCAGTTCCGAAGGGAGCATTTCGAGTCCGTCGTATACGACCACGTGGACGGATTCGCCCCAGCCCACGGGCCTGCGCCGCTGGCCGACGCCGCGGGCATCCCGCCCGCCCGGCGGCGCAGCGCGCCGGTCCAGCCGCGGGCCGCCGGGCGGCTGGCGGCGGCCGAGGTGGCTCCGGTACTGGCCACCGTGGACCGCCCGGTCTTCGTGGTCCTCCCCTCGCCCGGGTACCTCGCCGCGGCCGGCGCCGCGCTGGCCGGCCCGGGGGCGGTGGACGGGGCCCAGGCCCGGGGGGAGGCGCTGGCCGCCATCCTGCGCACCGAGATCGAGGCGCTGGCCCGGGACGGTGTCGCTTACGTCGCCCTGGGCAACCCGCTGTATCCCCCGCTGCTCACCCAGGCCGGCCGGGACCAGCTGGCCGCCGACCTCGACGTGGACGCGGTGCTGGCCACGCTCATCGCGGTGGACCGGTCGGCGGTGACCGGGCTCGACGTGCCAGAGGACTTCCGGGTCGGCCTGGACCTGACCGGCTCCGGGCCACTGCCCACGACCGAGCGGGGCTATCACCCGGCCGCGCTGGACACCCTGCTGGACGAGACCCCGTTCCACCGGCTGTGTGCCGACTTCCCGGCCGACCCGGCCGCCCGGCTGCCGCTGGAGCGGATCAAGCCGGGCCTGGTCATCAGCCTGGGCGTGGTCGACGTGTCCCGCCCGGACCTGGAGGACGTGGACGCGCTGCTGGACCGGGTGGACCCGGTCGTGGAGCAGCGCGGCGACCTGGACGTGGCCATCGCCACCAACGCCGGCTTCGCCGCCTCGGCGGACCGTCCGCTGCTCAGCGAAGACGCACAGAACGCCAAGCTCCGCCTGGTCGAGACGGTAGCCCGCTACTACTGGGGCAACGAGATCTAATGCCAACCCGGTAATATTTCCGGAAAAGATCCACCAGCGTCAGCAAAAACCTACCTATGAATAGTCGGGCTGCGCAGCAGTCACCCCCATTGCGCGGCAAGTTGGCAAATTAGCTGATGATGCCGTGCTGACTGTTCCAGCGCTGGGCTGAGGTGTAGCCGTCGACCAGGCCCCAGATCCAGGCGCCTATCAGGAGCGGGATGCCGATCAGGAAGAAGGAGAGCACCCAGCCCACCGCGTAGAGGGCCAGGATCAGCACCCCCCGGCCGGTGTCACCATTGACTATCGTGCCCAGCCCGGGGATGAAAAATGACAGTATGACGCCGACCGCCGGGTTCTTCGGGGCCACGACCTGGGCTACCGGGTACCCAACCTGCTGCTGCCCGTAGTTGGGGACCTGTGCGTATTGCTGCGGCTG
>Ga0335085_10010260_pt1 | contig 14019 bp, 13 predicted proteins | sample Lox_Sample_45_FD_206712 | JGI IMG/M metagenome (GOLD analysis project Ga0335085, IMG submission 206712) | Soil microbial communities from Loxahatchee National Wildlife Refuge, Florida, United States - Lox_Sample_4.5 | ecosystem: Environmental > Terrestrial > Soil > Wetlands | place: USA...
TCGCGCGCCGCGCGCACGCCACCCCGGCGGCGATCCGGCAGGCGCTCCTCGAGCTGGAAAATCTCGGTCTGGAACTGGTGCACGCGCGCGGCCACGGTCATCGCCTGGCCGAACCGTATGATTTGCTCGACGCGGCCGCGGTGCGCACCCGCCTCGGCGCGCAGGCGCCGCGCTTCGAGCTAGAATTGCTCGACAAATGCGCTTCCACCAATACGCTGCTGCTCGAGCGCGCGCGCGCCGGCGCGCCATCGCGCAGCGTGCTCGCCTGCGAGCTGCAGAGCGCCGGGCGCGGCCGGCGCGGCAGCGTGTGGCAATCCGGGCTGGGCGGCGGCCTCACGTTCTCCGTCCTCTGGCGTTTCGACCAGGGGGCGGCGGGGCTGTCCGGACTGTCACTGGCGGTCGGCGTGGCGGTGGCACGCGCGCTTTCTTCGCTCGGTATCGACGACGTCCAGCTCAAATGGCCGAACGACGTGTTGCATGCAGGTCGCAAGCTCGGCGGCATCCTCATCGAGCTGCAATCCGAGGCCGGGGGGCCGAGCGCCGCGGTAATCGGCATCGGCCTCAATGTCCGCCTGCAGCCGGCGCTGCACGACGCCATAGCACAGGCGGTGACCGACATCGCGTCGATTGCGGCACGGGCGCCGCAGCGGAATCACCTGCTTGCCGCGCTCCTGCTCGAATTGGAGCGCATGCTGCAGCCGTTCGCGGCGCAGGGCTTCGCGCCGCTGCGCGAGGAATGGATGGCGCGCCACGCGCACCAGGGCAAGGCGGTCACGCTTTCGGCGGGCGACGGCAGGACCGTGGCCGGGAGGGCGGCGGGCGTGGCCGAGGACGGCGCCCTGCTCCTCGAGACCGCGCGCGGATTGGAGCGCTTCCTTAGCGGGGAACTTTCGCTGCGCGCCGCCTGATGCGGGCGCCGCCGCCGCGCGCAGCGCGGTTGTCGCTCGCCGCGGATTCACGGTAACCTTGCCCGCTGCGCGCACGCGATTGCGCCGCGAAGCACATGCATGGAGCGGGCATGGCATTGATCGCCGTAGGCGGATTTCAGCACGAGACGAATACCTTCGCCCCGACCCGGGCCGACTACCCTGCGTTCGAGGCCGGCGCCGGCCGGCCCGGTATCCAGTTCGGCGCGGACATCGCGGCCGCGGTCGCGGGGGCGAACCTTCCTGCCGCCGGGGCGCTCGATGCACTGCACGCGCTCGGCCACAGGACGCTCGGTCTCGCCTGGGCCGCGGCGACGCCCTCGGCGCAGGTCACCGAGGACGCCTATGAGCGCATTGCCGGCGAAATCCTGCGGCGGCTGGCCGATGCCGCACCGGTGGATGCGGTATACCTCGACTTGCACGGCGCCATGGTCACTGAGCGCTTTGAGGACGGCGAAGGCGAATTGCTCGCGCGCGTGCGCAAGGTCGTGGGCGCGCGCGTCCCCATCGTCGCCAGCCTGGACCTGCACGCCAACGTCACGCGCGCGATGCTCGATATCGCCGACGGCCTGGTCGCCTATCGCAGCTATCCGCACGTGGACATGGCCGCGACCGGCGCGCGTGCGGCGCGGCTGCTCGATGCCACGCTGAAGCTGGGCCGGCCCATGGCCAAGGGGTTGCAGACGCTCGACTACCTCACCAGCATTCCGTCGCAGTGCACCTTGATCGAGCCGTGCAAGGGCCTGTATCTGTCGCTCGCGCGCATCGAGGAGCAGAGCGGACTGTGCCTGTCGTTCACGCCGGGCTTTCCCATGGCCGACATCGCCGAATGCGGCATGGCGGTGTTCGGCTACGGCGCGGACACGACAAAAACGCAGGCCGGCGTGGCGCGGCTCGCCGGCGAGGTCGCCGATGCCGAGCGCGATTTCGCGCTCGAGCTGTTCACGCCCGAAGACGCGGTCAGGCGCGCGCGCGAGCGCGGCGCGCCGGGGGCGCCCGTCGTGCTCGCCGACACCCAGGACAATCCGGGTGCCGGCGGCAACGGCGATACCACCGGCCTGCTCGCCGCGATGATCCGGCTGCGCGCCGAGGACGCGGTGCTGGGCATGCTGATCGACGCGCCTTCGGCCAGGGCCGCGCACGCGGTCGGGCGCGGCAACAGCGCGCGCTTCGCGCTCGGCGAGATTTCCGGCCGGCCCGGCCATGTGCCGCTTGCCGGCGAATTCAGCGTGGAGGCGCTGGGCGACGGCATATTCACCGGTACCGGCCCCTTCTATCGCGGCATCCGCATGAACCTCGGCGCGATGGCGCTGTTGCGCAGCCGCGCCGCGCCGGGCGTGCGCGTGGTTCTCGCCTCCAAGAAATGCCAGTCGGCCGACCAGGAAATGTTCCGCCATCTCGGCGTCGAGCCGAAGTCGCAGCGCCTCATCGCGCTGAAGAGTTCGGTGCATTTTCGCGCCGACTTCCAGCCGATCGCGCGGGAGGTGCTGGTGGTGCGCGCGCCCGGCCCGGCGCTGGCCGACCCGGCCGATTTCCGCTGGACGCGGCTGCGCCGCGGCATGCGCCTCGGCCCGCTCGGTCCGGCATTCGAACCCGCGCCAACATGACCAAGCGTTTCATTATCGCGCTGATCAAGCACGAGACCAACACCTTTTCGCCGATTGCGACGCCGCTGTCGGCGTTCGGCCACGGCAACGGCCCGAGCTACGGCGAGGACGCCAAGGCGGCGTTCGCCGGTTCGAACACGCCGTTCGCGGCGTTCCTCGATATCGCGCGGCGCGAGGGCGCCGAAGCGGTTACGCCGGTCGCGGCAGAATCGTGGCCGTCGAACATGGCGTCGCGCGCGACGTTCGAAGCGCTGCTGCAGCCGCTCGAGGCGGCCGTGCGCGCCAGCTGCGACGCCTGCCTCCTCGATCTGCACGGAGCGATGGTGATCGAGGGCTGCGACGACGCCGAAGGCGAGATTCTCAGGCGCCTGCGCCGCATCCGGCCCGGCCTGCCGATCGCGGTGACCTTCGACTACCACACCAACCTGTCGCCGGAAATCGTCGCCAACGCCACGGTGATCACGGGCTACAAGACCTATCCGCACGTCGACATGTACGAGGCGGGGATGCGCGCCGGCGACATCCTGGCGCGATCGCTGCGCGGCGAAGCGCGGCCGGTGATGGCCTGGGGCTGGCTGCCGCTGGTGTCCTCGATCATGCGCCACGCTCCCGAGGACGGGCCCTCGGGCGAAATTCTCGCCTACGCGCGCCGCAAGGAAGAAAGCGGCAAGGTGCTCGCGGCGACGCTGCTGCCCGGCTTCGCCCATGCGGACACGCCCTATACCGGCGTCTCCGCCGTGGTCGTGGCCGACGCGCTCGCCGCCGGCGACGCGCAGGCCGCGGCCGAGGAGACATGCGAGCGCATGCTCGCCATCGCCTGGGAACGGCGCGCCGAATACGTGTTCCATGCGGAGCCGCTCGCGCGATCGGTCGCGCACGCGCGCACTCTGGGCGCCGGCAGCCAGCGCGGCCCGGTGCTGTTGATCGATCATTGCGACAACTGCGGCTCCGGCGGCAGCCAGGATGTGATGCTGGTGGTGGAGGAGATACTCAGGCAGGAACTGGACGACGTCGCGATCGCGCCGATCCGCGATCCGCAGGCGGTGGCGCAGATGGTGGCGGCCGGCATCGGCAACAACGTGAATCTTCTGCTGGGCGGCAAGACCGACATGCCCGCGATCGGCCTCACGGGCAGGCCGCTGCAGATCGCCGGCCGCGTGCGCAACATCACCGACGGCGAGATCGTGTTCACCGGGCCGATGTACACCGGACTGAAGAGCCACCTCGGGCGCACCGCGGTGCTCGACACCGGGCGCGCACAGATCGTGGTCACCGAGCGCCATCACGAGCCCTTCGACTTGGTGATCTTCCGCCATTGCGGCATCGAGCCGACGAAGAAGCGTTTCATCATGCTCAAATCGCGCATCCATTACCGCGCCGGCTTCAAGCCGATCGCGGCGCATATCGTCGAATGCGCCGGCGCCGGCGTCACCAACGCCGACCTGTCGGTATATCGCTACCGCAAGCTGGCGCGGCCGATCTACCCGCTGGATCCCGTCTAGGAGTCCGTTACGCAGCGAGAGCGGATGCGCTGCGGGGACTTTCACCGAATTGGGGATCGGGACCTTCGCGGCGCCTCCCGCCGTGCGCGAATTCGCCGTAGAATTAGCGACTCTTTTTTTGCCCTGCCGCCATGAGCGAGCCCTACAACCTGCTGGTCGACATCGGCAACACTTTCGTCAAGTGGGGCCGCTACCGGGCGCAATCGGCCGCATCCGCGCACGAATGCTGTCTCGAGTCCGGTCACGCGCTGCTGGAGGAAATTCCGACGCTGGCGCTGCAGCTGCGCAAGCACCCGGCGCCGGCGCAGATCGTGATTTCCAACGTCGCCGGCACGCGCGTGCGCGCGACCATGCTGCGCCTGCTCGAGATCTGGCCCGACGCGCCGCCGGCGTGCTGGGTGATCCCGCAAGACGAGCAATGCGGGGTGACGAACGGCTACCGCAACCCGGCGCAACTTGGCAGCGACCGCTGGGCCGCGCTGATCGGCGCGCGCGCGCTGCATGGCGCGCGCCCGGTGCTGGTGGTGTGCTGCGGCACTGCCACCACCATCGACCTGCTCACCGCGCAGGGCAAGTTCGCCGGCGGCTGCATCATGCCGGGCGTCGGCACGATGCTGCGCTCCCTGCACGAGAAGACTGCGGCGCTGCCCGACGCCGACGGCGTCTACACGGAATATCCGGTGCAGACGGTCGATGCCATCGTCAGCGGCTGCCAGCACGCGCAAGCCGGAGCGGTGGAGCGCATCTACGATCTGTACCGGCGCGACCACCCGGATCTGCTCTGCCTGGTCTCGGGCGGGGCGGCCAAGGCGCTGACGCCGCACCTCGCCATCGTGTTCCGCTATCACGACAACCTCGTGCTGGAGGGGCTGCATTGCATCAGCCGCGCTCTCGCGCGCGAGGGGTGCGAGGCGCTGGCGCGCGCGCGCAAGGCCTGAACCATGCGCGTCCTGTTTATCATCCTGCTCCTGGCCAACGCCGCGTTCTTCGCTTACGCCTGGTTGGGCCCCGGCAGCCTGAACAGCGGCGACGCGCAAATCGTCGGGCAGCAGCTCAATCCGCAAAAAATCCGCCTGCTCGCGCCCGATCAGGTCGGCGCGCTCACGCGCAAGCCCGAGCCGGCGAAGACGCCCGCCGTCTGCCTCGAATGGGGCGCGTTCGCCGGCGCCGACGTGGCGCGCGCCGCGCAGGTCCTCGATCCGCTCGGCTTGGGCGCGAAGCTGTCGCAGCGCAAACAGGAGGATGTCGGCGGGTTCTGGGTCTATATTCCCCCGCTCACGAACCGCCAGCTGGCCGTGCAGAAGGGAGCCGAACTCAAGCGCCTGGGCGTGGGCGACTATTTCGTCATCGCGGACGATCTGAAATGGCGCAACGCGGTTTCGCTGGGGGTGTTCAAGACCGAGGATGCGGCAAAGGCGCGCCTGGCCGATTTGCGCGCCAAGGGCGTGAAAAGCGCGATCGTCGGAGCGCGCGACGCGCAGCCGGGCAAGATCTGGTTCCAGGTGAACGACGCCGCTCCCGCTGTCGCGGCGAAGCTCAACGAACTGAAACAGGCCTTTCCCGGGACCGACGTGCACGAGTGCCCGGCGGAAGAGAAGAAAGGCTGAATGCCTGTCGGTTATCGCTGAGGAGTCCACTACCGTCAATCCGAGTGAAGCGGGGAATCTGCCGGTCACAGCAGCAGGAACAAGCAGGTTCTTCGGCCTTCGGCCCCGGAATGACCATTGCCAAGGGCCGGAATATGTACACACCCAAGCACAATCAGATTGAAGACCGCGCGGCGCTGCTCGCCTACATGCGCGCTTACTCCTTTGCCGCGCTCACGACCGCCGGCCCGGGCGGGCTGATGGCGACGCACCTGCCCTTCGTGATCGAGGAGGAAGGCGGCCGGATCACGCTGCTTGCGCACATGGCGAAGGCCAATCCGCAATGGCGCGATTTCGCCGGCGCCGATGCCATGGTGATATTCATGCAGCCGCATGCCTATGTTTCGCCGCGGCTCTACGACAGCCGGCAGAACGTGCCCACCTGGAACTATGTCGCGGTGCACGCCTACGGCCGGCCGCTGCTGATCGAAGAGCGCGCGGCCAAGCTCGAGCTGCAGAAGAAACTGATCCGCCAGTACGACAAAGCATATCTCGCGCAATTGGACGAATTGCCCGAGAGTTACCTCGACGCCAGGCTCGCCGCCATCGTTTCCTTCTCCCTGGTGGTGACCCGGGTCGACGCGCGCTACAAGCTGTCGCAGGACAAGAATCCGGCCGAGCGCGAGCGCATCGCGCGCGAGTTCGAAGCGAGCGGCGACAGCGTGGCCGCCGACACGGCGCGCATGATGCGAGAGTACCCGCCCAAGGGTTCGTGACTGGACGTGGGAATACCACTGCGCGCGCTCGCCTCAGTCAGGCCCTGACAAAACGGGACTTGATACAAGCTCTAACAGGTTGTTGAAAAAGGGGGGCACGCCCCCTTTTCCCCCAGGGGGACTTCCTTCGGGGCGTATGTTCCCCAATTCAGAGTCTGCCGAAAGTCGCCTCCCTCTGCGGCCGCTCCGTCAATGCGGATGAGGCTTCGCGCGGGAAGCGAATTTCAACAGCCTGCTAGCCGACCGGCGCCCGGTGCCGCTCGAGCCAGTCCAGCGCCTGGGCGCGCAGCGCTGCGCGTTGCGCCGGCGGCAGCCCGGCGGGGTCGAAGCGGTGGCGATAATGCAGCCGCGCGAGCTGCTGCAGCTTTGCAGCGTCCAGTCCGCTCTGCGCGTCGATCCGCGCCAGCCAGTCGGCCAGCGCTTCGGTCTTTCTTCTGGCATGTCCGAGTTGGGCCATGCGCGCTTCGATCAGATAGAACTCGGAGTCCTGTCCCGGCCACGCAACGATTGAAGCCGCCGGGCCGCCTTCCGCGGCGGTGTCGGCGCGCCGGCCGCGCAGCGTGCGCCAGGCCAGCCAGGCGAACAGCGGCAAGGCCAGCCAGGGCAGCGCATCCGACCAGCCGCGCTCGCTCGCCTGCGTCGACCACGCTGCGAGCCTGAAGCGCGACCACGACCACAGGTCCGCCAGCGGCGCCCAGAGGGGTGCCTGCGCGGCCTCGGCGGCGAACCACGCAGGCGGTGTGGTATCGAAGTCGCGCCAGGCGCCGTCGACCCAGGCGCGCACCCAGGCATGGGCATGGCGCTCGCGCACCACGTAGGCGTGGTCGAGATCGCTCCATTCCTGCGCCGCAAAGCCGGTGGCATAGCGCGCGGGTATGCCCGCCGCGCGCAGCAACAGCACGGTGGCGCTGGCGAAGTATTCGCAATGTCCGGCGTGCGTGGCGAGCAGGAACTCGGCGAGCGGCGTGCGCGCGGCTGCGGGCGCGCGCTGCCAGGTCGAGTAGGTGAAGCGATCGGCGAAGAATCGCCTTAGCGCGGCCAGCGACTGCTGCGGCGGCAGCGCGGCGAGCCCGAGTTCGTTTGCGACCCGGTAAACCGCGGCGGACTCCGATTTCGGGACGATCAAGTCGCGCGGCGAGGGTGCGCCGTAGGCGGAGTCGCCGCCGCCGACGAGCGCGCGATAGCTGAAGAATCCGGGCTTGTGCTCGACCTGCACTGCGCCGAGCGGGTTCATTTTCATTTCGCTCGCAGCCAGGCCCTCTATGCGCGCGGTGCCGCGCGGCAGCGACAGGACCGGATTGCCGTCGGAGTCGTCGTGCACGGTGACCTGCCATTGCGGCGTGCCCGCGCCGTTCAGGTTCCAGCTCGACGCATTGCCGACGGGCGCAAGCTGCTCGAAGCGGGTGTTTCCCGCGACCCAGGTGCCGCCGACATAGGCGTCGTAGCTCGCGCGGTGCAGCAGGATGGGCGGTTTCAGCGCTGGATCGGCCTCGACGCGCAGCACGATGCGCGGCGACAGCTTGAGTTCGCCGATGCTGCCGATGTCGCTACTGCTGCGGTAGGGATTGGTGCGCGACCCGCCCGCGGCGAGCCATTCCGGCGCGGCGGCTTCCAGCCATTGCTGCAGGCGATGCAGGCCGAGCTGTCCGCCATAGCCGGCCAGCGCCGCGGCGGCGAGCATGCCTGCCGCGACGGGCAGGGCAAAGCTGCGCGGCCGCGCGCGCAGCAGGGGCCAGGCGCTGAGCAGCGCGAGGCCGAGGTAGAACGCTTCGCCCTGCCGGTTGGCGGCGCTCGCCGCGAGCAGCCACAGGGCGCATGCGGGATAGCCGAGGTTGAGTTTCGCCGGACGGCGCATGGGATTGCGGCGCAGGCTGTAGAACAGCACCGACAGGTCGAGCGCGCGCGTGGTGCTCCAGGCCTGCGCCAGCACCAGCGGCAGCACGATCACCGGCATCCATTGGAACAGCAGCGTGATCGCGCGCGGATTGCCGAAGGTGAAATACAGATACACCGCGATCGCCGCCAGCAGCACCGTGCAGAAATCGGCGACGCGGTTGAACTCGGCCGATTCGAGTTGCCAGCGCCGCGCGACAATGCGCGGCGCCTCCAGCAGCGCGGCGCAGGCCGCCGCCACCAGCCAGTTGCCGGTCTGTGCACCCCAGAACAGGGCTGCCGCGGCGAGCAGGAACGGCGGCGTATTCATAGCCGCGCCAGCCCTTCCTGGATCTTTCCGGGAACGAGCACGCGCAGCCAGGCCGGCGCCGCTTCGATGTCGCGCCCGCTCACGAGCAGGACTTTCAGCGGCAGCCCGCTTTGCTGCAGCGCGCGCGCCAACGCCTGGCGCGCCTCGTCCCAGGCAAGCAGGATCAGGATGCAGCCGGAGAGCGCCGCGCGCCGCGCCAGCACGGCGTCGTGCAGCCGGCGGAACCCGGTGGCGCCGGCGGTGCGCACCCCGGCGAGGATTTCGAGCAGGCTCTCCGGCCGCATCTGGCCGCGGCCGGCGGTGTAGCAATGGCTGTCCGCGCCGACGAACACCAGGTCGAGCAGCGACTCCTGCGTGTCCACGGTGCAGGCGAACGAGGCGGCGAGCGACACCGCCTCCTCGAACTCGGGCCCGTCGCGCTCGGTGAAGGTGTCGAGCGCCAGCGCGTGGCGCTCGAAGAATTCGTCCTGGTATTCCTTCACCACCGGCTTGCCGCTGCGGGCATAGCTCTTCCAGTGGATGCGCTGCAGCGGGTCGCCCGGACGGTAGTCGCGCAGGCTCATGAATTCCTCGGATTCGCCGATCGACGAGGCGAGCGCGACGCCGCCGTGCTGGTAGCGCCTCGCGCCCGGGAGATCGAGCGGTGGCAGGCGGTAGCGCCGCGGCAGCACCACGAGCTTGTCCGGCTGCGCGATGCGCGCAAGCCCGCGGAACAGCCCGAGCGGGTCGGCGCGCGCGATGGTCGCGCCCTCGAGGATGAGCGTGCCGCGACGGTAGGCGCGGCCGCGCACGCGCACCTCCGCCTCGGCGCGCGGCGCCAGCGCCGGCAGGGCGCATTCGTCGATCTGTGCGACCTGATTGCGCAGCGCCAGCCGCCACCAGCCGCGGTAAGTCGGAAACCTGAGCGCGGAGCGGAACTGGACCAGGCTCGGGCGCGGGTCGGCGAGATCCTCCAGCAGCGCGAGGCCATCGGCCGGCCGCGCGCCGGAGTTCTTCACCAGCACGCGGTAATCGAACGCCTGCCCCGCGGTGACCAGGCGCGGCAGGACGCGCGCGACTTCGAACCTGGGGCGCAGCAGCAGCGCTGCCAGCATGGCGGCGCCGAGCAGCGCGCACAGGAAGGTGAAGATCTGATACGCGAGCGTCTGGTTGGTGTCTATGCCCAACGCGCCTGCCGTCACCAGCGTGCCGAGCGCGAGCAGGCCGGCGCCGGTAAAACGCCGCGTGACCCAGAACCAGACGCCGGAGACGGCGCTGAAAATCCGGTGCGACAGGCGCCACATGCCGCTCTCCCTAAGCGGGCACCGGGACCGTCTTGAGGATGTCTTCGACGATGCCCTGCGCCGTGATGCCTGAGAATCTCGCTTCGGGCGCCAGCGCCAGGCGATGCGCGAGCACGGACACGGCGATTTCGCGGACGTGTTCCGGCCGCACGAACTCCTCGCCGTCGGCGAGCGCCAGCGCCTGGGCGGTATGGGTGAGGGCGAGGGAGGCGCGCGGTCCCGCGCCGAGCAGCACCGAAGAGGCTGCGCGCGTGGCGCGCACCAGGTCGACCGCGTAGCGTTTGAGCTCGGTGCTGACGCGCACCGACTTCACGCGCGCCTTGAGCGCGAGCACGTCGGCCACCGAGACGCAGGCGGAGATGCGCGTGAGCGGATGTTCGGATTCCTGTGCAGACAGTATGTCCACCTCCACTTCGGGCGCGACATAGCCGAGCGACAGGCGCAGGGCGAAGCGGTCCATCTGCGCTTCCGGCAGGGGATAGGTGCCGCGAAACTCGACCGGATTCTGCGTGGCGATGACGAAGAACAGTTCCGAGAGCGCATGCGTCTTGCCCTCGACGCTCACCTGTCCCTCGGCCATCGCCTCGAGCAGCGCCGACTGCGTGCGCGGGCTGGCGCGATTGATCTCGTCGGCGAGCAGGATCTCGGTGAACACCGGTCCCGGGTGAAAGTGAAACGACTGGTCGCGCGGATTGAATACCGACACGCCCAGTATGTCCGAAGGCAGCAGATCCGGCGTGAACTGGGCGCGCCTGAATTCGGCGCCGATCGAGCGCGCCAGGGCTTTGGCGAGCGTGGTCTTGCCGGTGCCCGGATTGTCCTCCAGCAGCACGTGGCCGCCGCTCACGAACGCGGCGAGGATCCTGCGCACCGCTACGGCCTGGCCGGACATGACCTGCTCGACGTTGGCAGCGATGCGCTGCAGCAGCTCCTGCGCCTGTGTCGCCATCTGGATTGCCTGGTCCCCTGCGCGCCGGCGGCCGCTGGCGCCTAGCGCCCGCGAATCCTGTTTACGGTCGCTGTGGTCGAGCGCTCGAACCGGAACGGGATCGAATGCACGCTGCCGCCCCAGGCCGCGACCTCGCGCGCGCCGACGATGTCCCCCGGCTTCCAGTCCCCGCCCTTCACCAGGACGTCGGGCCGGCAGGCGAGGATCAGGGCGAGCGGCGTGTCCTCGTCGAACCAGGTAACCAGGTCCACCGACTGCAGTGCGGCGAGCACCGCCGCGCGGTCCTCGAGGCGGTTGATCGGGCGGTCCTCGCCCTTGCCCAGGCGCCGCGCCGAGGCATCGCTGTTGGCGGCGACCAGCAGACTCGCGCCGAGGGAACGCGCCTGGGCGAGGTAGGTGACGTGGCCGCGGTGCAGGATGTCGAATACGCCGTTGGTAAATACCAGCGGGCGCGGGAGTCCGGCCATGCGGCCGGCCAGATGCGCCGGTTCGCACAGCTTGGCCTCGAAGGCGGGCGCGTCGCGCATCCAGCCCGCGTGCGCACCGCCGCCGGCCGGCGCCCGCCCGATCCCGCTCACGCGCAGGCCGTCACTTTGCCGGCGCTTCGATGTACTCGAACACGCGCACCACCTTCTGCACGCCGCCCGTGGTGCGCGCAACTTCCACCGCCGCCTCGGCCTCCTTGCGCGTGACCAGACCCAACAGGTAGACCACGCTGTTCTCCGTCACCACCTTGACGTGGTTGGCCGAAAAGCTGCCGTTGTCGAGGAACCGCGCTTTGACCTTGGAGGTGATATAGGCATCGTTGCCGCGCGCGCTGTAGGAGCTCACCCCCGCGATCTGGATTTCGTTGACGACGCCGCGCACGTTCGGAATCTCCCGGGCTATGCGCTCGATCTGCGCCTTGGTGGCGGCGTCGGGCGCCTCGCCGGTGAGCAGCACGTTGCGGTTGAAGCTGGTGACATCGATGTGCACCTTGTCACCGAGACTGTCGCTGATGCGGTTCCCCGCGCGCAGGTCGATTTCCTTGTCCTCGGTCTGCGCGCCGAGCGAGCGCCGGTCGTCGGAGGCGATGGCGGCGGCGCCGGCTCCGACGACCGCCATTTCGACGCAACCCTGCAGCTGTGGCGCAAGGCCGAGCAGGGCCAGGAGCGCGAGCGCGCTCAGGGAGCTGCGCGATTGGCGGGGAGTTCCAAGTGCGTTGTTGAATGCGGTCATGATTCAGCTCCTAGTAACAACGTGTCGATGCCGTCGCACAGGCAGTGCAGCGTGAGCAGGTGCACCTCCTGGATGCGCGCGGTTCTGTCCGAGGGCACGCAGATATGCACGTCCTCCTTGGCCAGCAGGCCGGCGATCTTGCCGCCGCTCTTTCCGGTGAGCGCGACCACCTGCATGTCGCGCTCGTGCGCGACGTGGATCGCGGCGATGACGTTCTTTGAATCGCCGCTGGTGGAAATCGCGAGCAGCACGTCGCTGGCCTGGCCGAGCGCGTGCACCTGCTTGGAGAACACCTCCTCGTACGCATAATCGTTGGCGATCGCGGTCAGGGTGGACGTATCGGTGGTCAGCGCGATCGCCGCCAGCCCGGGGCGCTCGCGCTCGAAGCGGCCGAGCAGTTCGGCGGCGAAATGCTGCGCATCCGCGGCCGAGCCGCCGTTGCCGCAGGCGAGAATCTTGCCGTTGGCGAGCAGGCATTTCACCATCAGTTCGGCCGCTTGCGCGATCGGCACCGCCAGCAGTTCCGCCGACTTCTGCTTGGTCTGGACGCTTTCGGCGAAATGCTTGCTCATGCGCGCTGCAAGATCCATTGCGGCTCCGTGGATTGAAATGCGGCATTCTACCTTAGAGTCTGTTGCCAATTCATTTTGCAGCGGGCCCTTACTGGACATACACCTCGAACTCGATGCGCTTGCGCGGATCGCGGTGCGGCTGCAGGCGGCTGACGCGGGCGCCGACGGGCTCGCCGCGGTCCATGGCCCAGGCGAGCGCGGCGTTTTGCGCGCGCGGCACGTAGCCGAGCATGTGCCCCTGCCATTCCACCCGCACCGCCCGTCCGTCCCAGGCGTTGTCCGGTTCGCGCTCGAGCCGCAGCGCGTCGCCGACGCGCATGCCGCGCCACACCTCGGGCGCCTGGTGATAATTGAATCCGGCGAGCAGCGAGCTTTGCACCAGCATGCGCACCTGTTGCGCCTCGGTCGGCGCGGCCATTGACCAGCCTGCGACGAGCGCCGCTGCCAGCAGCACGCGTACCGCGCCAGCCGCAGCGCGCGTGCCCCGCATCGCCTGCGCTTCCCGCATATCCAACGCCGCGCCAATTCCTGTCTGCGCCGGGTTCCTATTCTTCACCGAAGGCATCCTTGATCCATTCGATACGCTCCGCCGCCAGTTCGTCGAGCAGGATGGCGTCGAAACGGCAGGGGCGTTCCTGCTTGCCCGCAAGGTAATGACGCGCGGCCCTCAGGATGCGTTGACGTTTCGCCGCAGTAATGCTCGCCGCGGCGCCGCCGTAACCGGGGGCGCGCCGCAGGCGCACTTCGGCGAACACCAGCACCGGCCCGTCGGCCAGGATCAAATCGATTTCACCGAGGCGGCAGCGGTAGTTGCGCGCCAGCAGCCGCAAGCCGCGGCGCTGCAGATAGGCCGCGGCCAGGTCCTCGGCGAGCCTGCCGCCGGTCTGCGCCTGGCGCCTCACCGAACGGCACCCGTTCGCGGCTGCGCCCGCTCCGCGCTTGCTTCATTGCCTGCGGCAACGCACAATCCCATGCTATGGAACAGCACGGCAAGGGCGGCAGGCGCGGCGCGCAGTCGGTAGCGCAAGTCCATCGGGGGCAAGCCTCGCAGGGTGCCGGGAAATTATATGTCGTCGCCACGCCGATTGGAAATCTCGCGGACATCAGCACGCGCGCGCTGGCCGTGCTGGCGCAGGCGGACCTGGTTGCGGCCGAGGACACGCGCACGACCGGACATCTGCTTGCGCACTACGGCATCGCCGCCAAGCTGGTGACGCTGCACGAGCACAATGAGATGCGGCGCGCCGCGGAACTGGTCGAGCGGATGAGTTCGGGCGAGACGATCGCTCTGGTGAGCGATGCCGGCACGCCCGCAATCTCGGACCCGGGAGCGCTGCTGGTGGCGCGTGCCAGGGAGGCCGGGATCGCGGTGTGTCCGATACCCGGCGCCAATGCCG